>OLRQ01002466.1_pt1 | contig 11220 bp, 8 predicted proteins | sample 1671971 | NCBI WGS metagenome assembly OLRQ01 (sample SAMEA3136631, study PRJEB25190) | human gut metagenome | biome: human gut; feature: human-associated habitat; material: faeces | place: Austria | collected 2013 | reverse complement strand
GTAGCTCTTTACTTTTACAATAATTCAAATAATGTTGCCCTTTTGTTGCCACAGCGGGCACTCATGGCGAAAAAGCGATAAGGTATAATAAATTGCGCAAATTTAGAAAGCAAAAAAGAGAGACATAGTTTGCAGACTCTGGTAGAATGAAGTCACCACACACCATTCTGAAAGGAGAAAGCAAACTATGTCCAAGAAAATTGTACAGCTAAACGAGGAAGTAATCAAGGGGCAACTGAAAGAATTGGTTCGCGGCAGCGTGGAAGAAACGCTGAATGAACTGCTGGAGCAGGAGGCCGAGCAGCTGACCCAGGCTGCCCGCTATGAGCGAAACGAGGCCCGTCGGGGCTACCGCAGCGGCCATTATGACCGGAACCTCACCACCACATCCGGAAACGTCACGCTCCATGTACCACGCCTTAAAGGTGTACCCTTTGAGACAGCCATCATTGAGCGGTATCGCCGCCGGGAGAGCAGTGTAGAGGAAGCTCTCATTGAAATGTACCTTGCCGGTGTTTCTGTGCGCCGCGTGGAGGACATCACCGAAGCTCTTTGGGGCACCAAGGTGTCTCCCTCCACCATCAGTGAGCTGAACAAAAAGGCCTATGTTCACATAGAGGATTGGCGCAACCGTCCCTTACAGGGCGGCAAATATCCGTATGTTTATGTGGATAGTATTTATCTGCGCCGAAACTGGGGTGGAGAGTATGAAAATGTGGCCATTCTGGTAGCAATTGCAGTAAATGAGGACGGCTACCGGGAGGTCCTGGGGGCCGCCGAGGGCATGAAAGAGGACAAGGCCAGTTGGGTCAGCTTCTTTCAATGGCTCAAGAGCCGCGGCCTGAACGGCGTGAAACTCATTGTTGGAGATAAGTGCCTGGGTATGCTGGAAGCTGTGGGAGAGGTATTCCCTGATGCCAAATACCAGCGCTGCACCGTTCATTTCTACCGGAATGTGTTTTCTGTTGTTCCTCGCTCCAAGGTAAAGCTGGTAGCCAAGATGCTCAAGGCGATCCACGCCCAGGAGAGCAAGAAGGCTGCCCGGGAAAAGGCTAAAGCTGTTGTCGCTGAATTGAAAGACATGAAGCTGAAAGAGGTTGCCAAAAAGGTGGAGGATGGTATTGAGGAAACGCTGACCTACTGCGACTTCCCCTCTGAGCATTGGACACGGATCCGTACCAACAATGTGATCGAGCGACTGAACCGGGAGATCCGCCGCAGGACAAGGGTGGTCGGCTGCTTCCCGGACGGCAATTCAGCTTTGATGCTGGTCTGCGCACGGCTGCGCCATGTAGCTAGCACCCAATGGGGCAACAAAAAATACATGAATATGAAGCACTTAGAGACGGCTCTGGAAGACGCCTCTATTGCCGGCTGACCTCATTCGGCCGGAGTCTGCAAATTAAATTTGCGCATAACTCTTGACACTACCGAAAAAGCCTTGGTATTACTGGACTTTTTCCGGGATGCAATCATTCCCACTCGATTGTTGCGGGGGGTTTGGAGGTTATGTCGTAGACGATGCGGTTTATGCCCTTGACCTCGTTGACGATGCGCACGGAGACCTTATCGAGCACGTCGTAGGGAATGCGTGCCCAGTCGGCGGTCATGAAGTCCGTCGTTGTTACAGAGCGCAGTGCAAGAGTATAGTCATAGGTCCTGCCGTCACCCATTACGCCGACGGAGCGCATATTCGTGAGAACCGCGAAATACTGATTCATCGTGCCCTCGAGGTGCGCCTTTGCGATCTCGTCGCGGAAAATGAAATCTGCCTCGCGCAGGATATCGAGCTTTTCCTTCGTGATATCGCCGATGACACGGATGGCAAGGCCGGGGCCGGGAAACGGCTGACGCATTACCAGATACTCGGGCAGACCAAGCTCACGGCCGAGCGCACGAACCTCATCCTTGAACAGCAGGCGCAGCGGTTCGATGATCTCCTTGAAGTCAACGAAATCGGGCAGGCCGCCGACATTGTGGTGGCTCTTGATAACGGCTGCAACATTTGTGCCGGACTCGATAACGTCGGGGTAGATAGTGCCCTGAGCGAGATAGTCAACCGAGCCTATTTTTTTACCCTCGTCCTCAAATACGCGTATGAACTCTTCGCCGATGATCTTGCGCTTTGCCTCCGGCTCGGAAACGCCGGCGAGCTTTGACAGGAAGCGATCCTGTGCGTTAACACGGATGAAGTTTATATCCCAGTTTTTGAACGCGGCCTCGACCTCGTCGCCCTCATCCTTACGCATAAGACCGTGATCGACGAAAATGCAGGTGAGCTGGTTGCCGACAGCCTCGGCGAGCAGCGCCGCCGCAACGGAGGAATCAACGCCGCCGGAGAGCGCCAGCAGCACCTTGCCGTCACCGACCTTGGCGCGGATAGATTCAATGGATGCGCGCATATAGTCACCCATCGTCCAATCGCCCTTTGCGCCGCAGACCTCATACAGGAAGTTGTGCAGCATTTTCTGGCCGTGTTCGGTGTGGTTTACTTCCGGGTGGAACTGCACGCCGTAAAAGCCGCGAGCTTCGTCGCATATGCCGACGGTCGGGCAGGCTGCGCTGTGCGCAACAAGGCGGAAGCTTTCGGGGACCTTGGCCATGTAGTCGCCATGGCTCATCCACGTTACGCTCTCTTCCGGCAGGCCCTTGAACAGGCGGCAGTCGGTGTCGAAAAAGGTGGGGGTCTTGCCGTATTCGCGAGCCGTATCCGACTGCGCGGCAGTGACCTCTCCGCCGAGGTAGTGCGCCATGAGCTGGCAGCCGTAGCATATGCCGAGCACGGGAATGCCAAGCTCGAATATCTTTGCATCTACCTGCGGTGAGCCGGCAGCGTAAACGCTCTGCGGGCCGCCGGTGAAGATAATGCCGATGGGGTCGTATGCCTTGATTTCGTCTATCGTCATGCTGTGGGGCTTTACCTCGCAGTAGACATTGCATTCACGGACTCTGCGTGCGATAAGCTGGTTATACTGGCCGCCGAAGTCCAGAACAAGTACGCGCTGATTCTGCATTCCTTGCCCTCCCGTTAAAACATCTCGATGCAGCCCTCGCGCTCTGCGCTGACTGAAACGTATTTGATCGGGCAGCCGACTGCCTTTTCGATGAACTTGACATAGTCAAGCGCCGCCTTGGGCAGATCCTCGGGCTTGCGGCAGCCGGAGATATCGCACTTGAAGCCCTCGACATATTCATATATGGGCTTTGCGCGCTCAAGCTCCTCGATGTTGCCGGGGAAGTTTTCGATTCTCTTGCCGTCAAGCTCGTAAGCTACGCAGACGGGGATCTTGTCCATATAGCTCATAACGTCGAGCTTTGTCAGGGCGATGCAGGTGCAGCCCTGCATCATTGCGCCGTAGCGCGATGCGACGACGTCAAAGCCGCCGACTCTGCGCGGACGTCCCGTTGCAGCGCCGTACTCGCCGCCTGCCTCGCGCAGTGCGTGAGCCTCGTCACCGAACAGCTCGCAGGTGAAGGGGCCTTCGCCGACGCAGCTGGAGTAGGCCTTCATGATGCCGATGCTCTCATCGAGCTTGAGCTGAGGAACGCCGGAGCCGATGGGCGCGTAGGCCGCGAGTGTCGTAGACGCGGAGGTGTAGGGGTAAATGCCGAAGTCGATATCGCGCAGTGCGCCGAGCTGAGCCTCGAACATGACGGACTTGCCGGCCTTCACCGCATCGGTGAGGTACACGGTCGTGTCGCACACATAGTCGGCAAAGGGCTTGCCGTACTTTTCGAGCCATGCCATGATCTCGTCAACATCTATCGGCTCGTGGCCGTAGCCGCCGGCGACGGTGAGGTTTTTCCACTCGATGATATCGGCAATGCGGCCGCGCAGGTGATCGAGGTTTTTAAGGTCGCCCATGCGCAGGGCTTTTTTCATGAACTTATCGGAATAGACCGGAGAAATGCCGCGGCGTGTCGAGCCGAACTTCTTGTCGCCGAGTCTGTCCTCTTCCAGTCCGTCAAGGAGCTTGTGATAGGGCATGCAGATGGTCGCGCGGTCGCTGATCTTGAGATTTGCCGGGCTTATTGCAATGCCGCCGGCGCGCAGACGCGCGGTCTCATTGAAAAGGTGCTCAAGGTCGATGACTATGCCGGCGCCGAGGACGTTGACGGTGTCGTCGCGGAGAATGCCGGACGGCAGCAGGTTCAGGATGAACTTGCCCTTGTCGTTTACCACGGTGTGGCCTGCGTTGTTGCCGCCCTGATAGCGGACAACGATGTCGTAATTTTCAGAGAGCAGATCGACCATGCGGCCCTTGCCCTCATCGCCCCAGTTTGTTCCCACGATTGCAGTTAACATTGTTACGCTCCTTTACACATTTACACTTGCCTCGACGCCGAGATACTCTTTGTTTGCGTCGATGACAGGGTCAAGATACTCGTTTATAAACTTTTCGGTCTGATGCTCGGCCATGCCGGTGAAGCCGCGCGGATCGCATAGCTCACGCAGCTCATCCTCATTGAGCTTGAACGCAGGGTCTGCCATTATGCGCTCGAGCAGGTCGTTTTTCTCGCCATAGAGCTTGACCTGCTGCGCCGCGGCAACCGAGTGGACGCGGATGCGCTCGTGCAGCTCCTGCCTGTCGCCGCCCTTATTTTTAACGCAGTACATGAGGATATTTTCGCTCGCCATGAACGGCAGCTCCTCGTCCAAATGCTTTTTGCACACGGCAGGATATATCTTCATGCCGGACGCGACGTTTATATAAAGGTTGAGGATGCCGTCAACGGCGAGGAAGGCCTCGGGGATGCTCAGTCTTCTGTTTGCCGAGTCATCCAGCGTGCGCTCGAGCCACTGGCTCGACGCGGTGAAGGCCGCGTTTTGCAGATCGCTTATGACAAAGCGCGAAAGCGACGCTATGCGCTCGCTACGCATGGGATTGCGCTTATAGGCCATTGCCGACGAGCCTATCTGCTTTGACTCAAACGGCTCATCGACCTCCTTAAGGTGCGACAGAAGCCTTATATCGCTCGAGAATTTCGACGCGCTCTGCGCAATGCCGGAGAGCACCTGCAAAACGTAAAAATCGACCTTGCGCGAATACGTCTGTCCGCTCACGGGTGCGCAGCGGCTAAAGCCCATCTTTTCGGCTATGAGCTTTTCAAGCTCCGTCACCTTTTTCTCGTCGCCGTCGAAAAGCTCAAGGAAGCTTGCGCCGGTGCCGGTGGTTCCCTTGCAGCCCAAAAGCTCGAGCCTGCCGAGCTGAAAATCAAGCTGCTCAAGGTCGCTTATGAGGTCATACGCCCAGAGCGTTGCGCGCTTGCCGACCGTGGTCGGCTGTGCTGCCTGAAAATGCGTGTACGCAAGCGTCGGAACGCTTTTGTACTTCTCGGCAAAATCGCGCAGCGCCGCAATGGCGTTAACGAGCTTTTTTCGCACAAGGACGAGCGCCTCGCGCATTCGGATGATATCGGTGTTATCGCCGACATAGCAGCTCGTTGCGCCGAGGTGGATTATCGGCTTTGCGTCGGGGCAGCACTCGCCGAAGGTGAGCACATGCGCCATAACGTCGTGGCGCACCTCGTGCTCGTGCCGGGTCGCCGACTCGTAGTCGATATCGTCAACGTGCGCTTTCATCTGCTCTATCTGCGCATCGCTTATATCGAGTCCAAGCTCCTTCTCACTCTCGGCAAGGGCGATCCACAGTCTGCGCCAGGTCGAGAACTTGAAGTCATCGGAGAAAAGGCGCTTCATCTCTTCTCCGGCATATCTCCCGCACAGGGGATTTTCATAAAATTCGTGTTTACTCATCTATCTGCTTAAATACGTTTATGCCGCTGCGCTTATGCTCGCTTACGCGGTGGTAGCGGTCGATTATCTTCTTCTCGGTGGGGCTTACCTCGCCGCCGTTTATATAGCTGTCTATCGCATAATAGCTCACGCCCATCTCGTCCTCATCGGTCTGACCGTCGAACAGTCCTGCCGAGGGGGCCTTGTTTATGATGCACGCAGGCGCCGTGAGCCATTTGAGAAATTCGATGATCTCGGTCGCGGTGAGATCGGATATAGGATTAAAGTCACATGAGCCGTCGCCCCACTTGGTGAAGTAGCCCATGTATCTTTCGCTGCGGTTGCCCGTACCGGCAACAAGGCGGTACTCCGAGGCCGCAACGGCGTACAGCGTTGTCATTCTAAGGCGCGGAGCGATGTTATTGACGGCGGCATTCGTCAGCGTCGTTATGCTCTGAAGCCTGTCTATCTCTGCCTGGCGGACATCGGTAAGGTCGATAACGCGGCTTTCTATACCGAAATGCTCGGCAACCTCCTTTGCATCCTTCATGTCCTGCTCAAAATTGCGCTTTGACGCACATGGCATCATTATACCAACGGTGTTCTCGCAGGCAAACTTGCACAGTATGCCGACAAGGGCGGAGTCCTTGCCGCCGGAGTTTCCGAAAACGATGCCGTCAACGCCGCTTTCCTCCACAAGGTTTCTTATATACTGAACTCTGTCGGCAAATTCCTTGCTGTAATCACGCATTGCACTCAGCTCCTCAATAATTATATACCGGACAATAAATTTTATAATATCCGTCCGATTCTGTCAATAAGCGCCTGTGACAAAATAGGCCGTCCAAGCACCTCGCATTTAGGCGACTTTTGCCCCTTTCGGGCATTTTCGGCGCAGTAAATTTTACCGTCCGGGGCGTTCGACAACAAAAGCCTTGATTTTTCAAGCTTTTTTTGTTAGAATGCAGAATGTAATAATTTTGCCACTCATTTTTAAACTTATTTTCACACATCACGTAAAACAGGAGACATGCATATGAAAAGGTACATATCCTTCCTGCTTGCCGTTCTGATGCTCGTGACGCTTGTGCCGACGGCGGCCTTCGCCGACGCTGCGGAGACAGATATGAAAGCCAGCGACAACCTAAAGCTCCTCATTAAGGGCTGGGAGGGACTACGGCTTACGGCATACAAGGCGCATCCGAGCGAGGAATACTGGACCATCGGCTACGGGCATTATGCTTCGGATATTTATGAGGGCATGGAGATCACGCTCGAGCAGGCCGATGCATATTTTGAGCAGGATATAGTCGGATTTGAAAGAGGCGTCAACAACACCGCGAAAAAATACGGACTGAGCTTGACGCAAAATCAGTTTGACGCGCTTGTAAGCCTTGCTTACAACTTTGGGCCGAACTGGGTCGATTACAACACAGGCTGGAGACTGGCTCGGTACATACAGCAGGGCTTTAAAGACAGCTACGGCAACCCTGTTTCAGATCTTGAGCTTGCGGATTCGTTCGCGGTTTTGTGCTCTGCCGGCGGCGAGATCCTCCCCGGACTTGTCAAGCGCCGCATAAACGAGGCGGAGATCTTCCTTTATAACAATTACAGCACCGAGCTTACGCACTTCGTTGCCGGAGTTTTCAACGCAAACGGCGGCACGGTGAGCGGAAACCGCGTCGTTGCTTACTATAAGGACAAGGCCTACGGCTCGTTCCCCAACGTTTCGCGCGACGGATATAAGCTCGACTACTGGAAAGATTCCGGCACAAATCAGGCCGTTACGGCCTCGACGATCGCAGACAAGACTCGGACTCTTGTCGCTGTTTGGACAGGCGGCACCACTCCGGAGCCGACGACCTATAAGCTCACAGTTTCCGGCGGCGAGGGCAGCGGAAGCTACGCGGCCGGTGCAAAGATAAAGCTGGTTCCGAGCGCAAACGGTACAAAGATATTCGATCACTGGGAAGTAACCGGCGCAACGGCTTCAAAGGGCAGCGACGGATACTGGTACATAACGATGCCTGCATCGGACGTCACGGCGGTCGCTGTGTGGAAGGACGGCTGCCTGTTCGGAGATAATTGTCCCTCGAAAAATTTTGTCGATGTTCCCGTGACATATTGGGCGCACAACGACATTGACAACGTTGTTTCGGCCGGCATGTTCAAGGGGCTGACAGAGACCAATTTCGGCATCAATGTTGCAATGGACCGCGCCATGCTCGTGACGGTGCTCTATCGGCTTGACGGAAGCCCCGATGTTTCGGAATATGAAAACCGTTTTTCCGATGTAAGCTCCTCGCAGTATTGCTACGACGCCCTGCTTTGGGGCTCGCACAACAACATCTCTAACGGCTACGCCGACGGCACTTTCGCGCCGAACGAAACGCTCACACGCGAGCAGCTTGTCACCTTCCTGCACAGATACGCAAACTACAAGGGCTATAACACCGACGTTTACACCGATATCGGCGGCTATTCCGACGCGCAGCAGGTGAGCTCCTTTGCGCGTGAGAGCATGTGCTGGGCAATAGGCGCAGGGATCATCAACGGCACAAGCAGCACAACGCTCAGCCCGAAGGGCAGTGCGGTACGTTCGCAGGTCGCGGTCATGTTCAACCGCTTCGCAGGCGGAATGACCTTCTGAAAAGGTATCAACGTTATCTGCCTGCAGTTCAGCACTGCATAATTTTCAAAAAGCAATTCGGCCATCCGCGATGCGGATGGCCTTTTTGTATGCTGTATCAAAAATGCTCTCCATGTAGCTTATATGCTGCATAGGGAGCATATAAGCAGACGAGAGCCGAACACATGCGTTCGACTCTCGTCTGCTTAAGTTTATATATCACTCGCCGTCATCCGGCGTAGGGGTTGCCGGAGCAGGTGTCGGCGTGGGGACGGCTTTCTTTACAAACGTAGCGATGATGCTGTGATCCTCCGTGACGTTTGTCAGCTCGTAGCTCTCGATAGCGCCCATATCCTTACCGTCGACCGATATCGACTGGATCTCGTACCCCTCATTGGGTGTGAAGTTTATCTTCACGCTCTCCCAGTCTTCAACCGTGAGGCTGCCGTTGGGATCCGTTGTGCCGCCGTTGCCGGCCGTAACGAGAACGGTGTGCGTTCCGCCGGTCTTTGCGGTATCCTTGTCGGCGTCGGGCGCGGCGCTTTCGGCGACGGCCTTGTCGTTGGACTGAACCGAGCCGGGCTTGAAGTCAAAGCAGCCGTCGGCCGCGACGATGACCACCGTCAGCACAGCCAGAACGCAGAGGATTCCGGTTATTATCCACTTTGTTTTCATGCTCATTCCGCTTTTGTTATTGCTTTTTTTACTCATATCTCAGCCTCCGGGAATACTATTTATCCTGCGCCTGTCCGCCTTTATTTTTGGGCTTGCCGCGGTGATAATAGCGGCGGTTTGAGCGCTTCTTCTCGCCGTCCTGGCTTTTGGCCTGCTGTGGCTTCGGCTGCTCGGCGGAAGCGCTCTGTTCGGCAGGCTTCTTTCCGCCTCCGCGGCGATTTCTCAGCTTCGGCTTTGCCGTGTTCTTCTTTTCTTCCGCAGAAGGCGCCTGTGCAGACTGAGGCGCCGGCTTTGCATCGCTCTGAGGCTTCTTTCCTCCTCTGCGCGAGCGGCGGCTGCGCTTTTTCTGTTCCTGTGCGCTTTCTTTCTCCTTGGCTGCGTCGTCATCGGCAAACAGCTGCGGCAGCTTCCAGATATCCTGCTCCTCTTCTTCCTCTTCCGGCTCGGGGATGTACTTGAGCACCGAGGGAGGAGTCTCACCATCCTTGGGGCGGCCGCCGGGCACTGCCGCAACTTCAACAGCCCGATAGGTCTTTACCGTATCGTCGCCCTCGCCGTCGAGCTTTACCTTAACCATCTGGCGCAAAAGATTTACCTGCGTAACAATGCCGTAGCCGGCCGGAGTTTCTACAAACGCGCCCTGCTTGGGCACATTTTTTGTAAGCTCCTCATAGGCCTCCTGCTCGTATCTCAGGCAGCACATAAGCCTGCCGCAGCTGCCGGATATCTTCCCGGGATTGAGAGACATCGACTGCACCTTCGCCATTTTTGTGGAAACCGGCTGGAACTCATCGATAAACTGGCTGCAGCAGAACGGTCTTCCGCAGATACCGAGTCCGCCGAGCATTTTCGCCTCGTCGCGCACACCGATCTGCCTCAGCTCGATCCTGTTGCGGAAAATGCCCGCAAGATCCTTTACAAGCTCGCGGAAGTCAACTCTGCCGTCGGAGGTGAAAAAGAACATCGTCTTGTTGCCCTCGAAGTTGCACTCAACGTCAACGAGCTTCATATCCAGGCCGTGCTCGGCGATCTTCTGCTGGCATATCTCGAACGCTTCCTTTTCGCGCTGCTTGTTAATCTCGGCAACGCGAAGATCGTCGCGCGTCGCGACTCTGACGACCGGGCGCAGCGGCTGCACGACCGCATCGTCCTCGACCTCGTGGTTGCCGCGGAAGCAGTCGGCTATCTCAAGGCCCTTGCTGGTTTCGACAATGACCTGCTGGCCGGTTTTTACGGTCTTTCCGTTCGGCGAAAAATAATAGCTCTTTCCCCGGTTTTTAAATTTAACGCTTATAACCTCAGTCAATTGCTTTCCTCGTTTCCGCTGCCGACCTGACTGCCAGCAGCCTCAGAATGTGTTTCACGCCCGTATTGACCGTCTGATACTCCATGCATCGGTCAACGAGCCGTATAATATCCATTATGCGCATTTTATCCTGCTGCGAAGCAAGAAGCGCGGCATAGCGCCGCTTGAGCGCGAGCAGAAACTCGCCGAGTGAGCGAGCATCAAGCGTTTCATGCGCAAAGCACCACGCCGTCAGCGCCGGAGTGTCGCCCTTTCGCTCAAGAGCGATAAATTCATCGGCCATAGCTGCCGCGTTTTCGTCCTCCGCGTCCTCCTCGCCGGCGCAGCTTACAAGCACACAGCGCGAGCGCACGGTGACCAGCAGCCGCTCGGGATTGGATACGCACAGGATGAAATGAACGCCCTTCGGCGGCTCCTCAAGTATCTTCAGCGCAGCGTTCTGCGCCTGCTCGTTCATGGTGTCGGCGTCTTTTATGATATATACCTTTTCGGCGGCCTCGTTCGGCAGAACGTAGGCGTCGGCGCCCATTGCACGCACCTGATCGACCAGTATCTCCTTTTTCTGCTTGCCCTTATCGTCGGTGATGCGCTCGACGACCGCAAGATCGGGGTGTACGCGCGCCTTGACCTTCCTGCAATCACGGCACACACCGCAGGGACGCTCGCCCTCACTCTGGCACAGCATCTTTTCGGCAAGGTAAAAGGCCTTGCCCATTCGCGCATTCTCCGACGCCGAGGACACTATATATGCATGCGACAGTTTTTCCATAGTATCCTCCGAAGAAATACCCGAAAAAATATTTAAGCTGACGAGAGTTGAACCCATATCGCCTGTCGGCGTACCCTTCCGGCTATTTTCGCCTTTTTTGTCTT
>OLRQ01002454.1_pt1 | contig 11268 bp, 10 predicted proteins | sample 1671971 | NCBI WGS metagenome assembly OLRQ01 (sample SAMEA3136631, study PRJEB25190) | human gut metagenome | biome: human gut; feature: human-associated habitat; material: faeces | place: Austria | collected 2013 | reverse complement strand
AGATGGCGGAAAGTGGCAGCATGTTGACCATGGATATTAAGTCAAATTCCAGTTTTCCGCACCATGCACCCCATAACAACGCAAAACCGGCATCTTCCGATGCCGGTTTCTTTTCATTTCATTTCTTTATCAAATCGCTGTTCAGCCCAGCATTCTGCCGCGCAGAAGAATCGTGTGAATGTTCAGCTCCTCATCCAGCAGGAGCACATTCGCCAGCTTGCCCGGCTCGAGAGAGCCGTAATCGTGCTCAACGCCGATAGCGCGCGCCGGATTGGTGGACGCGGAACGAATCGCCTGACCGAGCGGAACACCCATTTTAACAGCCGAGCGCACGCAGTCCATCAAATTGGTTGCGGAACCCGCAATCGTGCCGTCGTGCAGGGTGGCAAGGTTGCCGCGCACGGTAACCGCCTGTCCGCCGAGCGAATACTCGCCGTCATCCAGTCCGGTCGCCATCATGCTGTCCGAGATCAGGATAACACGGTTCTCAAACAGCCGGAAGGTCGCGCGAACGACCGACGGATGCACATGCACGCCGTCCGCGATGAGTTCAACCGCCACGTTATCGTTGTCAAAGGCCGCACCGATGACGCCCGGTGCCCGATGAGAAAACGGCGGCATGGCGTTGTACAGATGGGTCACCTGCCGGGCTCCGTGCTTGAAGGCTTCGCAGGCGGTGTCGTAATCCGCTGTCGTGTGCGCAATCGAGATACGCACCTCGCCTGCCAGCTCGTCGATCGTCTCCATCGAACCGGGCAGCTCGGGTGCCAGATCGCACAGCTTGAACAGACCGCCGGCTTTTTCCTGCACCCGGCGGAACATGGCCGCGTCCGGCGCATGCAGATAAGCGCCGTTCTGCGCACCCTTTTTCGCCTCGGAAATGAACGGGCCTTCCATGTTGATGCCCACAAGCGCCGCGTCATTACTCTCCACCTGATATGTTGCGGCGGCTTCGGCAATCTGTGTCAGCTTGTCCTCCGGATAGGTCATAGTCGCCGGACAGATGGCGGCCACGCCGATCTGTGCCTGATACTTTGCCAGTGTGGAGATAGCCTCATGCGTGCCGTCGCAGAAATCGCGGCCCATGCAACCGTGAAAATGCAGATCGACCAGTCCGGGCACGGCGTACAGACCGCCCATATCCACCGCATCCGCGCTCACCTCTGCGGATGCAATCCGGTCGCCCGAGATGGACAGTCCGCCGGTTTTGAACGTGCCGTCCGGCTGATATACCCTCAAATTGCTAAATTCCATAACTTCTCTTCCTTTTTAGAGCAAATCGCCACACTTAGACAGTGCCGCCTCGTCCGCTACGATGGAAACATCCGTGTGCAGCTGCAGGATGGATGCCGGAACCTGAGGCGTTACCGGGCCGAAGAACGCTTCGCGGACGGTCTCCGCCTTGTTTTCGCCCGAAACCACCAGCACGATGCGCCGTGCCAGCATGATAGTCTGCACACCCATGGTGTACGCCTGCCGCGGCACATCATCCGCCGACGCGAAAAAGCGTTTGTTTGCCTCGATGGTGGACTCGGTCAGATTTACACAGTGCGTACCCTTGGAGAAATACTCGTCCGGCTCGTTGAAGCCGATGTGTCCGTTCAGGCCCATGCCGAGCAGCTGCAGGTCAATGCCGCCCGCCGCCTTAATGGCTGCATCGTAGCGCTTACACTCCCGCTCGGCGTCAAGCTGCGCGCCGTCCGGCAGATTGATGCGCTCTGCCGGCACATTCACCGCGTCGAAGAAGTTTTTGTGCATGAAATAGTGATAGCTCTGGTCGTGATCGGGTGTCAGGCCGCGATATTCGTCCAGATTGAAGGTCGTGCAGTTGCCGAAATCCACATCGCCCTTGTTATACCATTTAATCAGCTGCTCGTAAATGCCGATCGGTGACGAACCGGTCGCCAGACCGAGTACGGAATCCGGTTTGAGAATAACCTGTGCCGAAATGATGTTGGCTGCCTTGCGGCTCATGTCGTTATAATCCTTAGCACGAATGATTTTCATGGAATACCTCTTTCTTCTGTCTCCGGAAATAGAAAGGGCAGGCAATGTGCCCGCCCTTTCCATTGCGCGGAGCGCAATCGTGATATGCAAACAAGATAGGTTAGTTAGATTGGTTGCGATTTCTTAACCATTCGGTGTTCCCACGCGGCTGTATTTCCAAACCGTGTGCGAGCACTTCAGGCTGCGTTGAATTGCTTTCAGTGTTACTTCAGCATCTTTGCCATTTCGTCGGCTACGAACTGAACCTTGGTGCCAATGATAACCTGAACTGCGGTCTGCGACGGACGCATTACGCCAGCCACGCCTGCAGCCTTGATCTTCTTCTCGTCGACGAGCGTGCCGTCCTTGACTTCCAGACGCAGACGGGTAATGCAGTTATCCAGAGATTCTACATTTTCCTTGCCGCCCAGACCTTCGAGGACTGCAGCTGCAATTGCGGTGAAGTCGTTATTTGCCAGCTTGGCATTCTTGTCAACCTCTGCGAAGTCGGCTTCTTCATCCTCACGGCCCGGGGTCTTGAGGTTGAACTTGGTGATTGCAAAGTAGAATACCAGATAGAATACAACGAATGCTGCGATACCCAGCGGGATAATCATCAGCGTGTTGTTCGCTGCCGGCAGGAAGGACGAGAATACGAGGTCGGTCGCGCCTGCGGAGAAGCAGAAGCCTGCGCGGAAGCCGACGTAGTAGGTGATGACGGTGAAGATGCCGTACAGAGCTGCATATACAATATACAGCGGGAAGCACAGGAACATGAAGCCGAACTCAAACGGCTCGGTAACGCCGCAGATGAATGCACAGATGGCAGCGGACAGGACCAGACCGATAGCAGCCTTCTTGTTCTTCGCAGCCTTGATCATAGCAAGAGCCGCACCGGCAATACCGAACATCATGCAGGGGAAGAAGCCGGACATATACATGCCGAGGCTCCAGGTAACGCCGTTCTGACCGGTAATGTCGCCGGCCCAGTAGTGAGACAGGTCGCCCAGGCCGATGGTATCGAACCAGAATACGTTGTTGAGTGCGTGGTGCAGGCCGGTCGGGATGAGCAGACGGTTAAGGAATGCATAGATGCCGGCGCCGATACCGTCCATGCCGATGATGCCTTCGCCAACAGCTACCAGAGCGCTGAAGATGATCGGCCATACGAACAGCAGGACAACGGATACCGCGATGGAAACCAGACCGGTTACGATGGCAACGCAGCGCTTGCCGCTGAAGAATGCCAGCCAGTCCGGGAGTTTCGCGTTTTTGAAGCGGTTATAGCAGCTTGCACCGATGATACCGGCGATGATGGCGATAAATACGTTCTGGATCTTGTCAAATGCCAGCGTTTTTACCGGATCATCCGCGATTGCGGGCATCAGCGTGGTAACAACGCCGGTGCTCAGCAGGTTGGTCATCATCAGCCAGGATACCAGACCGGCCAGTGCCGAGGTACCCTCGCGGTCGTCGGATAGTCCGACTGCAACACCGATGACAAACAGCCATGCCATATTGTCAATCAGCGCGCCGCCTGCCTTTACCAGCAGGAAGCCAATGTTATACAGTGCACCGCTCGTTGCCGCGCCCGGCACGCCCATAACGCCCGGAGCGATTGCGTAGCCAAGACCCATCAGGATACCGCAGATCGGCAGCGCAGCTACCGGCAGCATCAAAGCCTTGCCCAGCTTTTGCAGTTTTTTCATCATAAGAGTTTCCCCTCCTTATTTTGTGGACCGCCGAAGCGGCCGATTGTGTTGACGGATGGGAGAGCCGAACTCCGTTTCCGTCCCCCTATTTCATCGCCGTTCACACCCGGCGAAATGAAATCCTTACAAATTACTCTCGAGGAATGCCTGCATTGCAGCTGCAGCGGTCTCCTCGTCCTCACCCTCGATGGTGAGCTTTACGGTATCGCCGCACTTGACGCCCAGACTCATCACGCCCATGATGCGCTTGGCATCGACTTCCTTTTTCGGGCTGGCGATCATGATTTTCGAGGCAAACTTGCCTGCCTCCTTGACCAGCAGTCCCGCCGGTCGAGCGTGGATGCCCAGTGCATCCTTGATGGTATATTCAACGGTTTTCATGAAAAATACTCCCTTTCCGTTACTTTTTCTTCAGTGTCAGCAGTGCATCGCCTGCGGTGACCGTGCCGCCCGCGGCGGGCTCCACGGTGAACGCATCCGGGTTGCACACGAGGATGGGCGTTACAATCTGATAGCCCTCCGCCTTGATGGCCGCCGGATCGAACTCGATGAGGACATCGCCTTTTTTGACCTGCTGGCCTGCCTTGCAGCACGCCTTGTAGTGCTTTCCCTCAAGCTGCACCGTGTCGATGCCGACATGGATGAGCAGCTCCGCGCCGTCCGCCGTCGTCATGGAAACGGCGTGGCCGGTTTCGAACATCACATCGATCGAGCCGTCCGCCGGAGCAACGATGCGTCCTTCGGCCGGCTCGATGGCGATGCCGGGCCCGAGGATGCCCTGCGCGAACGTCGGATCGGGTACGTCCTCCAGTGCTACCACCTTGCCGGCAACCGGCGCCGTTATCTCGATGCCGCTGTCGCCGCCAAACAGATTTTTCAGTTTACCAAACATTTTGCTCACAACCTTTTTGATTAGGCAATACCGCATGATTGAACAAGAGTGATTTGCGCGTAAATTGTGCGGTGTTGCCTTAAGTATGCCTATTTTGTCTGAAAACATACAGAAAATAAAAAGAACCAAACTTCTGCACAGATACAACTTGCCCTTTAATGGCAATTCCTGCGAGAAATCTGGTTTTGCCCGCCGAAGCGGTAACAATCCATCTCAAACGGATACTGTTTACTTGTTAATTGCAGTATAACAAACTTTTCTCACCTTGGCAAGAGCAACCTGTCGAATTAGTTGCCAAATTTTTGCGTTGTTTTTCTGCACTTTGCACAAAAAGCAAGTCCGCACTGCTTGTACAGTACGGACTCCGTGATTACTTTTTATCATCAATGTGCTCCATCACACGGGCGATGTGAATGGTGAGATACAGCAGCTCATTCTGTCCGGAGTGGAAATTTTTCTCTCTCTGGACATACACGCGAATCTTGTCCGCACAGGCATACGCCTTCGGGTACTTGAACCGCACCACATCGAGCAGATCGCTGTCCTCATCGCCGTAGCCTTCTCCGCTGACGATGCGCCGCGCGTAGAATTTCAGGTGCGTGACAAACCGGTAGTAATTGAGCGATTCATCATCCGGCCGGAAACCGTATTCATCGTAAACGATGCCGAAAACCGCTTTCATCAGGTAAGTCATGTCGTAAATATCGCGGATTTCACCACCGAGCTGTGCATTGACAAAGTGCAGCGCGATAAACGCTGCCTCATCATCCGTGAACTCCACGCCGGTCTCCTCCTTGACGATCTCATTCGCCTTGAGACCCACGCGGAATTCGTCCTTGTACAGCTGCCGAATGTCCCACAGCAGCGGATTGGGCAGTACAATGCCCTCCTTATAGCGGTTGACGGCCGCCGAGATATGATCGGGCAGCGTAACGTAAATGCTGTCCGACAGCTCCTTGCCGAGCGCAATCTTCGCATGGTTGATAATGCGTTCGCTCATCAGGAAATGCGGCAGCGGAATGCTTGTTATCAGCTGCTGGAACCGGTCGGAAAGCTGATCCGAGTGCAGTGTGAACCGCTTTTCCACCTTGTCCGGCGGTGCTTCGTCACCTGCGCGGCGGCCGAAGCCCAGACCGCGCCCCATAAGCACAGTCTCCGCACCGTTTTCATCCAGCGCGACCACAACATTGTTGTTGAGTACCTTTTCTATTTTCACGTCCGCGCCTCCTGACCCGCACCGCAGCACGCATCAAACGCTTCACGCGCCGCACGGACTGCATTTTCGTCGCACTGCCACAAACTGAATTCGCTCAGTCCGGGCAGCCCCATCGGCACATTTTCGCGCCGGAACTGCATTCTGCTGTTTTCTACAAGCTTTGCGGAAAGATGGAAGGCATTCGCGCCTGTTTTCGGCTGCAAATCGCGAATAACATCGGCGTTTACGCCTGCACCGACCAGAATCTGCACGTCCTCTCCTGCTTTTGCAACCAGCGCGCGCAGCAAATCCGCGCCTGCGGTGCAGTCCGCCTGCTGCCCTGAGGTCAAAATGGTATCCACACCCAGCCGCTTTGCGGTTTCCAGTGCCGCGAACGGGTCGCGGCAGACATCGAACGCACGGTGCAGCGTCACACCGCAGCCGCCTGCAAGCGAAATCAGTTTGGCCATACGTTCCTCATCAAGATCGCCCTCGGGCGTGAGCACGCCGATGACAATGCCGTCCGCGCCGAGCGCGGCAAAGCGCTTCACCTGACGGCAGAGCAGCTCAAATTCGCTTTCCGTATACAAAAAATCGCCGCAGCGCGGACGCAGCAGCACACGAACCGGTACGGAAACCCGTTCCCGCACCATGCGGAACAGATCCTCATCCGGTGAAGTACCGCCGATCATTAAATTGGCGCATAACTCCAGCCGCATAGCACCGCCGCGCTCCGCGCTTACCGCAGACTCGACCGAGTGGGTGCAAACCTCCAGAACCGGTTTCATTTCCTGCTCCTCCTTCGAGACAGAATAACGCTTGGCAAATTATGTGATTCAATCCACACTGTTATCGGTTAATTATATCACCAAAAACCATATAGGTCAACGCAGTGTTTTTCGGCATTCTGCACAATAAAAATCAGATGTTTTCATATAAATAAACCACTTCCCTGCTTCGTATGCAGAGAGGTGATCTACAGCATTTTCCGCATAATGGCGGCTGATCTCGACCATGCCGCGAATACCGTCGATCGGTGTACGGATATCATGGCATTGACGGATATTTGCCGTCCATATTCCCAAAAAATTCTCCGCTTTTTTGGCTGTTTCTTTTCTTCGGCTGAGTTGTCTTGTCAGTTTGTATAAAAATACAAAGAAGTTTTGCACAAATCGGATAGTTTGCAGGAATTTGAGCATACTTATGCAAATAGACCGCATATTTTGTTGTTTTTTTAACAATTTTGTGCTATACTGAATATACAGCCCATAAAATGGGTAATGCGCGCCGGAGCAGTTCCGCTGCACCGAGCCGACAGGAGAGGTGTTTTATGAACAGTATTACGACCCGCGTTTGGATCGCGGGAGCAAGCGGCAGACTGGGTTCCGCACTTAGTCATCGTTTCGGCGGCAACACAGCATATAAGCTGGTAACCAGCGACCGTGATGTAGCGGTCGAGGATGTATCCGTTGTCGGTCGTTTTGCCGATATTAACCATCCGGATGTCATCATCAACTGTGCCGGTCTGACCGACGTGCAGGCCTGCGAGGAGAACCCCGAAGAAGCGTATAAGATCAACGCCATCGGCGCCCGCAATCTGGCGACCGCTGCAAGACGCATCGACGCAAAATTCATTCAGATCTCGACCGACGACGTATTCGGCGGCGACGAGGGCAAGGCTTTCTGTGAGTTCGACGATCCCCATCCGACCACGATGTACGGCAAGAGCAAGTACGCCGGTGAAAAGCTCGTGCGTGAGCTGACCGACAAGCATGTTATCGTGCGTTCGTCGTGGCTGTACGGCGTCGGCTCGTACGACTTTGTTGACCGTGTGCTCGATACGGCGGCAAAGGAAGGCGCTGTCCATCTGCCGGAGGATGAGATTTCCTCCCCGACCTCGGCGGAAGCGCTCGCCGGCTTTATCGACTGCCTGATGCACAGCCGCGAGTACGGCCTGTTTCACGCATCGTGCGACGGCTCGTGCTCCCGCGCAGAGTACGCCCGCGAAATTCTGCGTCTCGCCGGCAAGGAAAACGTGCCGGTCACCTCGGCCTCCGAGAACACTGCGCTGCGCCCGCGCTTTACGCTGCTGGACAATATGATGCTGCGCATCACTGGTTTGTATCAAATGCCGGACTGGCATGACGCACTGAGCGAATACATGTCCCACCGGCAGACGGGAGTAAATAAATGAATGAAGTAAAAGAGAAAAAGAAAATCGGTCTGACTACAAGGATCTTCATCGCGCTGATCGCCGGTGCAATCGTCGGCATTGCACTCAACATGTTCGCAGCTGATGTGGATTTTGTGCAGAACGTGCTGGTAAACGGCATTTTTTATGTTGTCGGTCAGGGCTTTATCCGCCTGATGCAGATGCTGGTCGTACCGCTGGTATTCTGCTCGCTGATCTGCGGCGCCACCGCCATCGGCGACAGTAAAACGCTCGGCAAGGTCGGCGTAAAGATCATCGGCTTTTACATTTTCACCACGATGATGGCGGTTGCCGTTGCACTCGGCATCGGTCTTCTGATCAAGCCGGGCATGGGTCTGGATATGTCGCAGATCCAGACCGCCGAAGTCGCCGCTTCTTCGGATTCGGTCAGCTTTGCGGAAACCCTGCTGAACATCATCCCGAAAAACCCGATCGGTGCACTCGCCAACGGCGAAATGCTGCAGGTTATCGTGTTTGCACTGATCGTCGGCGTTATCCTCGCCAAGCTGCAGGATAAGACCCAGCTGGTAACGAACTTCTTCCAGCAGGGCAACGATATTATGATGGAAATGACCATGATGGTCATGGGTCTTGCGCCGATCGGCGTATTCTGCCTCATCGCCAAAACCTTTGCGGGCCTCGGCTTCTCCGCGATGGTGCCGATGTTCAAGTACATGGGCGCGGTGCTGCTGGCGCTGGTCATCCAGTGCTGCGGCGTATACCAGATTCTGCTGGCGCTGCTTACAAGACTCAATCCGCTGCGTTTCCTCAAGAAATTCGCTCCGGTTATGGGCTTTGCGTTCTCGACCGCAACCTCTAACGCCACTATCCCGATGAATATCGACACGCTGGAAGAAAAAATCGGCGTCAACCGCCGTATTTCGTCCTTCACCATCCCGCTCGGCGCGACCATCAATATGGATGGCACGTCCATCATGCAGGGTGTTGCCGTTGTATTCGTTGCACAGGCGTTCGGCATCCAGCTGAGCCCTGCGGATTATCTGACCGTTATTGCAACCGCAACGCTCGCCTCCATCGGTACCGCAGGCGTGCCGTCGGTTGGTCTGGTTACGCTGGCAATGGTATTCGATTCGGTCGGTCTGCCGGTTGCCGGCATCGGCCTGATCATGGGTATCGACCGTATCCTCGATATGGCGCGTACTGCCGTTAATATCACCGGCGACGCTGTCTGCACCACGATCGTGGCGCATCAGGACGGCGCACTGGATAAGTCTGTATTTAACAAAAATTAAATCAAACTGACAGGAAAAACCCCGTATTTCGTAAGAAATACGGGGTTTTTCTGGTGCCGCCAGCCGGAATCGAACCGGCACGGTTTTAAGGCCGGGGGATTTTAAGTCCCCTGACAGTGTCCATTTATTACGCATGACCTTTCCGGTCACTTTCTGATTTACAAATTGCAGGAGATTACACACCTATATCTGCAAAATCAACAAAAATACAGAACTTTTAACCACAGTGTCCGAAAAGGTCCAACTGCAATTCTCGGCAATTTCTTCGGTTCTGTTAGAAATTTGTTAGAAAACAGCCATTCCCCGCGGCGCTTATTTCAGCTTGAATTTCTTCGTCGCTCCCCGGCCGCTGATTACAATCAATCCCTCTTCACTCATTCGACGCGTCAGCATATAGGCACGCGTCTTTTTTATATTCAGCAGTTCCTGCAAATCTTCATCATTCATTTCGCCGTACTCTTTCAGATAGTCCAGAACGATCTTCATCTGCGGCGTAATATTCGCTGCCTGCTCTGCGGATTTTTCTTCGTGCTTCTCCTCGACAGCCGCATTCATATTCGGCAAGATCAGCTTGAATGTATTATGCGTTACCTCAATGCGCGGCTGTGCCGGGCAGTTCTTATACAGTGCATAGATTTTACGAATGCCCGTGCCGTAGGATTCAATCAAGCGCAGGCGATGAAATACCTCTGCGAAATTGCGGTTGCGCGGCTGAGAAATACCACTGCGAATATCCTCCGCAGACAGGCCGGGCAGCAATCCGCCAATTGAAATGAACTCCATGCACGAGTCATTGACGTTGATAATAATACTGCCGCTGAAGCTGTAGTCCCGATGAACCAGCGCATTCAGCAGGGCTTCACGGATTGCATCTTCCGGATAATCCACCTTGTCAATACGTTCCAGGCCTTCAAACGTCGAGGCAGTGCGATTGCAGAGTGAAAGATAGGCATAGCTGTCGTCAAGCTGCTTGAACACCGAGCCGCCAAATTCCTTTGCATCTTTGAACGTGATGTTCTCCGCATCTCCGAATACCGCAATTTTCGTCGTATGCTGACACTGGTCTGACAGCAGCAGCGCCAGATTTGTGTACTGATCGTCGTATACGTTCCGCATACCCAGAGCGATGTATTTATCCTCTGCAAACTCTACTTTATAGCGTTTGAATGCCGCCGCAGCCTCTTCAAAGGTCAGATCCTGCTGTAAGGCTCGCATTTGCTCATATACGTCACCGTCAGAATCCTTTATCATCTGTCGGATTTGCTCAGGAGAGGCTTGGACACTGCTGGCTCCCTGCCGTACATAAACGCCGTTTGGCTTCAAGCCCTTACCCTTCAGATAATACGGCTTGTAGCTGCCCTCACCGATTTCAATGCGAATGACCTGATTATCCTGCAGCACATAGCGAACAAACATGGTTACATCCGGTCGGATTGCGTCCCGAACACCATTTGTCAGACGAGTATAGGTTCCGTCCACATCGTCAATCCCTGTGGCATTGCCCTGATCGTCAACGCCAATGTAAATAATGCCGCCGTCTGTGTTCGCAAAAGCGATGACTTCTTTGTAAATTTCATCCGTTAACTGAGACTTATATTCAATGCGTTCGCTCTCGTATTGCATATGGTACGCCTCCTGTTGTTCTTACTATTTAGTATACACCGTTTTTTCACTTTTACAACCTTATGTAGTGAATTTTCACTTTTATACGTGAATTTTCACCGACATTATTCACCGCAGTATATTCGCCTTAGGTACGGATTTTCGTGAAAATCGCACTTATCTATTCTAACCTTTTTACACTTTCGATCATTTATAATACGATATTTAGGTCTAAACTACTCTATTAAGGCATTTGAGAAGAAAATCTATTAAATTGAAAAATGCAATTTATTTTCGAGAAATATTCACTATTTGGCATTATCTTTTTACATTCCGATAACATAAAGATAATCTTATTACGTTGGAGGTTATCTCTATGGATATGAAAAGACACTTGAAATCTGCACTCAAACAGC
>OLRQ01002441.1_pt1 | contig 11323 bp, 8 predicted proteins | sample 1671971 | NCBI WGS metagenome assembly OLRQ01 (sample SAMEA3136631, study PRJEB25190) | human gut metagenome | biome: human gut; feature: human-associated habitat; material: faeces | place: Austria | collected 2013 | reverse complement strand
CTAACGGCTGCATCGCTGTCATCAACAACTCCCGTCAGGCAGTTTACGGCTACGACCAGCGCGTAGAGGCGTTCGGCTCTAAGGGCATGGCTTCCGATGCCAACGACCTGCTGAACACCACCACCGTACTGACCAAGGACGGCGCTCACTCCGAGAAGCCGCTGTGGTTCTTCCTCGAGCGTTACAACCAGGCATTCATCAACCAGGTTATCTCCTTCGTTGATGCAATCAACAACGATACCCCGACTGCTGTCGGCGCTATCGACGGCCTGCGTCCGGTTCTCATGGCTAAGGCTGCTACCGAGTCCTGCCGTAACGGCGGCGTGTTCGTCAAGGTCGGCGAATAACTCTTCTTAGCATTTCTTTCTTCTCTTTCCATATTTCAAATTAGAAAAGCAGCTCTAAATGCTTTTCATTCCCTCAAATACAACAGCAAGACAGTTTTTAAAGTGACCTCTAAAAGTCAGACAAAAATTGTTCAAGCGACCGAAAGGGCTTGCTGCCTGTGAATTACAGGCGGCAGGCTCTTTCGCTTTTTCTTTGCTCTACACCTTCATCATATATACAATTTGTTATATTTCATCTATATATAACAAAAGAGTGCTGTTCCCTCAACAGCACTCTTTCCCTTAATACTGATACTTTTTCCGTCCCTTGACGAGAAAAAACACCGAAACCATCACGCCGAGCGCCTCTGCTACCGGAACAGCCAGCCAGATGCCGGTTTCCTGCAAAATCAGCGGCAAGAGCAGCAGCATCGCCACGAGAAACACAAGCGTGCGCGAAAACGAGATGATCGCAGACACGAGACCATCCGAGAGCGCGGTAAACAGCGAGGACGCGAAAATACTCGTGCCCATGAGCAGGAAGCTGACCGCATAAATCGGAAAGCCGTGCATGGCAATCTCATACACACTGCTGCCGCGCGGCGTAAACAGGGTCAGCGCTGGCTCGAGCGTCAGCCACGAGAGCACATATGTGCCGAGCGAGCACGCCAGCACGAACGTCATGCAGATGCGGAAGATATGCCTCAGCTGCGGGATATTTTTCTCGCCGAATTTGTAGCTGATAACCGGTGCAACGCCCATCGAGAAGCCGAAATACACCGCCGTAAACACGAACTGGAAGTACATTGCAATCGTGATGGCGGCTACACCGTCCTCGCCGCGGTAGCGCATGAACAGCGTATTGAACACGAACGTGGTGATGGCGTTCGCAATGTTGCTGACCATCTCAGATGAGCCGTTGCCGCACGCGGCGGCCAGTGTTGCACCGTCAAATTTGAAGGGCACAAAGTACAAACTTCCGGTGCGGTTTTTGGTGAAATATACTAGACCAACGATGGACGGCACGCAGTAGCCGAGGCAGGTGGCAATCGCCGCACCGGCAACGCCCATGTTCATCGGGCCCATGAACAGCCAGTCAAGCACCACATTTGTGATGCCGCCGCCCACCGAGGTCAGCAGACCCAAGCCCGGCTTGCCTGCGGTGACGAACAATATCTGGAAGGCAGTCTGCAGAAACAGCATGGGTGCAAACACCAGCTGAATGCGTGTGTAAATACGGCAGTCTGCCCACTGCAGCTCACTCGTGCCAAGCAGACGCAGGATAGGGTTCAGAAACAGATTGCCAAACACGGCGAAAATCAGGCCGATGCCCAACGCAACCGCAATCAGCATGGTGAAGTTGCGGCGCGCCTCGTCTGTGCGTCCCTCTCCCTGTCGGCGGGCGATAATAGCGCTGCCGCCCGTGCCGAGCATAATGCCGGTAGCCATCTGCAGGCAGTTGAGCGGATACGACATATTGATTGCGGAAAGCGCGGTTGTGCCGGCAAACCGCGAAATAAACATGCCGTCCACGATGGTGTACATCGACAGCAGCATCATCATTGCAATGTTCGGCAGTGCGAATCGGAGCAGCGATGCGGCGTTGAATTTGCGCGCAAGTGCGTTATTCTGCTCCATTGCGAATCTCCTTTTCAAAAGAATCGGTAAATTTTCGGGTCATTTCCACCATAGCGGCGAACTGCTCCGCGCCCATGGCAGCGGCGGCGCGTTCCTCTGCGCGGTACAGACCGCCCAGCTTATCCGCTGTGTAACGCTTGCCGGATTCGGTCAGGCGCAGCGGCTTTTCCTTGCGGCCGGAGACGCTCACCTTTTCCAGATAACCGGCCTGCTCCAACTCCTGCACCACCGTGTGAATTGTCTGCTTGGGCAGCAGGCACATCTGCGCAATTCCACCTTGTGTCATCTCCGAAAACTGATCTAACATATACAGCACCGTTACTGTACTGGGTTTCATGCCGCTGCGCTTTGCCCAGATGTCGTACAGCTCATCCTGTCGAAAAATACATGCGCACAAGTCGTTCATTTGTCTGCGAAAATCCATAATGCACCTCAATAGTCCTAAATCGTATCACGCTATTATAGTATGATTTAGGACTATTGTCAAGTAAAAGAAAAGCAGACCCGTAAAAGAGTCCGCTTTAAATTTACCCCATCAACATAGTCCAGAGTGCGCTGAACGGCATAACGAGTATCAGCGCGGGCATGAGATCGACCAGCGGCACGGATTTGATCTTGGAGACACGAAAACCGGCCGACATAGTCAGCACGCCGCCGCACGCGGACAAATCCGCGAACATTTCCGGTGTAAGCGCACCGGACAGCAGCCGTCCTGCGGTAAACACGCACAGGAGAATCACGCACTGCGGCAGCGGGATGGCACAGATGGCCTTGCCGAGCGTAGACGCGAAGATCATCGCAGTGAAGAAGTCCAGCACGGACTTTGCAAACAGCAGATTTGGATCGCCCGCGATGCCCTCGGTCAGCGTGCTGTACCAGCCAAAGCCCGAGCAGCAGAACAGCGCGACCGCCGTGATGTAAAACTCCATATCAATATTATCCCCGCCGAGGTGCATGGTTTTGACCAGCCGATGAAAAAAACGGCTTGCCCAATCCTCAAGGTGCAGCAGGTGCCCGATGGTAAACCCCACCAGAATCGCCAGCACGACCGCTGTCATGCTGACCGCCTTGATAATAGAATTGATGCCGATAGCGATCGAACACATGCCGAACAGCGTCGGCAGATGCTCTTTCAGGCTGTTCGGCAAAACGTGCCCCAGTGCGGAACCGATCACGCCGCCGGCCAGCACCGAGATACAGTTGATAATTACTCCGATTGGCATAGGATTTCCTTCTTTCTCTTTCCCCTTCTCCTCTGTTTTCCATTTTACCGTAGAAAAGCGTCTTTGGCAAGCAAAAGAAAACCGCACAGCCGAAGCTGTGCGGTTTAGGAAGGTTTTGCTTACTTTACGTTCTCGCAGAAGCGCATGAGCATTGCCGCTACCTCAGCGCGGGTAGCATTGCCCTTCGGGTCCAGCTTGCTGCCGGACTTGCCGGTAACAACGCCTGCGCCGCACGCCCACTGGATTGCAGGAATCGCGTAGGAGCTTATGCTCTGTGCATCGTCGTAGGAGAGAATGTTGGTGTCCTCACCCACAGAAACGTCGTACTTCTTGTACTGCGCGTAGCGGTACAGGATAGCCGCAAGCTGCTCGCGGGTAACCTTGTCATTCGGGCCGAACTTGCCGCTGCCGTAGCCGGAAACGATGCCGTTAGCATTCGCCCAGGCAACCGCATTTGCGTAGTACGCGCCGGAAGCCACATCCGTGAAGGAAGCCGCCGAGGTGCTCGGCTGGTTCTCCAGGCGGTACAGCACGGTAACGACCATGCCGCGGGTGGTGTTTGCCTTCGGGGAGAAGGTGTTGTCGGCGGTGCCGTTCATCATGCCCTTGCCGGTTACATAATCAACCGCGGAAGCGAACCAGTCGTTCGCGGAAACGTCGTTAAACTTGGTCCCGGACGGGGTTTCGGTGGCCTTAACATAGCTTACGCCAACCTTTACTGCGGAAGCAGGCATGGTGAAGGTGTAAACCGTGTCGCTCTTCTTAACGGTGGAGACCGTCTTGCCGGAGCCGTCGGTAACGGTCAGCTTGTCCAGCTTGTAGCCCTTGTCCGGGGACAGAGTAATGGTGATGGTCGCGCCCTTTTCCGCGGAGGACGGAGAAGCGTTTACGCCGCCGTTGTTGACCGCCGAGGTGGTTACCTTGTAGGTCGTCTTGCCGGAGGAGCTGCCGCCGGAGGAGCCGCCGGAGGAGTGAGTATACTTAAAGGTATACGACTCGTTCGACTTAATCGGCTGGCCGTTTACAGTAATATCATCAGATGTGCTGTTTTTAACAGTAAACGTCTTGTTTGCCGTGCCGGTGTACGGAGAAGTACCGCCGGTAATCTCGATAGTGCCGTTTGCCGGAACTGCGCTTACAGCATCAGCGAAAGAGGTGTACTTGTCAGTGCCGATGGTTGCAACAGTCTGAGGAGTCTTGCTGATGGTGAACGGAGAGAAACCGTGCGGATTGGTGAAGTTTGCAGTATAAACGCCGTTATTTGCGGTTACAGTTGCATCGTACTCGTGGCCCTTGTGCTGTACATACAAACCATTAGTGTTGGTTACAAAGTCCGCCGGCAGCTGAACGGAAACCTCGGTTGCCTTGGTAACATTCAGGGTGTTGGTTTCTACTACCTTTTTAGCGGTAGCACCATTCTTGGTACCAACTACAACAACATCATACTTCGGGGTAATATCAAGCGTGTAGGCAGATCCATTATATGCGGTCGGCTTTACTTCCAGATATGCACGAACCTCAATCTTTTCAACGTTATCAACGTCATTTACAGCGGCTTGCTGATATTTCGCAGCCTTTTCATCCGTGATACCGGTTGCAATCGGCGCAACAGCCTCCTTGATTTCCGTATCACCAGCAGCTACTTCCTGCGCTGCTGCCGCAACTGCCTCTGCAGCTTCTTTAGTCATGCCAGTCTTTTCCAGCTCCTTCGCACTCGGAGCGGCAGTTTCGCCAACAGCCGGAACGACAGGAATCTGGTTGTCCTTAACCAGTGCAACGCGGAAGAAGTACGGAGATTCATTGATAGCACCAGCAACATACTTCTGGCCTTCAGCAGAAACTGCAAGATAGCCGGACGGGTCAGAGGAGAAGTCACCGCCAAAGATGGACAATTCTGTTGCTTCACCTACCTGCAAAGCGCCATTGAATTTACCGCCAGTAATCTTAGCAAACGCTTTATTCGTCATGCTATCTGCCGATTTATTCAGATACAATACATCATAGTTAGACAGGCGAATTGCTGCCTTTGTACCAGAAATTACACCATCAGAGATTTTTTCAACTGTGCCCTTAGACTGATATTTATCAGAGCTAAAATTCCAAATACCCAGACTACCTGCTGTGATAGTGCCACCGCAAATTTCGCCAATAGTACCCCAGTTCTGGATGCAAGATTCATCTGTGGAAGAGAATACACCACCGCTAATCTTGTTTACAGTACCCTCGTTCTTAAAAGCAATAAAATGGTCCTGAGTAAACATACCGCCCGAAATTTCATCAATCGTACCACAGTTGCTGAACAGGGACGAAAAATGACCCAGAGCCAAGAATTCGCCATTAGAAATCTTAGAAATGGTCGCACCCTCAGCATTGTAGACTACATACCAGCTATTACCATTAGCGCTTTCGCTGTCTGTGCTATTATCTACGCTTCGCGTAAACTTACCACCCTTGATTTCGGTAATAGTACCATTATTATAGAGTGCTGCACGACCATGGCTAACATTATCAACAACACCACCGCCAACACTATCCATAATTGTCAGTGTACCATTATTGGTAATGGTATGCTTACGAGCATCATCCGCAACCTTGCTATCCTGTGCAGTTGTGCTGTTTACAATCTTCTTGCCATTCAGGTCGAGCGTAATGGTCTTGCCAGCCGGAATAACAACATTTTCTGTTACGTCTTTCAGCAGAGTAACCGTCTTACCGTCTGCCTCTGCAACCGCAGCTGCAACAGTCTTATAGCCATTCGTGCCAACTGCCGCAACGTAATCCGTGCCAAAAGATGCTTCATCATCAATTACCAGCTTGCCCGTTCCATTCGGAACAAAACGGCCGTACAGCTTGGACTGCCCCTCCGGTGCAGTTTTTCCAGTCTGGGCCAGGGTATTGTTGCTTTCCTTAGTGCCCGTAATGGTTACTTCACCGACATTAGCAGTACCAACAACTACGCCAACACGCCAGCCGCCATCATCGGTAGAGTTCAGAATGCAATCCGTCACTGTATTATTGGTAAAGGTATGGTAAGTTGCCGGATTTGCACCAGCATGACCAATAATACCGCCAACAGAACCCTTTGCAGTAATTTCCGTATTTTCTACCGAGCAATTCTGAATGGTAACATAAGTATCAACCGGACCATCGTTGGGATTGTTGTAACCGGAAGTCCAGCCAATCAGACCACCAACACGAGCACCACCATTGCTGACAATCGAGCTGTCAGTCAGATGGCAGTTATCCAGTTCAATCTTGGGCATAGAATCAACATTGTTGATAAATGCACCGATGCCCTGATCACTCGTACTATCATTGATAGTAACACCAGTCAAGTTCAAATCCTTGACAACGATACCAGAAGTGCCCGCAAAGCCACCTGCAAACAGCGGTGCATTCAGACCAGTAATTTTGTGGTTGTTACCCTCTACAGTAACAACACCTGCACCTGTGTAGCCTTGAACAGTAAGCGATGTCCATTGATAACCAGTCAAATCATAATCTTTATCGATGGTAACAGTAACATTGCCTGAACCAGATTCACCAGCATGAACATCAGTAAACAGTTTCGACAACGCTTCTCCGTCAGAAGTCGCCGTATCCGCCGCAAACGCCACCGGCGCCATGGTCAGCACCATCATCACAGCGAGAAAAGCCGATAACAATCTTCTTTTCATGTTTATCCTCCTCAAAATTATTTTTTCCGGCAAAAGCGGTGCCGTTTCGCCTTTCCTTCGCAAAATTTGTACTTAGGAAGGTTTTGTGTCTGAGGGCGAGTACCTCAGATACAAGGGTACCCTTGTGCCACTTTATTTGCCTACATCATATCATTGTTTTACATTTTTTGCAATGATATTTATCACAAAATTTTGTCGATTTGGTGTCGGTTTTGTGTATTTATAACTTTTTCATTGCTTTTGCACAATTGGAACCGACAGTATTTGTACATATCTTCACCGCTTGTGTTTTGCGCCCGGTTATGCTATGGTAAAAGCAGTAATTTGGAAAATTTGTGTTCAACCGCTTCTGAGTCCGTTTTATCGGACACCCGATATGCGATACTCAAAGCATGAAAGGGAGGCCTGGCATATGAAAAACGACGATTACGGCTTCTACGGCAAGGGACTTGACGGCTATGTGCACTACCGGCAGGGCATGCAGGAAGCGGCGCGCAATGCACCGAATGCGTCCGGCGGTCGCCGGCCTGTCTCCGCAGTGCAGAAAACAACCGAGCCTGCACCGAAATCCGACGAATCCGGTCAGATCAGCAAGTGGATCCTGCAGCATCCGCTGCATACGGCGTGCATGATCAGCTTGTTTATTGCGCTGACCTGCGTGATTATTGAAAGCCTGGGCGAACCGTCCATCCAGTTTATGGCGGCAACGGCTGTCATCTGCGTGGTTGCCCTGATTTTCCTCGGCATAGAGGTTATCAACTTTATCATCTGGTTTTTCAAAAACTGCTGAGCACCAAAAAACGAGCCGACAGCATGGCTTTCGGCTCGTTTTCTCTTTGTTGCTATACCTGCAGGAAACGCGTATCAGTATCCCTCCGACCGGTTTACGACATTTTTCAGCGGGTTTCCGGTCAAATACCGCTCCAGATTGTCCATGCAGATATGCCAGATCGTGTTCTGCACGTCCGCGCTGCCGCCGAAGCTCGGGCCTGCGATATGCGGCGTGAGCAGCACGTTCTCCATGTCCCACAGCGGACAGTCCGCCGGAAGCGGTTCGGTCTCGAACACATCGAGTGCGGCGCCGCCGAGGTGGCCGTCCTGCAGAGCCGACACCAGATCGTCCGTCCCCGCCAGACTGCCGCGTCCGACATTGACCAGCACCGCGCCTGCTTTCATCGCGTGCAGACGCTCGGCCGTCAGCAGACCCGCGGTCTCGCGCGTGTTCGGAAGGCAGCCAATGACGATGTCCGCCCGCGGGAGCAGAGCGTCTAATGCATCGAGTGTATGCGCTTCGTCGAAGTCTGTCGGTACAGCCGAAACCGCTGTGCGCTTCACGCCAAGCACAGCTGCGCCGAAGATTTTCAATCGGCGGGCCACATTCGCGCCGATGTCGCCCATGCCGAGTACAAGTGCGGTCTTGCCGGAAATCGTCTCCGCATGGTCGTATTTTTGCCAGATATGCGCCTGTTTATTGCTCCAGTACCGTCCAAACGAGCGGTACAGCGCCACCAGACTGCCAATCGCGTACTCCGCGATGATCGTGCCGAACGCACCGGACGCATTCGCCAGCACCACGCTCTGCGGCAGGTTTTCCATGCGCGTGTACTTATCCGCGCCCGCCCAGGTCAGCTGCAGCAGACGCAGGTTTTCGGTCTGCGCCAGCTGGGCTTCACTCGGCTCGCCGAAAATAACCGCAGCCGCGCGAAGCTGCTCTGCGGTCGGGTGTTCGCCGTTCTCCGCGAACGTGAACGCGCACTGCGTGCCGAATCGGGTATTTAACGTCTCGCGCATGGTCAAATCGCACTGCGCAAGCACCAAAACGGATGTTTTTTCGTTCTGCATTGTGTTTTCTCCGTTATCTGTCAGGATATTTACAATTATATAGTAAGGATTTTCGGTTTTCAACAATGGGATAATAAAAAGCATCTGCATGAGCAGACACCTTTCAAATTATTTTTATAATTTCATTTCCCGGTTCTTTCTACGCAGATGGGTCGCCAGCGCATACAGAACGGCGATATCCTCCTCGTCCAGACCTGTTAAATCCAGCGTCTGCGTTTTTGCAACACACAGCAGATAGTCCGTCGAAACCTTGAAAATCTCGGATAATTCGATAATATACTGTGTACTCGGTACATTCAGGCCCAATTCCCACGCATTTACGCTCGACCGTGTGATGCCCAGCCGCTTTGCCAGCGCGGCCTGTGAGAGGTTGTGACTCTCCCGCAGCATTTTAATTCGTTCCCCTATAATCAGCATGCAATCACCTTATTATAGGGTATGCCAATCACGATGATATTACGATATCATTATGATATTCATAATTGACATACATATTTCTTCTAGCTATACTAAAGAAGATAACAGGAGGACTGTACATGGTAATCTTACGAACGCTCTTAGTATGTCTGATCATAGCTCTCATACTCTGGGGAATCTATGCTGCCCTTCGTTCCATACTATCCAATAAGTGGCTTCATGACGAGGCACGACAGGATGTTGTGCATCTGTTTAATCAAGACTTACCGAAATGGTTGGAAGCAGCTTATACCGCCTTAAACCAGCATTTGCAGACACAAGGCAGCCAATGTGACTGGAGCATAGAAATCACATACCCCTCCCATGCTGTTATTGATCGATGCCGTATCAATTTTTCCGGTTCACAAGGTATTATTCTGGACAGTGCCAATCAGCAATTATTCTATTATAAAACAAAGGATTTGCCGGAATTACATGCCCTTCAATGCACAAATGCCCATCCGTTAGAAGCATTTGAGTGTTTTTCTCTTCCCTACTCCGATATTCTCCAGGCACAGCTTATTACTTCAAAGCACGCCTATACGCAAATGAAAACGAAAGGCGGCATTTCTCAAGATGCCGCCGAACAGCATGCCGCCGGGCAAGCGATCTATGACAAATTAGCAATCGTTATTCAAAGCAAGAATCCCTATCACCCATATATAGAATTAGACTTTTCTAATCATACCGCGGTATCTGAAATGTGGAAAAGCCTTCAGACCTCCAGTATATTAGGAAATATCTTTGAAACCGAGACTAAATTCAGCATTTCATATGCAGGCTGCGATACCGATATCAAGATTCGGAAGCGTTTCTCCGCTATTCCATCGCTTCCATTCGCTCTGACGTCGATCGGACCGGCACAGCTGAATATGTTAAATCAAACCCTGCTCCATCTGGAAGCGATTGCACAAGTTGATTCGTCCAATTCCGCACCTGTTTCATGATTTTCATAATAAAAAAGCGTCTGCTCACGCAGACGCTTTTTCCATATTCACTTACGCATCATTCGACAGATGGAACTTATCGAACGCATAGAACACAAGGCTCATGATCATGCCGACGATAGCGGCGAGTGTCATACCGGAGAGCGATACATCACCCAGCGCCAGCGTAACGCCGGACAGGCCGGTAACGAAAATGACCGAGGTCAGGATCATATTGCGGTTCTTGCTGTAATCCACATGGTTGTCAACCAGAATACGCAGACCGGAGGTGCCGATCATGCCGTACAGCAGGAACGAGATACCGCCGATGACCGGACCCGGAATCGTCTGGATAAGCGCCGCCAGCGGGCCAACGAACGAGCAGATGATGCTCAGCACAGCCGCGCCGCCGATAACGCGCACGGAGTACACCTTGGTAATGGCCATAACGCCGATATTCTCGCCGTAGGTGGTGGTCGGCACCGAGCCGATAAAGCCGGAGATCATGGTCGAGAAGTTATCCGCGAACAGCGAACGGTGCAGGCCGGGGTCTTTCAGCAGATCGCGGCCGATGACCTTGCTGGTGACGAGCTGATGACCGATATGCTCGTTTGCGATAACCAGAAGGACCGGAAGAATGATAAGAATCGCGTTGATGTCAAACTTCGGGGTCTGGAAGTTCGGGATGGAGATAAAGCTGGTGTGCAGCGCATCCATGATGGTCTGGGTTTCGATAACGCCGGTGAGCACGCCCGCGATGTAGCCGCAGATGATCGCGATCAAAATCGGGATAGTCGAGAAGAAGCCGCGGAACAGCACGCTGCCGAATACCGCAACGGCGAGCGTCACGAGAAAGGTGACGACCGTGCCGACGGTCACGCTGTCGCCGACGATGCAGCCGGTGGAAGCCGCCGAGCCGGCCAGCTCGAGACCGATGAGCGCGACGACCGGGCCCATGGCTGCCGGCGGCAGCACGACGTTTATCCAGTCCGTGCCGCATTTGTAGATGATGAGCGCGAGGATGCAGCCGCACGCGCCGACTGCGACGAAGCCGCCGAGCGCGTACTGGTAGCCCCAGTTCTGGATGACGATGGTCGCGGGTGCGATGAACGCGAAGGATGAGCCGAGGTAGGCCGGCGCCTTGCCCTTGGTGATCAGGATGAACAGCAGCGTGCCGATGCCGTTCATGAACAGCACGATCGCCGGGTTCATCTTGAAGATGAACGGCACGAGCA
>OLRQ01002438.1_pt1 | contig 11335 bp, 8 predicted proteins | sample 1671971 | NCBI WGS metagenome assembly OLRQ01 (sample SAMEA3136631, study PRJEB25190) | human gut metagenome | biome: human gut; feature: human-associated habitat; material: faeces | place: Austria | collected 2013 | reverse complement strand
AGATCGCGAAGCGACTGCGTTCATGAGCAAGTAGCGAAGCTAGGCCCTGTCAGCACACCTGCAGGGATGGATTGCAAATGTCCTCTTTACATGACTGCAGGCATCACGTTTCGACTCGCTGCCCGCAAAAACAAATGGGATAATTGCCAGAAATAGCAAAGACTCTTTTATCATCCCACACTATAGCACAGTTTTCCGGAAAAAGAAAGCATTTTATGCCGTCATACCGCCGAGCATCCCTCCAGCCGTACAAAATGCAAATGCAAATACCCGGTGCAGCGCATCGGGCTGTACCGTACGCTTTGAAAGCACAGATACTGCGGCCAGAATCCCAAAATACAGCATGCCGGAGCACATCCCCCACAAAAATTTTCTGTGTGCTCCCCGTTTTCCCGTATATCGTCCTGCGAACAGGCATGAAAGCACATAAATACCATAAATCCCAAGCTGCATTTTGCCCATATCCGGCTGAAATTTCCACATGACAAACGCCATCGCCAAAAGCAATGCGGCTGTAATGAGCCACGCGAGTACCTGCGCTGCGGCCAATGCCCGGATCATCCCTGTCCGCCCTCCGGAATATTCCATACGAATCTCCAGTCCTGCCATTCCTCACTGCATTGTATGTGTGCCGTCCATGTTTTATTCTCCTCTTTTTTTATTGCATTTTATCGGATTTTATTGTATGATGCTCCTAAACTGTACAAATACATTCAAAAAGGAGATGATCTTTTGGCTTCTGATGACGCCATACAACTACTGGCGCTGCTAATTCTCGTTACTCTCTCCGCATTCTTTTCTTCTGCGGAAACTTCCCTGACCACCGCAAATGCGATCCGTCTGCAAACACTCGCGGATGAAGGCAATCGACGTGCTGCGGTCGCATTAAAGGTGAAGCAAAATCCTTCCAAAATGCTCAGTGCAATTCTGATCGGCAACAATCTGGTGAACAACTTCGCCGCTTCCCTGACGACTGCACTTGCCATCAAGCTGTTCGGACAGGGTGCTCTCGGTATCGTGACTGCGGTACTGACTGTCATCATTCTGATTTTCGGTGAGATCACACCAAAGACATATGCCGCTGCCAACTCAGAAAAAATGGCGCTGACCTACGCTTCTGTCATTGATATGCTCATGAAAATCATGACGCCGGTGATCTTTATCATCAATGCAGTCTGCCGCTTCTTCCTAAAGCTGCTGCATGTCAGCACCGACAGTTCGATGAATCCGATGACAGAAATGGAGCTGCGCACAATCGTGGATGTCAGCCACAAGGACGGAGTCATTGAAAAGGAAGAACGGGAAATGATCTACAACGTTGTAGATTTTGGTGATTCACAGGCCAAGGACGTCATGGTTCCGCGCGCGGATATGGTCACAATCAGCGACACCGCATCCTATCAGGAAATCCGGGACGTGTTCCGCGTGGAAAAATATACCCGTCTTCCTGTCTACCAAAACGACCGCGACAATATCGTCGGCATTTTAAATATCAAGGATTTCTTTTTCTGCGATGACAATGCCGCATTTGACGTATCCCACGTCATGTATAAGCCTTATTTTACTTATGAATATAAAAAGACCTCTGAGCTGCTTCTGGAAATGCAGAAAGACTCTGTGAGCATTGCCATCGTACTGGATGAGTATGGCGCCTCGGTCGGCATGATCTCCCTTGAGGATCTGCTCGAAGAGATCGTCGGAGAAATCCGGGATGAATATGACGAGGACGAAAAAGACTGGATCCGGAAGCTCTCGGACCGTGAGTACCGCATTGAAGGCTCCGTCAAGCTCGACGATATCAACGATGCCCTGGGGCTGTCACTGGAATCCGAGGAATACGACTCGATCGGCGGCCTGATCATCGAAAAGCTTGATCACCTTCCGACGGTCAACGAGTCTGTGACAACTGACGATGGCATCAAAGTCACGGTTGAAAAAATGGATAAGAACCGGATCGAGACGGTACGGCTGTTGCTGCCGGAGCCGCCAGCGGATGCAGCAGATGATGCAGAAGCTCCCGGCGAGGAACATGACAGAGAATAAAGCTGTGTAAAATCCATAATCAATACACCTGACAGCGAGCATCCGTGTAAGGGGAATGACCGAAGTGAATTATGGCATCGTTATATTCCCCCTTTTGATCGGTTTCCGAGCTTTTTGTAAGTATAAAAAATCAAAATGAGAAATAAAAGCTCCGATCTGTCCTCCTTCCGAGAACATGATCGAAGCTTTTTTCATTTGCTTTTCCTTCTGTATATATTCTGTTTACCCGGTGATGATCCGCGTTGCCCAGACTGCGTTGCCGCTGATCCCGGAGGTGATAATTCCGAGCTTTCTTCCGGCTGCGTGTACGACCTGACCATTGCCGATGTACATGCTCACATGATAAACATAGCCGTTCTTCGCATAGAAAATCAGATCGCCCGGCTGTGCAGATGAGATCGGGATCTGCATGCCGTATCCGCTCTGCGCATCGGCGACACGCGGCAGTGAATATCCATAATATGCGTAAATACTCTGTACAAATCCGGAACAGTCACAGCCGTTCGTCAGGCTGGTTCCGCCCCAGACATACGGATTGCCAAGAAACTGCAATGCAAAGTTTACCATAGACTCCCGGGTCTTGGCCTCCTGAGACGCCTCCTGTACGGACGTAAACGTGTAATAGCAGGCTTTATTCTCCTCCGGCTTTACCTTCACATCTGCAAGCGTCAGATTCTTCTCACCTTTCTCTGATACAATGGAATCCGCCTTTGCCCCCATCGTCAGCTCTGTGCGTTTTACAAATCCTCGTGCATTTCCGGACTCTACAAAGATCCAGTCCTTGTCTCCGTCCGCAAGGATATAGCACAGCCCGCCTTTTGCCAGCGTACCGGTCGTCCTCGCGCCATCCTTTCGCTGCTCCCGGATCTCAAGATCCTTTGCAGCTATCGCATAGACCCTGGAAGCCATGACATCCTGTACCGTCGTATGTGTGTAAGTAAATGCTTCATTTTCTGTGCGCGCCACAATCAGCCGGGCCAGCGGAAGCTCATCCAGTCCTTTGACCTTTACGATCCGCTCTGCCGTCTCATCTGCCACGACGTCCTCTGCATGGATAAAGCCACGGACGTTTCCAGATTCAATATAGTACCAGCCGTCCCCCGCATCATCCAGAATATAGGCAAGCCCGTAATACTCCAGCTCTCCTACCTCGCGTGCATCATCGGACTTTTTCTCATAGACAGATGCGCCTTTCTCACTGCGTACGAGTGCATAGCGCTTATCAACCTTCGTAAACCGGAACTCCAGCTCAAGCTTCGGTGGAATGACGATATTCTGATGTGCTAACAGCTCTTCATTGGAACCGTATTCGGATGTCTCTGACTCAGACTCCTCCTCGGGCGGGTCTGTCTCACTCTCTTTCTCAGATTCAGACTCACTTGTCGCCTCTGATCCACTCTCTGTCTGCGTCTCCCCCGGTATAGACGGCTCTGTCTCATCAGAGGTCGATGACTGCTCTGTCTGCCCCGGTGTGGATGGCTGCGTCTCGCCCGGCGTAGACGGCTCTGTCTGCCCCGGCGTAGATGGCTGCGTCTCGCCCGGTGTAGACGGCTGGGCCGGCGCTTCCGTCGCCGGTGTCGGTGTCGTCGGCTGGGTCGGCGCTTCTGTCGCCGGCTGCGTCGGCGCAGCCGGTGTCTCCTGCTTTGGCTGCTCTGCTGCCGGAGCAGCCTCCTTTGTATCCTGAGGTGCTTCTGCACTCTTCTTTGATGTCGTTACCTGTTCTGTCTGTTCTGACTTTACGGTCGTCTCCTCATAGGCTGAACCCACCGTATAGGATGCAGTGAGCAATGCCATGCTGACAACAACCGTCGCTAATTTTTTCTTATACATGCAATCCCCTGACTCTCTGTGTGGCGTATAATGCCAAATTCCCCCTGTTTACATTTCCCTATTTTTCATCCCACACATATGCCCTTTATTTTATCACACCAAAAAAAGCATTGCAAGAAAAAACAAAGACTCCAGAGCTGCACCTCTGAAGCCTTTTACTCTTTATTTTCAATTATTTTGACCATGTATTCTTTGCGAATACGATCAGGAGCGGGAACAGCTCCAGCCGCCCCGCCAGCATATCAAAGGTCAGTACCAGCTTGGAAAAATCGGAAAACTGGCTGAAATTACCGGTCGGTCCTACCATGCCAAGTCCAGGACCGATATTATTGATCGTCGCGGCGACTGCTGTAAAGTTCGTCATAAAATCAAAGTTGTCAAGCGAGATCAGCAGAACAGAAAGTGCAAACACCATCAGATATGATGCAATAAAGACATTGATGGAACGCACGACTGCGTGCTCGACCACCCTTCCGTCCATTTTCAGCTTTTTCACATTGTGTGGATGCACGATGACGTCCAGCTCCTTCTGCACCGACTTGAACAGTACGACTACACGGGATACCTTGATGCCGCCTCCCGTACTGCCGGCACAGGCTCCGATGAACATAAGCAGTACCAGAATCGACTGGGAAAATGACGGCCACAGATTAAAATCCGCAGTGGCAAATCCGGTCGTCGTGATTATCGAACCGACCTGAAAAGCCGCATGGCGCAGAGCAGTCCAGATATCCGGAAACAGGCCGGAAATGTTCACGGTAATCAAAAGAATCGCCGTCAGAACAATAACAAAGTAAACACGCACCTCCGTAGATGCAGCTGCCGATTTCAGACGCTTCCTCAAAATCAGATAATACACATTGAAATTCACGCCGAACAGAATCATGAAAATCGTAATAACCCACTGCAGATACGGGGAATAGCTGGCAATGCTGTCGTTTCGGATACCAAAGCCTCCTGTTCCGGCTGTTCCGAACATCGTTGCGATCGCATCAAAAAGCGGCATCCGACCAAACAGCAAAAAGACAAGCTGCAGCAGACTCAGCCCAATATACATGCCATAGAGCAGCACCGCCGTACTTTTTACACGCGGTACAAGCTTGCCGACCGACGGACCCGGGCTCTCTGCTTTCATCATATACATGTTCGTGCCGCCTGCAAGCGGAAGTACCGCCATCACAAATACCAGCACTCCCATACCTCCGATCCAGTGCGTAAAGCTGCGCCAGAACAGCAGGCAGTGCGGCATATGCTCGACCTCAGGCAAAATACTCGAACCGGTCGTCGTAAATCCGGAGACGACTTCAAACAGTGCATCAATGTAAGACGGAATCACACGGGAAATCACAAATGGAAGCGCACCAAGCGCACTTAAGACAACCCAGCACAATGCAACCGTCACAAAACCTTCCTTTGCATACATTGACATGCTCCTCGGCTTTTTTTTCGTAATCAGAAGACCGACTGAAAGACAGAGCAGCGCGACGGCCGCAAGGGCGGACGTCTCAGGTTCCCGGTAGATCAGTCCGGTCACACAGGCCGGAACCATAAAAGCTGCCTCGAAGTTCAGCACCCATCCTATCACATATAATATTATGCTATAATTCATGTCAGTACCTATTTTGCGAGAATGTCATCAATATCATTCAGCCCTGCCAGCTGCGTAATAACGATAACCGTATCCTCTTTCTTCATCATATCAAAGCCTCTCGGAATAATGATTTTTCCTTTACGGTTAATGCTTGCCACCAGAATACCCTTTTTGATCGGAAGCTCCTGCAGCGGAATATCCGTCGCCCTGGAGTTTTCCCGTATGATAAATTCCAGCGCTTCCGCCTTATTATTGATAATTTTATGCAGAGTTTCCACATTACTGCCGAGTGAATTTTTCATAGAGCGCACATACCGGATGATCAGCTCGGATGTGATATCCTTTGGATGAATCACGGTATCCAGATCCAGTTCGGAAATGACTTCGTCAAACGTAATACGGTTGATCTTTGTGATGACCTTTGCATTGCTCACCTTTTTGGCATAAAGAGAAAGAAGAACATTCTCTTCATCAATGTTTGTCAGCGCCGCAAAGCTCTCGTACCTCTCCAGTCCCTCTTCCTTGAGCAAATCCCGGTCTGTCCCGTCACCATAAACGATCGTCGCACGCGGTAAAAGCTCACAGAGCGTCTCGCATCGCTTCATATCCTTCTCCATGATCTTGACGCTGATCCCGGATGCGATCAGCATCTTCGCCAGATAGTAGGCGATCGTGCCGCCACCTGCAATCATGATATTTTTCACCTGGTTTGTCACGATGCCGACCTGCCGGAAAAAATCATTCGCCTCCTCAGATGCGCCCACGATCGAGATGCGGTCGCGCGCCTTCAGCACCGTATCACCGTTCGGGATGATCAGCTGCTCCCCACGCTCTACTGCACAGATCAGGATATTTCCTTTTGTCTTAGACGTAATATCCGAGATCCTCATCTCGTCGAGCACTGAATGCTCCAGCACACGGAACTTCAGCAGATCCACACGGCTCTTGCTGAACGTATCCACATCGATCGCCGATGGGAATTTCAATACACGTGCAATTTCATCGGCTGCCGCCATCTCCGGATTGATCACCATCGCCAGCCCGAGCTCCTCCTTGATAAAATTCAGCTCGGAGCTGTACTCCGGAGTGCGTACACGCGCAATCGTATGGCAGTTACCGGCCTTCTTTGCGATCAGACAGCACAGCAGATTCAGCTCATCCGAGCCTGTCACCGCAATAAGCAGATCTGCCGCCTCGATCCCGGCCTCCATCTGTGTCGAATAGCTCGAACCGTTTCCGATGACACCCATAATGTCATACTGGCTCGCAAAATCCTGCACCACACCCTCCCGGTTGTCAATGACCGTAATATCATTATCTTCTTTACTCAGCTCAAAGGCCAGTGTCTGTCCCACCTTGCCGAGTCCTACGATAATTATTTTCATGATAACTCAAAATCCTCCGTGATTCATCCTGTTCTGGAACATACTAAAAACTATAAAGCCTGCACATACTCTTTTGCGAGCTTTGCAAACTCCGGCAGTGCTTTTACGATCTTTTCATAGGATACACAGTAAGCCAGACGCACATACCCCGGACATGCAAAGGAGCGGCCCGGTACCATCAGGATATTGTACTTCTTTGCCTTCTCCACAAACTGCCGCTCATCCTCCTCCGGAGACTTCAGCCACAGATAGAAAGCCCCCTCCGGCTTCACACATGTAAAGCCAAGCTTCGTCAGCCCTTCGTATAACGTCCGACGATTGCGGTCATAGTATCCAAGATCGACTTCGGCATCTGCACAGCGTGCCACAGCAAGCTGAATCAAAGACGGCGCATTGACACAGCCGCTGATGCGATTCGCGATCGTCGCAGCAGCAATCGTATCTGCACTGTCCTCCACCTCATCCGGAATGACAACATAGCCGATCCTCTCTCCCGGAAGAGACAAAGACTTGCTGTAGGAATAGACAACCATCGTATTGTCATAGTATTTTGTCACAAACGGAACGACCGCTCCGTCAAATGCCAGCTCCCGGTACGGCTCGTCAGAGAGCAGGTAAATTGCATGGCCGTATTCCTTCTGCTTCTCCTTTAAAATCTCTGTCAGCGCGCGGATCGTCTCCTCGCGGTATACGACTCCGGTTGGATTGTGCGGATTGTTGATGATGACAGCCTTTGTCTTTTCACTGAGCTTTTTCTCAAAGTCGGACAGATTCAGCTGAAAGGTATCCGTATCCGGAGCCACTTCAACAAGCACGCCGTCATAATTTCGGACATATGCTCCATACTCCAGAAAATACGGTGCAAATACGATGACCTCCTCACCCGGATTCACGAGTGTCTTCAGGCATACGTTCAATGCACTTCCCGCACCGACTGTCATGATCAGATTGTTCTCGGTAAAGGCAGTACCGTAGCGCATGTTCAGATTGTCCGCGATCGTCTTGCGCACCTGCGGAAATCCGGCATTACTCATATAGCCGTGCACAACAACCGGATCGACCTCATTTAAAATATCCACAATCGCGTCCTTCAGCTTTGCCGGCGCTGGAACGTTTGGATTGCCCAGACTGAAATCATAGACATTCTCCGGACCGTACTGTGCCGCAAGACGTTTTCCCTCTTCGAACATCATACGGATGGCTGAATTATTTTTCAAGTATGGCTTCATTTTTTCTGCTATCATCAGTTTTTCCTCTTCTCTGAATGCAGAATAAGCATTCCCCCGCTTTAGGTGCACAGAGCAGCAAGCGGGGGTAAGTGGAATGCTTATATCAGCAGGTTTTCTATTTATTTGCAGAGCTCTGCGACGACCTGATTGATCACCTTGCCATCAGCCTTGCCCTTGAGCTCGCCCATAACAGCCTTCATGATCATTCCTTTATTCTTCGTCGCCAGTACATCGGCGAATTTTTCTGTGAGGATCGCCTTTACCTCCTCTGCCGAAAGAAGCTTTGGCGCATACTCGGAAATCACGTCATAGCGAAACTGATACTCCTCCTTCAGATCCGTACGGCTCTCCGGGCAGGTATCGATCTGCTCCTTTGCAGTCTTCAGTTCCTTTAAGATGACACGGTCTACCATATCCTCTGGAATGTCTTCCCGGCAGCCTGCATCAATGGCTGCTTTCTTGACTGCGGAAACCAGAGAGGAAATCGCTTCCTTTCTCGGCTTGTCCTTCGCCTTCATAGCTGCTACCATATCTTTTCTCAAGCTTTCGATATTCATCTTGTGTCCTCCTTTATTCATATGATGATACCCGCTTCCCGAAGCTGTTAATTCAGGAAATCCTTCAGGCGCTTGCTGCGGGATGGGTGGCGGAGCTTGCGCAGCGCCTTCGCCTCGATCTGGCGAATACGCTCTCTCGTGACGTTGAACTCCTTGCCGACTTCCTCCAGTGTGCGCGCCCTTCCGTCGATCAGCCCGAAACGCAGCTGGATGACCTGACGCTCACGGTCGGTCAGCGACTCCAATGCAGCGCTTAATTCCTCACGCAGCATCGAAAACGCAGCCGAATCTGACGGGGATAATGCGGTATCATCCTCGATGAAATCGCCCAGATGGGAATCATCCTCCTCACCGATCGGCGTATCTAAGGACACCGGATCACGGGAGATTTTCAGTACCTCACGGACGCGGCTCACCGGAACGTTCAGCCGTGCAGCCACCTCCTCCGGGGTCGGTTCGCGGCCAAGCTCCTGCAGCAGTGTGCGCGTCATCCGCAGCGTCTTATTGATCGTCTCTACCATATGCACCGGTACGCGGATCGTCCGGCCCGTATCTGCGATACCGCGCGTGATCGCCTGACGAATCCACCAGGTAGCATATGTACTGAACTTATAACCCTTTGTATAGTCAAACTTGTCCACAGCCTTCATCAGGCCCATATTGCCCTCCTGGATCAGATCCAGAAACGGCATACCTCTTCCTACATACTTCTTGGCGATACTGACCACCAGTCTGAGGTTCGCTTCGGTCAACTTTTTCTTGGCTTCTTCATCGCCCTGCTCTACTCTCTTTGCCAGCTCAACCTCTTCATCACCAGATAACAGCGGTACATTACCAATCTCTTTCAGGTACATTCTGACCGGATCCTCGGTGCTGACTCCCTCCAGTATGTCTACGTCGTTGATCAGCTCGATTTCCTCATTATCCGACAGCAGAATATCCTCCTCGGATTCCAGAAGCATATCGTCCGGCATGTCCTCAGGGGATTTACCCTGCAGAATATCTACGTGGTTCTTTTCCAGATACTCCAGAACCATATCGATCTTTGCATCTGTCAGCTCCATCCCGTTAAACGCATTCAGAATCTCATCGTATTCCAATGTGTTCTTTTTCGTCTTTGCCAACGCTTTCAGATTTTCCAGAGTTTTTAAAAACTGCTCCTGTACTTCATTCATGAATGCACTCTCTCCTCATTCTCTATCATTACACATTTACACCCTAACATAACATTTTTGTCAAACACTGTCAATGCCTTCCGGCAGAAGTGCCTCCGCTCCGCGCAAAGAAATCTCCGGCCCTCCGGTGTGCTCGATGTACGCGCGCGTGATCCGCACCTTTCCAATGTTATCATCCTTCGGGATTTCATACATAATATCAAGCATAAATTCTTCGATAATCGCACGCAGGGCACGGGCACCGGTCTTTTTCTCCAGTGCAAGCTCCGCGATCGCCTCTAGGGCTTCGTCATCAAAGCTCAGCTCGACCTCGTCCATCGCGAGCAGCTTCTGATACTGCCGGATAATCGCGTTTTTCGGCTCCTTCAAAATCTTCACCAGCGACTCCTTCGTCAGCCCCTTTAAAGTAAAGATAACCGGAAGACGTCCGATAAACTCCGGAATCATACCGTAGGCACGGATATCATCGACCGTCACCTTTGAGAGCAACTCCGGGTCATTATCATATTTATCCTTCAGATCTGCAAGGAAGCCGATGGATGCCTGACGGTTCAGTCGCTCCTTGATGATATCCTCCAGCCCCGGAAATGCACCGCCGCAGATAAACAGAATATTTTTCGTATTGACCGTCGTCATCGGCACCATCGCATTTTTATTCGTCGCTCCGACCGGCACCTCGACCTCGCTGCCCTCAAGCAGCTTGAGCATTCCCTGCTGTACCGATTCTCCGCTCACATCCCGCTGGCTCGCATTTTTCTTCTTTGCGATCTTGTCAATCTCATCGATGAAGACGATACCCGTCTCTGCGCGGTCCACATCATTGTCCGCCGCCGCAAGCAACCTGGAAATCACACTCTCGATATCATCGCCGATATAGCCTGCCTCTGTTAAAGAGGTCGCATCCGCGATCGCAAGCGGCACATCCAGAAGCCTTGCAAGTGTCTTAACAAGATACGTCTTTCCGCTTCCGGTCGGCCCGAGCATCAGCATATTGGACTTTTCAATTTCCACACCGTCTGAGGTATCTGCCCCGACCCGCTTATAATGATTGTAAACAGCCACCGAAATGACCTTCTTCGCATGCTCCTGTCCAATCACATAATCGTCCAGCTTCGCCTTGATCCTGTGCGGAGCCGGAATTGAGCGGATGTCAAATGCTTTTTTCGGCTCGCCCTCTTTATGCTTTTTCTTCTTGACCTGCTGCTGGGACGGCATCATGCCGCCAAACAGATCGCCCAGATTGATCATGCTGATATTCGGGATACGTCCACCGGATTTTTTCGGCTGCTCCTCTTCTGTCTCTTCTGAATCTGCATCCTCCGGCTTTTTCTCAGCTGTATCTGCGATTTCTCCTCCACCGTTTTCCACGACCGGGTGTACCTCCACAGACATACCTGCATTTTCCAGATTGCCAAGCAGCTTCATCAGATCATCCATGCTCATATTCTGGCCAATCGGGAATCCCAGCCCCTGTACAGCATGAAAGCTCTTCTGCATACAGTCCGGGCATACATGAAAGCCACCC
>OLRQ01002436.1_pt1 | contig 11347 bp, 9 predicted proteins | sample 1671971 | NCBI WGS metagenome assembly OLRQ01 (sample SAMEA3136631, study PRJEB25190) | human gut metagenome | biome: human gut; feature: human-associated habitat; material: faeces | place: Austria | collected 2013 | reverse complement strand
AGCCGGTGTCCATCAAAATGGCCAAGACCCAGAACATCTCCCTCAATCCCACTAAGATCTCCGGCGTCTGCGGTCGCCTTATGTGCTGCCTGAAATACGAGCAGGACGCTTATGAGGACTTGCTCAAGGACACGCCCAAGCTGGAATCCCTGGTCAACACTCCGGATGGCGTGGGCGTGGTCAATCAGATCCAGCTGCTGCGGGAGCAGGTGAAGGTGGTGCTGGACAGCGATCCGGATACCCCCAAGGTGTACCGAAAAGAGGACATCGAGATCATCCGCAACGGCAAAGGCAAACGCCCGCCGGGATATGAGTTCCCAGTTCCTGCGCCAGAGAAGAAGGAGCCGTCCCTGGGTCTGCTCCGAACACAGGAGCAGGCGGCGCCCATGGCAAAACCGGAAGTGGAGGAACGCCCCAAAGAGAAAAAGCCGGAGGGCGCCAATTCCACCTCCCACCGCAGCCGCAGAAGCCGCAGCAGTGCCAATAGGAACAAGGAGCGTCCGGCGGCAGCGCATCCGGAGCAGGGTGCCGCAGGAGAAGCAAAGTCCGGCGAGAAAAAGCCCAACAGCCACTCCCGCCGCCGGCACAGCAGCAACACAGGCAGCGCCGGTCAGCAGGCCAAGACAGAGGGTCAGAAGCAGAATCCCACCGGCAGCAGCACCGGACAGAGTGGGAACAAATCCCGTTCCCATCGCCGCCGCCACCATCGTCCCAAGGGACAAGGTAGCGGTCAGAACGGTGCGCCCAAAGCGGAAAAATAAAGGAAAAAACCAGAGAAAGAATGTGATGTAAATGTCTATCGAACGAGTACGAGCTTATTTTCGGAAACGAAACATGGAGGATCGGGTGCAGGAGTTTGACGTGTCCAGCGCAACGGTAGAGCTGGCTGCCCAAGCACTGCACGTGGAAGGGCAGCGCATCGCAAAGACCCTCTCCTTCTATGTAGATGACCATGTGGTGCTCATTGTTGCAGCAGGTGATGCCAAGATCGCCAACCCCAAGTACAAAGCTCAGTTCCACACCAAGGCCAAGATGCTCTCCCACGAGGAGGCGGAAACCCTCATCGGTCATGCGGTGGGCGGCGTCTGCCCCTTTGCAGTCAACGAGGGTGTGGACGTGTACTTGGACGAAAGCCTGAAACGGTTTGAGACGGTATTCCCCGCCTGCGGCAGCTCCAACAGTGCCATTGAGCTAACCATTCCGGAGCTGGAAGCAAATTGCGACCACTTTCAGGGCTGGGTAGATGTCTGTAAGATTCTGGAGAACTAAGCGAAAAATAACAGAAGTGAAAGAAAAAGCATCGTAATGATTTTCTTCATTACGATGCTTTTTCTGTTAGCCTGCGTGGAACCATGGCTTGAGAGCGGTATCCACAAAGAAATGTTTTTACCGATTTGGTATGTGGATCGCTCTTTTCTCCACGTTGAGTGCTGCTTCTCGCAGCGCTTCGGTGACAGTTGGGTGGCTGTGGATGGTAGAGATCAGTTCATCCACCGTGGCTTCCAGACGGATAGCCAGGGCTCCCTCGGAGATTAGGTCTGTAGCTCTGGGGCCGATGATATGCACCCCCAGGATCTCTCCGTGCGTTGCTCCGGCGATAATCTTTACCAGACCTTCGCCGCCGTTGAGGATCAACGCCTTGCCATTGGCGCTCATGGGGAACTTCCCCACCTTGTACGCAAGACTCTGCGCCTTGCACTGTTCCTCTGTCAGTCCCACGGAAGCAGCTTCCGGTTCCATGTAGACACAGGTGGGATTGGTGGACTGGTCATAATGAGCCTCGTGGCCGCAGATATTTTCCGCCGCCACCTCCCCCATGGCGCTGGCAGTATGCGCCAGCTGAGCGTATCCGAACACGCAGTCACCGATGGCGTACACGCCGGGAATATTGGTTTCCATCTTGTCGTTGACAAGGATGTGCCCGTTCTCGTGCTTCAGTCCGGCAGCGTCCAGATTCAGGCTGGCGGTGTTGGCCTTTCGCCCTATGGCTACCAACACTTTTTCCGCCTCAAAGCTGACTGTCTCGCCCGCTTTGGTTTTGCAGATGACCCTTGCGCCCACAGGAGCGGCTTCAACGGCCTGAACCGGACACGCCAAGTGGAACTCGATGCCCCGTTTCTTCATGTGCGCCACGCCGATCTCCGTGAGATCGCTGTCCAACATGGGCAGCATATGATCCAAGGCTTCTACAACGGTGATCTTTGTGCCAAAGCCCTCATAGGCACAGGCCAGTTCCAGACCGATGACACCGCCGCCAATGACCACCATGCTCTCTGGCAGCTTTTCAAGGCTCAGCGCACCGGTGGAGTCGATGCAGTTGGGATTTTCCTTCAGGCCAGGGATGGGAGGTGTGGAGTTGATAGAACCAGTGGAGAGGATGATGGCATCCGCTGTCATGTCCTCCTGGGAACCATCTGCTTTCTTTACGGTCAGCTTTTGGGGCGCAGTAAAGGCGGCTTCGCCGTCTATAATAGTGACCTTACTCCTTTTCAGCAGTCCCTTGACTCCCATCGTGAGCGTTTTAGAAATATCGTTTTTATGAGCGATGACCTGGGGGAAGTCCACTTCTACGCCAGTGACCTTTACGCCGATGTTCTTGGCCTGATTTTTGATGTTCTCCACCAGCTCAGCACTGTGGAGCAGGCATTTGGTGGGAATACAGCCAATGTTCAGGCAGGTGCCGCCCAGGTGCTCCTTTTCAATGAGCGTGACCTTGGCGCCCAGCTGTGCGGCACGGATGGCCGCCACATAGCCGCCGGGGCCGCCGCCCACTACCAACACAGTCTTTGCCCTTGCCTGAGAAGCCTGCGGGGACAGATCTGACTTCGCCGCAGCAGCGGGAGCGGCAGTGGAATCCGTCCCAAGAATCATCTCGCCAGGCTGTCCGATCCATGCAACAACGCTTTTACACGGAGCTGATTCGCCTTCCGGCAGCAGGATCTTGAGCAGGATGCCCTCTGCGTCCGCTTCAACATCGTTTGTCAACTTGTCTGTAGCAACGGAGAAAAGCACATCCCCCTTTTGCACAGGTTGGCCTTCTTTGATCTTCCATTCTTCAATCGTCCCCTCTGTCATGGTCAAACCTAACTTGGGCATCAACACTTCAGTTGCCATTGCACACGCTCCTTTCTGTACGATGTTCTTTGCAAGGGAGCATCTCCGTACTGCAGCTCGATCTGATAGTTACAGAATGTCATCCGCAGAATACGCCCCTTTTCCAAAGAGATTCGAGCCGTTGCGCTTCCTCCATGAAAGTAAAAACAGACGGCGGCAGTGCCGCCGTCCGTTCTCCCTTAAATCAGCAAGAGATACAGATTCTCCAGCAGTTCCACGATCCGTTTCATAAATGCGCAGGCCATCACGCCATCTACCACCCGATGATCTGCCGTCAGGCAGAGATTCATCATGGGGCGAATCACGATCTCGCCGTTGCGCACAACGGGCGTGTCCACAATATCACATACACCCAGGATCGCCAATTCGGGCTGGTTGATGATGGGGGAGAAATTCCGCACACCATAGGAGCCCAGATTGGAGATGGTGAAGGTGCCGCCAGTCATATCCTCCATGGTGATCTTGCCGGAGCGGGTGCGCTCGATCAGCGCCTCCATCTCCTTTGCGATTTCTGCCAAGGACTTGCGCTCGGCACACTTCACGTTGGGTACGATCAGACCATCGCCTTTGGCCACTGCCAGCCCCATGTTCACATGCTTATGACGGGTCAGCATATTGTCCGCAAAGCTGGCGTTGATGTCCGGAAACTCTGTCAGCGCCTGGGCAACCACCTTCATCAGAATATGGTTGTAGGTCAGCTTGATCCCCTGCTCCTGCAGAACGCCCTTCAGCTTCGTGCGCAGCTCCTGCATGGAGGTCACATCCACAGCGTAGGTGAAGGTCACACGAGGGGAGGTATGCCAGGAGTTCACCATGTTGGCGGCGATGCTCCGGCGCAGCGGGTTCACCTTGATAGGCGCCTCATCATTGTCACAGACAGGCAGTGCAGAAGCGTCAGCGCCCACACCAGCGGCAGCCAACACGTCCGCTTTCATCACACGACCTGGAACATCGATCTTGGAAACGTCAACGTCTAGTTCAGCAGCTAGCTTTGCAGCCAGGGGGCTGGTTTTCACCTGAGCAGCAGGCTCCGCTGCCTTGGGGTCAGCTAGGTACGTTTGGACATCCTCCAGGGTAATGCGCCCCTTTGGGCCGGTTCCTGTGAGAAGTGCAAGGTCAACGTGCTGCTCCTTGGCCAGTTTTTTGGCCGCTGGAGAGGCTAAAATCGGAGCGCCTGGGGCACGCGCAGCAGCCGGAGCAGGCGGCGGCGCGGATGCGGGAGCAGGCGGTTGTGCCGAGGCTTTTTCTGCGGAAGATGGATGTTCTGGAACGACTTCCCCCGACTCACCAACATAAGCGATCACTGCTTTGCACGGTGCGCTTTCTCCTTCGGGAAGGAGGATTTTCAGCAGTACGCCATCTACTTCCGATTCAACATCATTGGTCAGCTTATCGGTGGCCACAGAAAGCAAAATATCGCCCTTTTTGACGGTATCGCCTTCCTTGAACTTCCATTCTTCAACTGTGCCCTCCGTCATGGTCAGACCTAGCTTTGGCATAAGGATCTCATGTGCCATGGATACACCTCCCTTGACTATGTGAGATGGATCATTCTGTCACTCCAAAAAGGTTTTGGCGAACTGCTTCTTCCAGTGCTTTTTTGGCCTGTACACGCCATGGCCCATTTTTCGTGACCGTGAACGTCAGGGTATCTCCACGCTGTCCGCGCAGTTCTCGTTCTCCATCTAAAGCGATCATACAAGCATCTTCTAACACCAGTTCCTCTGGGCAGTCCAACGGCATACGCTTTGCTTGGGCGATCTCAAGCTCAGATAGGATACCGGCCGCAATGGGAGCGATAATCTTCTTCCCGGGCGCTTCCAGCTTCACCGCTAATCCGTAGTCATCCGTATCTGTGACAATTTCCAGGCATCCTGCGGCAGTAGAAAATCCAATGTTCGCAGGGTGACACCTTGTTACAAAAATGCGCCGAATCTTCGCAGGATCCCAGATCGCCTTGGACCCTATCCACAGATCATCGGAAATGACTGCGTCAACCAATGCAATATCGGTCAGCGCTCCGTTTCGTCTCACTTCGATTTGTTTATCCCGCATACAGCAGATACTAGGATCTGCAAACTGTGCGACAGCAGCAGCGGCCATGCCGGCAACGGTGCCCTCGATCATCTCTGGATAAACGTTATTGGTTCCGGTAGAAAGAGGGAGGATGGGAACCTGTTTTATGCCTTTGGCAACTGCCCGACTGGTTCCATCGCCGCCAAGAACAACGATGCATCCCACTCCAAGCCGCTCCATTTCTTCGGCCGCTGTTGTGGTGTCCTGGGCAGTTGCCGTCAGCGGTATCTCCACCAGGCGGCAAGCCGCTGTCAGCCTTCCATCAGCGGAAAGGTCTGAGATGACCGTCCAACCGATTTGAAACGTATCTGGCATAAACCAAACCGTATCAACTCCCATCGCTTGGGCTGCCAACACAATCCGCTTGACAATATTGACCTTTTCCTGATTATCAATCGTCGTCGCGTAGGAAACCAGTCTGCGAATATCCTTTCCCGATGCGGGATTTGCGATGATGCCAATGCTGGCCATGGCACCACCTCCTCTCTACTCGACCGATCTTATTCCTGTGCGCGGATGGCGTTGGCAATATCCTGTGCATTGGGCAGGTAAACCTGCTCCAGAACGGGGGCGAAGGGAACCGGCGTATCCAGCGCACCAATGCGAACAATGGGGCAATCGAGCAGGTCGAACATTTCTTCGGCGATCATAGCGGAAATCTCCCCGCCGTAGCCGCCTCTGCGGTTTTCTTCCGTCACGATCACTGCTCTGTGGGTCTTGCTCAGGGACTGCGCAATGAGCGCTTTATCCAAAGGATACAGCGTGCGGGGATCCAGGACTTCGGCAGAGATCCCATCGGATTCCAGCATTTTGGCAGCTGCCAGAGCTTCGTGAACCATCTTGCCCGTTGCAATAATGGTCACATCCTCCCCAGCACGCTTGATGTCGCCCTTTCCCAAGGGGATCGGGGTCAAGCTGTCCACATCCCCCTTCATCGTATAGATGGCCTTGTGCTCAAGGAACATGACAGGGTTGTCATCGTCAATGGAGGATAGCATCAGCCCTAAGGCATCCTGAGGCGTAGAGGGATAGACGACTTTCAGGCCAGGGACATGGGTGATCCACGCTTCCAAGGACTGAGAGTGCTGGGCTGCCGCGCTGACCCCAGCGCCAGCAGGCAGACGAACTACCATGGGCATGGAGATCTTCCCGCCGAACATATAGCGCATCTTCGCCGCCTGATTCACCAGCTGATCCATGCCCACCGTCAGGAAGTCACAGAACATCAGCTCAGCGATCGGACGCAAGCCGGTGGCGGCGGAGCCAACGGCGGCACCAATGATGGCGCCTTCAGAGATCGGGGTATCCCGTACCCGCTTCTCACCAAACTCATCGAGCATACCGGCACTCACACCGAAACAGCCGCCAAAAGCGCCAACATCTTCACCGAACAGCAATACATTGGGGTCTTCACGCATCCGGATACTCATGCCTTCCCGGATGGCTTCTGCATAACTCATCTTTTTCATCGGGTACGCACCTCCTCAATGATATCGGAATAAACATCCTGAACGACAGAATCGGCAGTCGGATCGGGGCTTTCTTCTGCGAAACGAATGGCTTCTTCCAGTTCCTCCTGAACCTGCTTCTTCAGCGCTTCCATTTCTTCCTCAGTCAGGAGATTGCTCTCTTTCAGGAATGCGGCAAATTTGGAAATGGGGTCCTTTTTCAGCCATGTTTCCTGTTCTTCCTTGGGCTTATAAATTGCAGGATCGCCCTCGAAGTGACCTCTGGTGCGATAGGTCTTGCACTCCAGCAGCGTGGGACCCAGACCCTTTCTCGCGCGTGCCACCGCTTCCTCTGCGGCTTCGTTGACAGCCATCACATCGTTTCCGTCTACGGCGATGCCGGGGATGCCATATGCGATCCCACGGTCTGCTACATCTTTGATCGCCTGATGGCGAGACTGACTCATGGAAATGCCATAGTTGTTGTTCTCGCAGACAAAGACAATGGGGAGCTTCCAGATCGATGCCAGGTTCAGCGCTTCATGGAATGTGCCCTGATTGGTGGAGCCGTCCCCGAAGAAGCAGACGCAAACCTGATCCGTTCCCCGATAACTAGCGGAAAGGCCAGCTCCTACCGCAATGTTATGGCCTGCGCCAACGATGCCATTGGCACCCAAAATCCCCTTGTCGCGGTCAGCGATGTGCATAGAACCGCCTTTCCCCTTGCAGTAGCCGGTGGCTTTCCCAAATAACTCTGCCATCATGAACTTCAAATCGCCGCCTTTGGCGATGATATGACCGTGGCCACGATGGGTACTGGTAATGTAGTCATCATCCCGCAGGCAGGCACATACGCCGGTGGCGACAGCCTCTTCGCCCAGGTACAAATGAACAAATCCTGGAATCTTGCCATCGGCGAACAGGCTCTGCGCCTTACTCTCAAATTCGCGGATGCGGATCATCCGCAGGTACATGTCTTTCATGGCTTCCTTGGATACTTTCATCAGATGACCTCCTTATAAGTTTATTCAGAAACAGCGTTCTGCTTCGGGACTACCACCTCTACTGCAGCGACAGCTACTTCGATGCTGTCATCGTGGTCGCCAAATTGAGGCAGGTACAAACCGGGGAAATGCAGGCCGCCGTCTACTGCCTGGACGGTAACGCTCCCAATGGGGAAGCACTCTGCCACTTGCTGACAATCGATCTCCTCGGGTCTTGGAGCTGCGATCGTAACCTTGATCTTGACTTGGTTGAGATCTTCCATCCCCAGAACCTCTTGCAGGCCGCACAAGCAGCTGTTGGAAATTGCGTTTTTCGCCGCCTTCACAGCCGCCTTGCTCACATCCTGCCCGTGGAAATCCATGCCCATGCCGAACTCAATGAGATACCTTCGCATACTTCACCCCTTCCGTAAATTGTACATTTTAAACATAAATATTTAATATTTAAGTTACTATGATTGTAAACAATGTCATCTGAAATGTCAAGTGTATTTACATAAAAATATTTTTAAATCTTACTTTTCGAGTCCATCATTCTGTGTTATAATAAGTGCCTATTGCCGAGAGCTGTGCTGATTTGCACTGTTCTCATGGAAACAGGCAAGTTTATAGTAAGGTGGACAACTGAATGAGTGGCGAAAAGGTAAAAATAGACAACTATATAACTGGAACAAAATTGAAGGGCTTTCGACAGCAAAAGGGACTCTCCCTGGCAAAGGCTGCCCACGAAATCGGGGTTACACCAGCGTTTATCAGCATGGTTGAAAACGGGAAATGTGGGATCAGCTTCGAAAAAGTCCATTCGCTGGTCAAGTTATATGGAAAGACATTGGAAGACATTACCCCTCCCTGCCGCTCTGGGGAGGAAAAAGTGATCAATCTGAATGCAGCTTCGGAAATCTCCTTTGAGCCAGGCATCAAGGCATTTGGGCTTGCGAAGGGAGAGGATCTTTTTAAACTGGGCGGTTTTCGCCTGTACTACGAGCCAGGGGCGGAGCACACCTTTTATCATTGTGATGGAATGGAATATGTGCTTGTGCTAGAGGGGACATTTGAGATCTATCTCCAATCGGAAACAACTGGTTCCGTTGAGGTTCGGCATTTGCGCGCAGGGGATACAACGACGTATGCTGCCAGAATCCAACACAAGTTCAAGAATGTCGGGAACAAATGTGGTTCGCTTTTCGTTTTGAAAATTGCAAGAAATGAAATCTAAGGCTGCATTTCATGTTCCTTGTCGGCGGCACAGTTTCGGGCGCAAAAAGAGACACCGTTTCCAAAACGGTGTCTCTTTTTCAGGCGTTTTGTTGGGAATGACTGTCCCGCTGAAGTTGTTTTTCTCATTCAGCATTGGATAAACGGCTTGAGATGGTTTATCGGAAAAAGATCAAGTTTCCTGGGCAAGATCTTGTAAGGTGTCTCCGGAAATGCGGTACACCGTCCAGTCAGACATCGGCTCTGCCCCTAGGGATAAATAGAAGTCGATGCTGGACTGATTCCAGTCCAAGCACCACCACTCCAACCGGCCGCACTTACGCTCTACAGCGATGGCCGCCAGCTTCTGTAAAATCTGCTTCCCATAGCCCTTACCGCGATATTCCGGCAGAACAAAGAGGTCTTCCAAATACAGTCCCGCTCTGCCCAAAAAGGTGGAAAAGTTGTGGAAGAACAGCGCAAATCCAACTTCTTTTCCTTTTTCCATGGCGAAGATTACTTCCGCCTTCTTCTGGTCGAAGATCCATTCCTCCAACGTTGCTTCATCTGCGACCACTTCATCCAGCAGCTTTTCATATTCGGCTAAGTCTCTGATGAATTGCAAGATGAGGGGAATATCCTTCCGCACAGCATAGCGGAAGGTAAGTTTGTTTTCCATATAGAACCCTTCTTTTTGATGAGATAAAAAACAATCTTATTCATCCAGCTTGAGGACAGCCAGGAAGGCTTCGGTGGGCACCTGCACCGTCCCCAAGTTCCGCATCTTCTTTTTGCCTTCTTTTTGCTTTTCCAGCAGCTTTTTCTTACGGGTGATGTCGCCGCCGTAGCACTTGGCCAGGACGTCCTTGCGCATGGCCTTGACAGTCTCGCGGGCGATGATTTTCCCACCGATAGCGGCCTGGATGGGCACTTCAAAGAGCTGGCGAGGGATATTATCTTTGAGCTTTTCGCAGATCTTCCTAGCACGCTTATAGGCTTTGTCCTTGTGGACAATGAAGGACAGAGCGTCCACCTGGTCGCCGTTGAGGAGCAAGTCCACTTTCACCAGGCTGCTCTCCTGGTAATCGGACAGCTCATAGTCCAAAGAGGCATAACCTTTGGTGTGTGCTTTCAGGGTATCGAAGAAGTCATAGATGATCTCGTTCAAGGGCATCTTATAGTGGATCTCTACCAGGTGGGTGTCCAGATACTGCATATCCACAAACTGCCCCCGGCGATCCTGGCAGAGGGGCATGATGTTGCCTACAAACTCGTTGGGGGAGATAATGGACACATTCACAAAAGGCTCCAGCGCTTTGGAAATGCTGCCAGGGTCGGGGTAGTTATGGGGGTTGTCCACAAAGACCGTGGAACCGTCGGTCTTGATGACCTCGTAGATAACGCTGGGCAAGGTGGTGACTAGATCCAGGTCAAATTCCCGCTCCAGGCGCTCCTGAATGACCTCCATGTGGAGCATTCCCAAAAAGCCCACACGGAACCCAAAGCCCAGCGCCACAGAGGATTCCGGTTCAAAGCTCAGAGAAGCATCATTGAGCTGGAGTTTTTCCAAGGCGTCCCGCAGGTCAGGGTATTTGCTGCCGTCCTCGGTGTAGATGCCGCAGTAGACCATGGGCTGGGCGGGACGATAGCCGGGCAGCGGTTCTGCCGCCGGATTCTCCACGCTGGTGACGGTATCACCTACGCTGGTGTCCCGAACATTTTTGATGGAGGCGGTGAAGTAGCCTACCTCTCCGGCACGCAGCTCCCCACAGGGATCCAGACCGATGGGCAGCATATGCCCACATTCCACCACCTTGTAGACTGCGCCGCTGGCCATCATTTTTACATCCATGCCGGTGCGGATGCTGCCCTCCATGACCCGCATCAGGACGATGACGCCACGGTAGGAGTCATACTGGGAGTCGAAGATCAACGCCTTGAGGGGAGCATTTTCGTCACCGGCGGGAGCAGGTACATTTTGGATGATATCCTCCAACACTGCATGGATGTTGATGCCTGCCTTGGCGGAGATCTCCGGTGCGTCCATAGCTGGCAGACCGATGATGTTCTCAATCTCCTCTTTGACCCGATGAGGATCAGCAGAGGGCAGGTCGATCTTGTTCAAAACCGGCAGCACTTCCAGATCATGCTCAATGGCCAAATAGGTGTTGGCCAGTGTCTGTGCTTCCACCCCTTGACTGGCGTCCACCACCAGCACAGCGCCTTCACAGGCGGCCAGACTGCGGCTGACTTCATAGTTAAAGTCCACATGACCCGGAGTGTCGATCAGATTTAAAACATAGGTCTGCCCATCATCTGCCTCATAGCGCAGGGTGATGGCACGAGCCTTGATGGTGATGCCCCGTTCCCGTTCCAGATCCATGGAGTCCAAGATCTGATTCTCCATCTCTCTGGCTGACACTGCCCCGCAGGCTTCAATCAGCCGGTCAGACAGCGTAGATTTGCCGTGGTCAATGTGAGCAATAATAGAAAAGTTGCGGATATGTTCCT
>OLRQ01002432.1_pt1 | contig 11393 bp, 9 predicted proteins | sample 1671971 | NCBI WGS metagenome assembly OLRQ01 (sample SAMEA3136631, study PRJEB25190) | human gut metagenome | biome: human gut; feature: human-associated habitat; material: faeces | place: Austria | collected 2013 | reverse complement strand
TCTCATGTAAACTGTTTACATGTGTACAAAAAACTGTTTACATGTGTACAAAAAACTGTTTACATGTGTACAAAAAACTTGTTAAAGTACACGTGTAGTGATATAATAAAAGCATAGAGAAATTCACTCGCAAAAATGGTTTCTCTATGCCAGACTAAAACACGCAAAGGAGCGTATTTATATGCCAATTATAACAGAAAAACAAAATAATCAAAAGCAGGTACTGACCTTGAATGACCTTGAAAAACGCAAAGTGGTAGAGCATAACAGCTTGATAACGTCTATTGCTAAAATGGATAAAACACCCTTGAAAATGTTTGAATTAGCGGTGTCGTGTATTGATACGGAGAACCCACCGAAAGACAATACCGTTTATCTCTCAAAGACTGACCTTTTCGCTTTCTTTAAAGTTTCCGACAATGATAAGCATAGTCGCTTTAAACAAGCGGTTGAGAAAATGCAAAAACAAGCCTTTTTTCAAATCAAAGAAGAAGCAGGCAAGGGTTTTAAATTCAAAAGCATTGTGCCTATTCCTTACGTGGAGTGGACGGATTATAACGACGAAGTAAAAATTGAATTTCATCGTGAAATTATGCCCTATTTAATCAATCTCAAAAAGAATTTTACGCAACATGCCTTATCTGATATAGCTGAACTCAATAGCAAGTATAGCATTATCTTGTATCGTTGGTTATCCATGAATTATAACCAATACGAGCATTATAGTTATAAGGGCGGGCGGAGAGTGGAGCAAGTGGAAGCCTACCGCAACCCCACCATTTCAATGGAAGAGTTACGAATTATGACAGATACAGTTAATGAGTATAAAGATTTTAGAAATTTTGAAAAAAGAATTTTAAAAAATTCTATTGAAGAAATTACAGAACATACCTCTTTTAACGTGACTTATGACAAGATTAAGAAAGGGCGTTCGATTGATTCTATCGTCTTTCATATTACGAAGAAACGCCGAGCAGACGATAACAGTTACAAGCTAGAGGATAAAACGTACAAGGAAGTGAAAGTTGAAAAAGAACAAAGTGAAGCTATTTTAGTTAAGCAAGCAATGGAAAGTAAATATACAAGGTTATTATTGGAGAATTTCCTTTTATCGCCTTATGAAATGACAGATACATCACTTATGGCTGGCTTGCAAAAAAATGTTTATCCAAAGTATGACGAACTCAAAGAAGCAAGGGGATTAAAAGGGGTAGAAACACATCTATCATACGTTGCAAGTAAGCAAGAGGGCTATTCTAAACGAAACGTGGTTAAGTACCTTAAAACAGCCATTGAGGGTTATTTACCAACCGTTGCTTTACAAGACCTCGAACAACCTGAACGAGCCAACTATAAAAAGCCAAGAAGTTTAGAAGAAGTGGCAAAGGACTTTTTACCAGACTATCAGAACGAAACTAGCGAAGCGGAAAAAGAAGAATTGAGACGATTGAAAGCAGAAATTGATAAAAAGTTACGTGGCGAGGGCTTAGACCATGAGTGAGAATTTAAAAACTATTAAGGAGCTTGCAGACGAATTTAACGTATCGAAACAAGCGGTTAGGAAAAGATTAACCGAAGAATTTAGAGCAAACCATGTGGAAACCGTTACTAGTAACGGAGTGAAAACTTTAGTAGTAACCTATACTGGGTATATGTTGTTAAAACAACATTTCACTACTAGTAACGTTACCGGTAACGACAAGGTAACCGATACTAGTAACCCCACAACTGGTGATTTATCTGTAGTTAAAATACTAGAACAACAGTTATTTGTTAAAGATAAGCAACTAGAAAATAAAGATAGCCAAATATCGCAAATGCAAAATCTCTTAGACCAACAACAACGTCTAGCCTTACAGGATAAAAAGCTACTGGAAGAATACAAGGCAGAGAATGATAGCTTAAAAGCCCTTAAAATGCCCACAGAGGACACAAAAGAGGAACAGGCGAATAGTCAACCAAAAGAAGAAGTTAAAGCTCTTAAATTTGAAATACGAGCCTTACAGGAGGAATTAAACAAACAAAAGATACATTCACAAGAGGAACGAGAAAAATTAAAAGCAGAATTGACAACTCATAAAAAGTGGTATCAATTTTGGAAATAAAAAGTCTTCTAAAAAGCAAAAACTACTCAAAGTATCCACAACCGCAAGGGAGTTTTCCTAAAGGCAGAACGTCTGATTTTTCAATCGAGGTGTACAAGCGGAGCGACAAGAGCGAACAGGGAGATTTTTTGCTATAATAAAAGTCCTTAAACATAAGCAAAAAAGAGAACGACTGAATTAGTCGTTCTCTTTTTTCCATTTTTCAGGTTTTTGTTCATTTACGTAGTGGGCAAACATTTTTAAAAGACTTTCTGTGTCCTCAATGCTTAAATGTTCACATTCAAAATACTTTTCTAGTAATGCCCCTTTTTGTATCAAACGTCGAGAACGTTCTTTTCGTTTTTTAGAGTTTTCATAATACTTTGATTGACGAAGTTTAAAATCTTCATTTTCAATTTTTTTTTCTAACTTCTCTTTGCGTTTTTTGAGTTGTTCTAATTGTTCACTCATAAGCACTTACCTTTTAAGAATAAGCAGGAGGGAAATTATCATCATGATGATTGATATTTTTAATTTCATTCGCAACTTTTTTCGCAATTTCAGAAATTTTATCTTTAGTTAAATGCTCAAATGTTAAGTTTGATTGTGTGATAATTGCACGACCTAACCGTTGGGCAATTTTGTTTTCTTCTTCTTTAATCTGTTTATTGAGTTTTGCTAACTGTTCTTTTTGTTTTTCTAGTTGATTTTTTGCCATGCTATCCACCTCACATTTATTTAAACGTCTACTTAAACATAAGATAACAAAAAAATCAATACAATGCAAGAAACAAAACTTGAAGAAATATCAAAATAAAGTTAAAATAGAATTCAAGAAGTAGAACCGTCCGAAAAAATTACGAAGTAATTTGAAGGCGCACTTACACACCAAATAAATTGGTGTCGTGCTAAAACCTAAAAAGATGTATGAGAAGTTGCCTTTGGCAACAACTAAAAAAATAAACCCCTAGACCAAAAAGAGAGGAGGAACACGTTATGGCAATATTTCATATGAACTTTCAAAATATCAGTGCAGGTAAAATGAAAAGCGCCGTAGCGAGTGCTTCTTATCGAAGTGGGGAATTATTGTATAGTGAACGAGAACAAAAAGGTTATTGGTATCGCCGTTCAGTTGCACCCGAATCCTTTATTTTAACGCCTGAACATGCGCCTGAATGGGCGAGTGATAGACAACGACTTTGGAATGAAGTAGAAAAAAGAGATAGAAACGCAAACTCACGTTACGCTAAAGAGTTTAACGTTGCCTTACCGATTGAGTTATCACATGACGAACAAAAAGCCTTAATCACGCAATATGTTCAAGAAACTTTTGTCGATAAGGGTATGGTGGCAGATATTGCCATTCACAGAGACCATGAAGACAATCCACATGCCCATGTAATGTTGACAAATCGTCCATTTAACCCTGACGGAACATGGGGCTTAAAAGCAAAAAAAGAATATATTTTAGACGCTCACGGCAACAAAACCTATACAGAAAATGGACATGCGAGAAGCCGTAAAATATGGTTGGTAGACTGGGATAAAAAAGAAAAAATCGGAGAGTGGCGGACAGCATGGGCAAACGCCGTCAATCGTACGTTTGAGGCTAAAAACATGCCTGATAGAATTAGTGAAAAATCATACGCAGAACAAGGCTTAGATGAAGTCCCAACGCAACACGAGGGTATCAATTCACAACGAGAACAACGCAAAGAGTGGAACGAAGCCGTCCAAGAATTAAGAAGAGATAAAGCCGAACACTCAAACACGAAAGAAAAATTCTTTAATCAATATCGAGTAGAAGCCCTCAAACAATACACGAGCTTTCATGAAAAAGCTGTCATTTCACGCTTAAGTAAAGAATTGCATATGTATATTGACCTAGAAAACTTAGAAGATAAAAAGCGTATGTTGTTTAACTGGAAAAATAGCACGCTGATTAAAGGTGCAGTTGGCGAAGAAGTAACTGAAAAAATGCAACTGATTAATCAACAAGAAGCGTCCCTTAAAGAAGCGGACGAACTTTTGACTACTATTGTGGAGCGAAGCGTCAAAGGCTTGTATGGGGAAGCTGTAGCGGAAAGTCTAACAGCTTTAGAGCAACGGCAACTGATTAGAGAAACAGAAAGTGAAAACCGTGTCTTTAAAGGGAAAGTCTTAGAAGAACGCTTAGGGCTTATCCGTGCAGACGTGATTAACCAACAAATCTTAGCCTTTACCAAACGCCCATTTGTAAGTATTAAAAACATGAATTTGCGTGATGAAGCCTTAAAAGAAAAAATGAATAAGATTTTAGCTAAAACAGGGCAAAGCGTAGCAGACTTGAATATTAGACCAGACTTAAGTTACTATCCACGTCCGCTAGAAGCATGTAGTGAACGAGACCAAAAACTGATTCAATCAGGCTTTAAAACGTTGGAAGTGAACCGTGAGATTCGAGAAGTCGCCCTTGCACAATACAATCAACTCATTCAAAAGAGTTTTCCTGATTGTGACCTAAACGCTCTCACAACCGCTAAAAAAGAACGGCTTTATAACGCCCTTGTCTATTTCAACCCTCATCAGTTCCAACGGTCAGAAGTGACAATAAACAACTTATTAGACAATCCGCCAACCATGTTTACAAGCAAAGACCACAAGCAGGGCTTAGCTTATTTCAATGGCAACTTACCGCTTGAAAAAGTGGAAAGTATGCACTTGCGTAATGTCTTACGAAATAAAGGTGCCGTACAATTATTCTTTGATGAATGTAGCGAAGACAAGACTATTAAGCCAAACATCCTGAAACAAGCAAGAACAAACGAAAGAGCCGAACACAAAGCAAACGAAAACTACCGAGAAGAAAGCCTAAATACGTACGGCGGTTTAGACCACCGAGAAGAAAGCCGTCAATCAAACTTACACCGTTTATTCGACCAAGCCTTGTTTGCGATATTGTATAGTCCTAGCGTTGCGCAAAATCGCAAACGCTTAGCCAAAGAAAAAGAATTAGAAAAAGCCATGCACAAGAAGTACAAAGGTAGAGGCAATGAGCCAGAAGAAGGCATGGGCTTACATCTGTAAGCTGATTTGATAACGTTAAATAATAAAAAATGAAACAAGGTGCAAACTTATGGATACCCGACTGATGCAACAAATTAAAACAATTTTAAAAGCCTTTCCGCACTATTGGCAGGGGGAAGAACTACAACGGAATGTCGTGATTGAAGACCTCAAAAGCTATGATGCTATGTTAATCTCCGCATTATTAAAGAACCAAAAAATCAAAGAGAACTACACGGTGAAAGCTGGTGAGACAACAATTTTTAAGGTGCAAGAATTCATTGATATCTTGCGCTATAAAGACTACTGGGCGGACAGTTATACCAAATATGCCAATACGATTGGTTTAACCAGTGAAGGGAAGTACTTACAGTACAATAGTGATGTTGTTTTAGATTTTCCTTACAAGGACTGTGTCCTTGAAGGAGGCATGACTAAAGAAGATACGGGGAAAGAAGAAGTCTTTTACAACAATATTATTGCTCGTGATGAAATTGATACTTTGTTAGCTCCAAAGGCTTTTGTGAATACAAAGAAGTTCGATAAAGATGGGGAACATGACATCACTGAATTCAGTGACGAAGACAATCTGATTATCAAAGGGAATAATCTACTAGCTTTGCACTCGTTGAAAAAAAGATATGCTGGTAAAGTGCAATGTATTTATATTGACCCACCATACAATACTGGGAATGATTCTTTTAAATATAATGATAGATTCAATCACTCTACATGGTTGACTTTCATGAGAAATAGACTTGAGATTGCAAAAGAATTATTATCTGAAGAGGGACTTATATTTGTTCAATGTGATGATAACCAACAAGCCTATTTGAAAGTCTTATTAGATAGTATATTTTCAAAAGAAAATTTTATGTCTAATATTGTTATAAAAATGTCTGAAGCATCAGGTGTAAAAATGTCACATGCAAATAAAAGGCTTCCAAAATTAAAAGAATATATATTGTCTTATAAAAAAAATTCTAATTCAGAAATAAATACATTGAAAGTTAAAAAGAAATATTGGGATAGTGAATACAATTCTATACTTGTAGGTATTGATGAAGATGAATTTCAAAAACTTGATAAGATAATAAATAAAGATATTAGAGATGAAAAGGATTTTAGTCTCCTTAATAATTATATGGAAAAATTAGAATTTCAAGGTCTTCCGGATTATTTTAGAGATAATAAAATACCTAAAAATGAACAGGAAGCATTTAAATGGAATAACTCTTATAGAATTTTTCAGACTGCTGCAACTTCAGAAAAGTTTACAGAGCAAGTGAAGAATTTTGTTAAAGACAATGAAATTAGAAGTTCAATTTTTTATTATGTAACACCACAAAATCGATTATATTTGTTAAAAAACATTTCGAATAATGAAAATAAAAAGCCTAGAATACAAATACTTTTAGCGAAAAACTATCTAGAAACAAATCCAGGGGATTTTTGGAATGATATTAAAACAACTGGATTGGATAATGAAGGAATAGTATCTTTTAAAAATGCAAAGAAACCTGAGGAAATAATTAAAAGAATTATTACAATAGCAACTAATACAAATGATACAGTTTTAGACTTCTTTATGGGCAGTGCGACCACACAAGCGGTCGCAATGAAAATGAACCGTCGCTTTATTGGGATTGAACAAATGGATTATATCAATACTGTCTCTGTCCCTCGCTTACAGAAAGTGATTGAAGGCGAACAAGGGGGCATTTCTAAAGAAGTCAACTGGCAAGGCGGGGGTTCTTTTGTCTATGCGGAGTTGATGGAATTGAATCAAGGCTATATGGCTAAAATTGACCAATCCTCAAGCAAGGAAGAGTTGGCTAGTTTATGGACAGAATTGGATAGTAATGCTGACTTGAATTTCCAATTAGACAAAGAAAAGTTAACCAATGACTTATTGAAAGATCATGATGAAGAAGCGGGGTCAATCACTTTTGATGACTTAACGTTAGCCGAACAAAAAGCTATTTTCAAAGGGGCCTTAGACCAAAATCAATTGTACGTCCCTTATTCTGAACTGGAAGATGAAACCATTGACATTTCTGAACAAGATAAAGCCTTCAATCGGAGTTTTTATAACGATATGGGGGTAGAATAATGGCCCAAGAACGCCTTTATGACTGGTTAGAAACAGAAATGCGTACCCTTTCTTATAGCATGAATCCCCATGAAGTCCCTGAATACGTGAAAACCAACTTAAAGGATGACCTACGTCCTTATCAAGAAGAGGCCTTTCGACGATTTCAATTCATGCAAGACAATACCTTAGCGACAGGGGTTAGTGATGCGGGTTTTCAACGGAAACACTTACTCTTTAACATGGCCACAGGTTCAGGAAAAACGATGGTGATGGCTAGTTTAATGCTTTATCTTTTTAAAGAATTTAACTACCAGAATTTTATTTTTTTAGTCAATACCGATGCCATTATTAAAAAGACGCAAGAAAACATGCTCAATAGTCAGTCTAAAAAGTATCTCTTTGACCCCCAAGGACTGGTGATTGACGGGCAGTCCATCGTCATTCAATCCGTTGAGAGTTTTCCAACAGTCAAAGATAAAAATACCCTTTACCTTAAGCTGACCACCATTCAAAAAGTCCATGGTGAGTTAACACGTCCGAAGGAAAACGGTATTTCGTTAGACAGTCTATCGGATGAGGATATTGTGATTTTAGGTGACGAAGCGCATCACTTTAATGCCTCGACTAAAAAAGAACAAGCTCAAGAAAAATCTTGGGAACAAACCATTGCTAACATGCTGTATTTACGTCCGAATAATAAACTGCTGGAGTTTTCAGCTACCATTAACATGGATGATAAAAACATGGCCGAAAAATACAGTAATAAAATCATTTATAAATATGACCTTGGAGAATTTATGAATGATGGCTATTCCAAAAACGTCTTACGTCTTCAATCGTCTGAGAACGACGAAGAAAAAATGAAAGATGCTTTATTGCTAAGTCAGTACCGTAAATTAGTCGCACGAAGTCATGGCATTAAGGCCTTTAAACCGATTATTATGTTTAAGTCTAGTAAAATTAAAATCTCTGAACAGAAACAAGCAGATTTTAACACCATCATTGAAGATTTAACGGTGGAAAGCCTCGTCAAATATTTAAAAAAACGGCAAAGCAGTGTGGCCGAAAATGGCACGTTAGCGAAAGTTTTTGCTTTCTTTTTAAACCAAGACCTTGACGCTATTATTCGGGAAATTCAAGAAGATTTTGAATCCCGAAACATCCTCAATGCCAATGAGAAGAACATGTTAAACGTTGAAAATGCTGTCTTGTTAAATACGTTAGAAAACCTGAATAATCCCATACGAGTGATCTTTGCGGTCGCTAAACTCAACGAAGGATGGGACGTCTTAAACCTTTATGACATTGTCCGTATTTCTGAAGGGGCGGGCGTCACTCGGAATGCGACCGATAGTGAAGCCCAATTGGTCGGTCGTGGGGCCCGTTATTTTCCCTATGAATACCAAGGAAAACAGAGTTACAAACGACGCTTTGATAAAGAAAATACTGACTTACGCATTTTAGAAACGCTACATTACCATACCATTAATGAAAAAGGTTATTTGGCCAACCTTGAGAAGTCCATGAATGCCGTTAATCTCATCAGTGCACGCGATGAAACGGTGACAGTTTATGCCACAAAATTAAAACAATCCTTTAAAAAAACACGCGTCTATCAAGAAGGCCATTTCTTTGTCAATGAACGTAGAGCAACCACGGCTGAAGATTATGCCTCGCTGGACAAGTTCACCATTCCGAAAGAATGGGAAACCGATTATATTGGAACGACCTTTGAAACCAATTATCAAGGTCAGGTGATTCAAGACGAAGAAATACAAAGAGAATGGGAATATTTACAAGTAGACCAACGTTTCTTTAAGAAAGCCTTACAACGTAACCCTTTTTATCGCTTTGATAATCTCAAAACTTACTTGCCTTTGTTAAAATCAAAGGACGAGCTCATTGAAAGTGAGGATTATTTTAAAGGTGTTGCCCTTCGCGTCTCACTCCCTAAAGGGCAGACATTAGCGGATTTAACTGCCATGGAAAAATTAGAACTGGTGGACCGCTTTTTAGCCTATTGTGCAGATAAAATTAAACGTAATTTTAAAAAGGAAATCGGCTTAAAAACATTCCATCCACTCGCTATTAGAGATACCTTGAAGGATTATGAAGTGGTGGTTGCTCATAGCGAAACAGGGAATAAACAAACCACACAAGTCATTCAATCAACGACGATGAAAGGCAAAGATTGGTTTGTCTATACGGATGCTATTATGAACGGTTTAGAGTTGGGCTTGGTTAATTTAATGGGGAGCTTTATTCATCGGCTAGAAGAAAAGTATGCCCAAGTCTATCTCATTCGGAATGATGAGAAAGCCACCCGTTATAAGTTAACGGAGTTTGGTGGTCCCAGAGGCTATATGCCAGACTTTATTCTCTATCTGGAAAATGAAACTTTTGTTTATCAAATATTTATTGAACCAAAGGGGGATTTTTTAGAAAAACAAGATAGTTGGAAACAAGACTTGTTATATGCTTTAAATGGCGATGATATTGAACTCATTGGTGAAGATCACCATGTTCGTCTCATTGGTTTGAAATTCTATAACTCGAACAATAAACGTGAATTTGTTCAAGAATTATCAGATAAAGTCAATGATGGCCAATTACTCGATGGACGGATTGATATTTTTTAAAAAGCTAACGTAGAAAGGAACGCTTACCGATGAACAAGAAGACAGTGCTTTATCCTTGGAGCGATGAACCCAACAATAATGGGATGACAATTGCAGAATTAGCCAGAGCTTTCCAAGTCAGTGAAGAAGAAATTCATCAAGCAGTCAAAGGTTCTACCGTTGGTATCAATGACAAAGAAGAAGAAATCATTTACTGGATAGATATTCCTGGCTTAAGAGACTATTTTATAAATAAAAAAGATAGTCGTTTATGGGACTGAAATCAAATAGACCAATCACAAGAAGAAGATAACGGCTTGCATATGTAAAATCGCTTTTAAAGTCCTTATAAGGGCTTTTCCTTTTGCCTGCGACTATTTCTACCAAACGCACTTTAAAAGCGTTTAGAACGCAAAATACGAGCTTCTAGGGCTATTGTAGTTTATTATCCGCTTTGCAAGCGGACTGCTTCTGTCGTCAAGCAGACCAACGAGCATAAACAAAAAGACTTGCCAAGAAAAACCTTTGACAAGTCTTTTTGTTCATAACTTAACAGTTTTGACTAGCAAATAACGATATGATAAAATCAAGGCTAGTGACAGGTCATAACTGTTAGTCATAAATAAAGGAGCGAAAAACATGAAATACGGCTATGCACGTGTAAGTACCTTAGACCAAAAATTGGAAAATCAAATCGAGCAATTAAAAGACGCAGGCGCAGAAATGATTGTGCAAGAGAAACTCACAGGAACAACCAAACAACGTCCTGAATTTCAAGGTTTACTGACACGATTAGAAGCAGGAGATACCTTGATTGTGACCAAACTTGACCGTTTCGCACGCAACACTAAAGAAGCCCTTGAAATCATTCAAGAGCTGTTTCAACAAAACGTGACGATTCATATTCTGAACATTGGGCTAATTGATAATACCGCCACAGGACAATTGATTTTTACAATTTTTTCTGCCTTTGCCCAGTTTGAACGAGAATTAATACTTGAACGCACCCAAGAGGGAAAGCGTTTTGCGAAAGCTCACGACCCCAAGTTTCGAGAAGGACGCCCAAAGAAATATACAAAGGAGCAGTTGCAACTGGCGTATGAGTTAAAACAGCAAGGCTTAACTTACAAGATGATTGAACGAAAAACAGGAATCAGTATTAGTACCCAACAACGAGCTTTCAAGCAGATGATGAAATAAGGCTGTTTGAGAGCTTTTTCTTTTATCCATGATAATTATTACTAACTCACGTTTAAAATCGCTTAAAAGGCAAACTATGAGCTTGTAGGACTATTCAAAGTGTTTAGACTAAACAAAGTAGCCACGACCGTTAGGGAGTTCTTTTTAGTGGCAGAATGTATCTAATATAAAATCAGAGTGTACAAGCGGAGCGACAAGAGCAACGCAGGGGGGTTAAATTTAGAACCTCAATTCAATGGTTTTGACTTTTTCTTTTGACCTTGATTTTAAGATTTTTAAACGGAGTGAAAAAAGGCGAAGCCTATTTATATTTATCATATATATTTTAATCTTTTGTTCTTTTGCGTGCTA
>OLRQ01002429.1_pt1 | contig 11398 bp, 10 predicted proteins | sample 1671971 | NCBI WGS metagenome assembly OLRQ01 (sample SAMEA3136631, study PRJEB25190) | human gut metagenome | biome: human gut; feature: human-associated habitat; material: faeces | place: Austria | collected 2013 | reverse complement strand
GAGGCAGCAAGCAGTTTCAAAATCCTTTCTTCTTCTGCATTGCCCGGAAAAAGCGGGATTACCTCGATCTGCGGGGCTGTTATGACAGGTGCAATATATTTTTGTTCAATCCTGCTTCCCTGTTCTCCGGCAAGTAGGGAAACATCGAAAATATGAAGTAGCTGTATATTCTTTTCTCTCTGCGATATTGCTTTTGTCCTATGGAGTACATTGGGATTTATCATGCCACCGCTTCCAGTCGGAAACAATATTTTTCCTCTTGGCGTATCATATTCAATGCTGCCACTTTCCATATAAAAAAGTTCCACTGTCCTGTGCCAGTGCCACGGTACATAACCCCCTATATACTTGTCGAGTTCTGCCCTCGAAGCGATATAGGGAAAATCTTTTTCAAAACCGGGAAGCAATTCTTCCTTGCTTCCAGTATAAAATTCAATGCTATGGATATTTTTCATGTCTGTTCACCTACACATCCGGGATTTTGTATCTATTTTATGGATTAAATATACTGGTGTGGGTACAAGAGAGTGCAGCCGATGCTTTGAATACGGATTGCAAAATCAAGCCATTTATCGTTCATTTTTACGCCTCTCAATAGCTGTAATTCTTTACCTGGAACAGGTTATTTCTCCATCCTCTTTGCTATAGTCAAACTTCCCATCATTTTTCTCTTCCAAAGCTTTTATCATATGGTAGGTATATTCATTATACGGCGTAGGAATCCCAAGTTCCCGCCCCATGCGGACCAACGCGCCTGAGAACATATCAATCTCCGTATGGCGTCCCGCATCCAGATCCTGCAGTGTGGAATATCTGGCTGATGGAGGAACGGCACTTCCATGGCCGGAGGATGCTGCTGCCTTACTTATAGCGATTCCTTTTGCAGCGGCAATGGCTTCCAGTTCTCTTCTAAGTCCGTCGCTGATTGCTTTCATATGAACGCTGTCCTGGTAACAGCCAACTCCTGCCCCTAGAATTGCCTGGGGCAGATTATTGCATACATTCAGCCGAAATTTGCTCCATATTTCTTCCCTGATATATTCTGTAGAGCGATAATGCAGTCCGGTATCTGCAAAAAGAGCCTCAATGGCCTGCACACGTTCACTGTCATAGGGTGCGCAAGGCTCTCCGAAAATAATGCCAATGGTGGTTTCCGGGTTAAAACAATATCCATTTTCCTCTTTATGGGAAGCAACTTTTATTACCGAATAGATCACATGGGAAGCTCCAATTTCATCGGAAATCAATTTCTCACTGTCCACGCCGTTCATAAGACTCATGACCGTGGTATTCTCTCCTGTAACCTGGCGGATGCTGTCCATTGCACCTGGCAGCGCTCCATATTTCAAAGATACGATCAGCAGGTCTACCCCTTTTGCTTCCTGGGGTGTCCATACTTCCGGATGATAAACCTCACCATTGATCGTGCAGCCTTTTTTCAATTTCTCCGCACGCTTACCTTCTGCAAGAACTCCCAGCCGGATATCCTTCCGCCTGGAAAGCCCCCATATCACATAAGACCCAACCGCACCTGCGCCAAGAACTGCAACTGTTTTTATCTTCATTGTCTTAATCTCCCATGTATATTTTTCCTATAGGTAATTGCGAAACAAGTTCGCAATTACCTATACAGATATTACTATTTTATCATTATCTGATAAAAACTCCATGCAAAAATTCTTGCTTTTTTCTACTTGACTCCACAAACCAGGCGGTCTATCCTTTAAACAGACATAAGATTGAAAATCTTTTCGCAACATATTTTACCATTTATTTTTTTGGGGGATTTTTTCATATGAAAGTTGTCATTGCAATTGATTCTTTAAAAGGAAGCTTAAGCTCAATAGAGGCCGGAATGGCTATCAAGGAAGGAGTTCTTCGGGCAAAGCCGGATGCCAGGATCGTGGTAAAACCTCTCGCAGACGGCGGAGAGGGAACTACTGATGCCTTGATCGAAGGCATGAACGGAGAGCGGATCGATCTGACCGTCACCGGACCTATGCATGCTCCAGTCAATGCTTATTATGGATATTTGAAAGACAGCAATACCGCTGTTATGGAAATGGCTTCCGCTGCCGGAATCACACTGGTTCCAGATGATACAAAGGATCCTCTTCTTGCTACCAGCTACGGTGTGGGCGAAATGATAAACCATGCCCTCCAGAAGGGTTGCCGCAATTTTATCATTGGAATCGGCGGAAGCGCCACCAACGACGGCGGCATCGGTATGTTAAAAGCTCTTGGCGCACGTTTTTTCGATGAAAACGGTATGGATGCAGGCGAAGGTGGACAGGCACTGGCAAAGGTTTCCAGAATCGACATTTCCGGCCTGAATCCTCTTTTGAGAGAAGCTCATATTCAGGTCGCATGCGATGTGAATAACCCTCTTTGCGGTGAAAATGGTTCCACATACGTTTACGGTCCGCAAAAGGGTGTGACAGAAAATCAGAAAAAGCAGCTAGATGAAGCTATGGCACATTTTGCCCAAATTACTTCCAAAACTCTGGGAACAGATTACTGCAATACCCCTGGTGCCGGTGCTGCCGGAGGGCTTGGCTTCGCCTTTCTCTCCTACCTGGGCGCGGCGCTGACACCTGGTATCGAACTGATTCTGAATGCTGTGGGACTGGAGCAGGAACTTTCTGATGCAGACGTGGTAGTTACCGGCGAAGGCCGCCTGGATTTTCAGACAGCCATGGGAAAAGCCCCTGTAGGCGTAGCGAAGCTGGCAAAAAAGCACCATGCAAAGGTTATCGCATTTGCCGGAAGTGTCACAAAGGAAGCAGCTGCCTGCAATAAAGAGGGAATTGATGCTTTTTTCCCAATTTTACGAAATATCTGCACACTTGCGGAAGCTATGGATTCAGCCACTGCAAAAGCCAATATGACTGCCACTGCCGAGCAGGTGTTCCGGCTGCTTTAAAGCGTAATTAATCTTTTCCTGCTCTGGATATACCGCAAAGTGGGGCGTGCAGATTGCGGGAAAGATTTTTCAAACACGCTCTACTGGCTATCTAACGCTTCATTTCAAAATCCTGTCCTATACTATGATGCATCTCGATTGTCTGTTGAATTTCCTGAGGGTCTGTCCATAACATATCCCCACTGACGGTATTTTTCATAGCACTGGCTGCATTTCCATATTCCAGCGCTGCCTGGCAGTTTCCATTCGCCTTTAATAATCCATACAGAAAACCGGAAATATAAGCGTCTCCGCTTCCGATTCTGTCTACAACCTCAATTTTCTCATAAGGTTTTTCTTCATAATAGCTGTCTGTTTTTTTCTCATAAATTACGGAACCAAAAGTATGAGACTTGGGACTGTGCACGATTCTCTGGGTTGCTGCAACCACAGCGATATCGTATTCATCAGAAAAACTTTTCAGGATTTCTTTTATGTCCCCTGTTTTTCCAAATGTAAGATTAGCTGTGGATTCTGAACAGAAAAAAATGTCTACGATAGGCAAAATCTTTGTAATGCAATCTCTTGCCTCATCTCCGGTCCACAGATTTCCTCTGAAGTTTACATCAAATGAAATCCGTGCACCTTTTTCTTTGAATTTTTTCATCATTTCAATGGCATTTTCCCTTACCGGACCGCCAAGTCCCAAGGTGATTCCGCTGGTATGGAAACACCTTGTATTTTCATACATTTCTTCTGGAAAATCTTCTAAAGATAATTTATTCACAGAAGAATACTTGCGGTCGTAAACCACCTGAGGTTTACGGGGATCTGCACCATATTCGTAATAGTAAATTCCCAGTCTGGAATCTGCACTGTCATCTCCAGCCAGATAATCCGTGTCAACACCGTTTCTTCTAATCTCCCTTTTCGCATAATTTCCAATGGCGTGAGACGGAATCTTGGAAATAACACCTGTAGTAAGCCCCAGATTGGCTGCGCCAACAGCTACATTTAATTCTGCCCCACCCAGCTGTTTCTCAAACCTGGTACCCTGGGTTAAACGTTCGTTTCCTTCTGGTGATAAACGAAGAAGCACTTCGCCTAATGCCAGCATATCAAATTTTTTTCCCATTTTATTATCCTCTTATATTCTTTACGATTTCTGCGGCTTCTCTGGTCAGCTTCTCAATTTCGTCAAACCTGCCTTCTGCGATCAGTTTGCCTTTTACCATCCAGCTTCCTCCACAGGCAAAAATACGATCGTATTCCAGATATTTCTTTACATTCTCCGGATTGATTCCGCCTGTTGGCATAAAACTTAAGGAAGTATACGGTGCTGCCATTGCCTTGATAAATGCCAGTCCACCAGCTTGCTCCGCCGGGAAAAATTTGATTACAGAAAGACCTCTGCGTACTGCCCGTGCAGCTTCAGATGGTGTAATGCAGCCTGGAAGCACCGGAATCTTTTTCTCAATACAGTAATCGACAATTTCCGGGTCAAAACCAGGGCTTACAATAAATTCAGCACCTGCCTGAACAGCACGGTCTACCTGCTCTACAGTGAGTACGGTTCCTGCTCCAACCAGCATCTCCGGGTGTGCTTCTTTCATAAGGCGGATGGCTTCACCTGCCGCTGCAGTTCTGAACGTTACCTCTGCACAGGCAAGTCCTCCATTGCAAAGAGCATCCGCCAGCGGCACTGCATCTTTCTCATTTTCAATTACTACAACCGGTACAATTCCCATTTTTTTAATTTTTTCCAATACTGTGTTCATACTTTCTCCTTTTTCACCACTTAATTTACTACGAAAATCCTGTCTAACAATAGACATGAGCGTTTTGCAAATATATTGAATTCATCATACCATTTTTTTGTTTTCAACAGATAAGCTCCATTTTTTAGCAGATATTTCTTTTTTATTATTAAATTCATCTGATGTGCTTATAATATATCTCACCATACTCTATTTGCAATATGTAATTACTACCAATTATTTCCTTCATTTTTAGGTTATTTTTCCATTTTGACAGTTCTTTTTTACAAGTTTCCTGTAACTATAGTCTTTTGCGTTACTGTTCACTGGTAACATTCCGCGAGGTGTTTTTTGTGAACAAAGTTCACAGAAAACCCGAGAGTTGCGGCGCGAAATCATGCAAAGCATGATTTCTGTGCATCGCGAAGCGTGTTACTGTAAACGGAGTGAACAGTAACTCTTTTGCTTTTGCCATAAATATTTCCTGTAAAATTTTTTGACATTCTATTTAAAGCATGATAATATAATTAGTATAAAAAAGGTGCTACTGATAGACGGTTAGTCCGATTTTATGTATACACAAAGTAGTCGCTCAGTTTCTCGGACCGGGGCGGCTATTTTTGTGGCTTATTAGTATCTTTGCCGAATGTGTATCCGGCACAAAAGCAAGTAATGCCAAAACTCATTACTGCAATAAAGTCCAAAATACTCATTGGCTTAGCCCTCCTTTCCGTTTGATTCCCTTCCGGGTTTCTATGTAATCAGAGGGTCACAGTCCCTCTGCCGAAGGACTAACCGCCTACCGTTATGGTAGCGCCCAAATATAATTATATCAGTTGTATTCTTTTTTTACAATTAGTAATTGTCTCTAATTTCTGCTTATCTTAAAAGATAAATTTTCTATTCCCCCATCGTCAACATCGTATCAATACAAGCCTTCGCCTTCACTCTCACATTCTCATCCAGCTTGATCTCTTCTCCGCCCTGACCGCAGACGCAATTATAAACATCCATCAATGTAGTCAGTTTCATATTGTGGCATACGCAGTCCTTTGACAGCGGATAAAATTTCTTGTCCGGGCACTCGTACTGGAGATGCTGGACAATGCTGTTCTCGGTGCCGATAATAAATTCTTTAGCATCGCTTTCCTCGGCATATTTCATAATTCCGGTAGTACTTCCAATATAATCTGCCATTGCAGAAACCTCTGGCAGACACTCTGGATGAACCAGTAACTTCGCTTCCGGATGAGCGGCTCTGGCTTTTTTCACATCTCTTACAGACATTCTAAGATGAGTTGGACATCCCCCGTGAACGAACTTGAACGTTTTTTGCGGAACCTGCTTCTCCACCCATGCGCCAAGGTTGCAGTCCGGGATAAACAGGATCTTGTCATTGTCGATATTGTTCACAATCTTCAACGCAGAAGAAGAAGTTACGCACACATCACAGATTGTTTTCAGTTCGGAAGTGGTATTAATATAAGCCACAACTGTGTAGTCCGGATTGGACTCTTTCAGTGCGGAAAGCATCTCCACATCCAGCTGCTCTGCCATTGGACATCCTGCGCCGCTATTGGAAAGGTAAACCTTTTTCTCCGGAGAAAGAATTTTTACTGTTTCTGCCATAAATCTTACACCACACATCAGCACGTTCTTCTGCGGAGCCTTAGCCGCCTGCTGGCTCAGTCCATAAGAATCACCTGTGTAATCTGCTACCTCCAGAATCTCATGGCTCTGGTATGCATGCGCCAGAATGCAGATATCTTTTTCCTTCTTTAAACGCAGAATTTCATCCTGCAGCTGTCTTGTTGTCATCATAATCGTTTTTCACTCCTGTGTTTTCATTTATTCCGGAACTTTAATTTTCCATGTATACCCGAATGTGTTCTTAAATATCTTCTTACCCTCATTGGCTGCTAATAGCTCCACTCTTTTCGGACATTTTCTTAGGATTATATTACCTGCCGTCCTCACTGTCAATAAAAAAGTTTACAGCTATCTTGTCAATTGTAAAGTTTAGTGATATACTACAGGGCATGTCGTTCGGAAAATTTGAATCCGCGCGCACAATTGCAATCATTCACAGAGAAATTTTATAAGCCTGCGCTTCAGATTATTTTTGCAAAATTTCTCTGTACACCAAATTTATCCACGAAAAAAGGACCATCAATTATGAAAACAGATATCCTCATCGCAGGAAGCGGCTGCTCCGGTCTTTACTGTGCCCTCCAGCTTCCCCGCGACAAAAAAATCACCGTCATCACCAAGTCCGACCTTACCAGTAACGATTCCTTTCTCGCCCAGGGCGGCATGTGCATGCTGAAAGAACAGTCCGACTATGACAGCTTTTTCGAAGACACCATGAAAGCCGGACACTACGAAAATGACAAAAAATCCGTAGAGATCATGATCAAAACCTCCCCGGAGGTTGTCAGGGATCTTGTTTCTTACGGTGCCCAGTTCGAGCGAAACGAAGACGGCAGCCTTGCCTACACCAAAGAAGGCGCCCATTCCACCAACCGTATTATTTTCCACGAGGATGTAACCGGAAAAGAGATCACCAGCACCCTGCTCCGCGAAGTCCAGAAGCTTTCCAATGTAGAACTTCTGGAATACACCACCCTGGTTGATATTCTGGAAAAAGACAACCACTGCTACGGCGCTGTGATCCGCCGTCCAGATGGTTCCCTTGACACCGTTACTGCAACCTATACCGTTCTGGCCAGCGGAGGGGTAGGTGGACTTTACAGACATTCCACCAACTTCCGCCACCTTACCGGCGACGCACTTGCTATTGCAGGTAAGCATAATATTGAACTGCAGAACCCGGATTACGTGCAGATCCACCCTACCACCTTCTACACCAAACATCCGGAAGACCGCAGCTTTCTGATTTCCGAATCTGTCCGTGGCGAAGGTGCCAGACTTTACGACAAAAACATGAACCGTTTCGTAAACGAGTTGCTGCCCCGTGATCTTCTTTCCCAGAAAATTCACGAACAGATGGCAAAAGACGACACCGACTTTGTCTGGGAAGACCTGCGCACCATCCCGGCAGAAACTCTTCGCCACCATTTTCCAAACATTGTTGAACACTGCAGGGAAATGGGCTATGATGTTTTCAAAGAATGTATCCCGGTTGTTCCGGCACAGCATTATTTCATGGGCGGCGTAAAAGTGGATTATCAGAGCCGTTCTTCTATGGAAAATCTCTATGTAGTAGGAGAAGCTGCCTGCAACGGTGTCCATGGCAAAAATCGCCTGGCAAGCAACTCCCTGCTGGAAAGCCTTGTTTTCGCAAGACGGGCAGCGCGGGATATGGCAGAGCATGATCTTAAGAATGCTTCACATCAGAATGTCAGCGAAATTGCTGATTACCTTGCTTCCCACGTAGACTTCACCCCATACCAGGACATCCAGGCCCTGGCCGAAACTTATCACCATCTTGCCACACAGGCCATCACCCTTGGCCAAAATCCAGAAGGCAGAAAGGAATTTTTATATGTATGATCAGGTAACTCTCGGATTAAATGTTGATCCGTTCATTTTAAGCGCATTAAAAGAAGATATCACAAGCGAAGACGTATCCACTAACAGCGTTATGCCCAATCCCACCCCAGGCGTTGTAGATCTTATCTGCAAAGAAGATGGAATCATCTGCGGACTCCAGGTTTTTGAGCGTGTTTTCACACTTCTGGATTCATCCACCAGAACTGAATTCTATGTAAAAGACGGAGACCACGTAGAAAATAAACAGCTTGTGGGAAAAATTTACGGAGATATCCGTGTGCTCCTTTGCGGAGAAAGAACCGCCCTCAACTATCTCCAGAGAATGAGCGGAATCGCCACCTACACAAGCCAGGTTGCAGCTCTTCTTGAGGGAACCGGGATCAAGCTTCTTGACACCAGAAAAACCACCCCGAACAACCGTATTTTCGAGAAATATTCCGTTCGCGTAGGCGGCGGCAATAACCACCGCTATAATCTTTCCGACGGCGTTCTTCTCAAGGACAATCACATTGGTGCTGCAGGAGGCGTAAAACAGGCCATCTCCATGGCAAAAGCCTACGCTCCTTTTGTCCGCAAAATTGAAATAGAGGTAGAAAACCTGGATATGGTAAAAGAGGCAGTAGAAGCTGGTGCGGACATTATCATGCTGGATAATATGACCACTGAACAGCTGAAAGAATCCATCGACTACATTGCCGGACGTGCCGAAATTGAAGTTTCCGGAAATGTAACAAAAGAAAATATTGCCAGACTCACTGGTTTGGGTGTAAATTATGTATCAAGCGGAGCACTTACACATTCTGCTCCTATTATGGATTTATCTATGAAGAATCTTCATCCGGTGGAGTAAGCCCTATTCGGCTGAACTCCCCACCGACAGTAATTATCAGAATGGAAGTCACCTGTTTCCCGCCATCAACACGTCCCAAAACATGTTTGACAAAGGCTCCACACGGTAACAGGTAACTTTCATCACAAACCAGCAGACAGGAGATAAAAAATGAAAGGTGAAGAAAGACGAAAACAACTTCTGAATATCCTATCTTCCAGCAATAATCCCATTTCCGGCGGTACCTTATCTAAGGCATTAAATGTAAGCCGCCAGATTATTGTCCAGGATATTTCTCTCCTGCGTGCCAACGGAGCCACCATTTTTTCCACCAACAAAGGCTATCTGCTCCAGGAGGACAGGAAATATTCCAGAGTTTTCAAGGTTTATCACACTGATGACCAGGTCGAAGAGGAATTAAGCACTATCGTAGACGCCGGCGGACAGATCCGCGACGTATTCGTTTATCATAAGGTTTACGGCGTACTGAAGGCAGAAATGGGAATTAAATCACGCCGGGATGTACGCAGCTATATGGAAGAAATCAGCACCGGAAAATCCAGCCTTTTGAAAAATGTAACCTCCGGCTACCACTACCACACCATCGACGCCGAAAGCGAAGAAATCCTGGATGCCATTCAGGAAGAACTTCAGCAGAAGGGGTTCCTTGCGAAATTACAGGACTACGAACCCGTAGATTTCTGGGGCGGTCAGGAATAAAAACGAAAAAAGTTCAAGAACCAGGCTGAGCACAAGTCTCATCCTGGTTCTTGTTATTCCAAAAGAATTTCAATCAACTCTGTTGTATTTAGAATATTTGAAAATATAAGGAAAAAGCAATCTGTTACCTTCGTCTGACTATTTTGCTTTCCTGGTAATAGCGTTCCTTGTTCTTATACATTCTTTCATCTGCTTCTTTGGCAATGTCATAGATGTTATCCCATTCTTTCTCAGAACTGAAAACATATCCCCATGAGATTGTCATAGAATCCACCAGATTCCCATACCATTGTGCAACACGCCGGTCAAAGCTTTCTATTATGCTTTGAAATTCCTTTGTATTTCCGGTGATGATCACAACAAACTCATCTCCTCCGATTCTGTAGACATTTCCATACTTTCCAAAACTTTCCCTCATACAATCGGCCGCTGCACATATAAGCTCATCGCCTGCAGCATGTCCAAGAGAATCATTTGTATGTTTCAGGTTATTAAGATCCATGGAAATATATATCCATTCCTCGCGGAGATCAAGGTTGTTTATCCTTTCTTCGTATGCATGTCGGTTAAAGCATCTTGTAAGTTCATCTGTGTTTGATATGTACAGCAGTTTTTCTTTTTCATATTTTTCTTTCATAACTCTTGAAAGCATGTAGAACATACAGCAGGAAGCCAATACAAGATACACGCCAACTATGAGAACCGCAAAAATATTTCCTTGCCGATAAAAGGAACTGTCTATAGTTACAGCTACAATATAGTCATCATACTGACTGAGTAAACATTTGCAGCGTTTTCCACCTATCCTTATGAATCGGACATCTGTCTCGCCGCTTTTTTTATCAGATGATACAACAAGTCCTTCCAGTTTCACGCCTATCTGTCTGGAATCCGTAGCACCTTTTACAATTTTTGTCTGGGAGTCTGCCACAAAAATTTCGATTCCCTTATAAACAGGCATATCACTTACTACAGCTGAGATTTCATTTTGCTTTAGTTCTTTAAGCAGACGCTTTGGTTCGATGCCGATCTGGATCATTCTGGTACCGGCTTCGTTCCATGTAATGGCATACATCAGTTCCTTTCCTTCAGCGGTATTCGGAGTAACATCCTGACACATGGTAAGATTTTTATTTTTAAGCATGGGCTTAAAATATTCCATCTGCTCTCCGGAGTCAAAACTGAAGCCATAGTATTTTGGCAAAGTACCACTGTAGATATATCCGTTTTTATCAAACAGATGAATTTCGTCTACTAATATCAAATCTGCTATTTTCTGCAATTCTTCTACATCATATTCCACCTGTGGTTTTGCATCTATAATATAGGATACAGCCTTTGCTCTTACTATATAATCGTCCTTTAGCGATTCGATGAGTCCATTTTCACTATCATCATTTTTATTGAGCACGGTGATAACACGATCCAGCAGTACTTTTGACATCCTGTATGTATTACTGTCATTGACATACTTTAAAATTCCGGCTTCAAGCAATAATGCAATCGCAATGGTTGCAAACGCTAAAAAAACAAGCTTTTTTTTCTTCATAAATATATTTTATCATAATTTCCATATGTAAACCATACATAATTTGCATGAATTTTCTCCGAAATTACCGTTCGGTTACTGTTCACTCCGTTCACAGTAACGCGCTTCGCGATGCACAGAAATCATGC
>OLRQ01002426.1_pt1 | contig 11414 bp, 10 predicted proteins | sample 1671971 | NCBI WGS metagenome assembly OLRQ01 (sample SAMEA3136631, study PRJEB25190) | human gut metagenome | biome: human gut; feature: human-associated habitat; material: faeces | place: Austria | collected 2013 | reverse complement strand
TTTTCCATATAGTTATCCACAATTTATCCACATTATCCACATTTTTGGTTACTTGTGTGGATAGTATGTGGACAGTGCGTGGAAAATCCTCCGATTTATTTGGATATGGTGTGGAGAAGTGATTTTTTTTCCATTTTTTCAAAAAGCAACAAAAATGTTTTCCAAAGCAGTTCCACACATTTTCCAGTTTAATTTCACAGACTTATCAAAGCGCGAAACGCCTGAGTTTACTGGGCGCGCAGGGGTTTTCCTCTTATCCACAGCCCCTAAGGCGAATAAGGCGGAAAAAATTTATTTATTTCTATATATGCGTAACGTGGGAAAGGAGTTTTACACATATGAAAATCGTATGTAACAAATCAGACCTTGTAAAAGGAGTTAATATTGTTTCTAAAGCTGTTCCAGGAAAAACAACAATGCCAATATTGGAATGTATCTTAATTGATGCCACTACTGACATTATTAAGTTGACTGCCAACGATATGGAACTTGGCATCCAGACAGAAATTGCAGGTGAGATCATTGATCGTGGTATGATTGCCATTGATGCAAAGATTTTTTCTGAAATTGTTAGAAAACTTCCGGATAATGAAGTTTCTATAGAAACTGATGACAGACTTCAGACAACTATTGTGTGTGAAAAAGCAAAATTTGATATTTCCGGAAAACCTGGCAATGAATTTGCTTATCTTCCAATTATTGAGAAAGATGATTCCATAGCAATTTCACAGTTTACTTTGAAAGAAGTTATTCGTCAGACTATCTTTTCTATTGCTGATACAGAAAGCAACAAATTAATGACCGGAGAATTATTTGAAATAAAAGATAATGTTTTAAGAGTTGCATCTTTGGATGGACATCGAATTTCTATCCGTAAAATTGAATTGAAAAATCCAGTCAGTGATTATAAGATGGTCGTACCTGGTAAAACTTTAATTGAAATTAGTAAAATTTTATCCGGAGAAGCTGAGAGTATGGTTGAAATTTCTTATACAAATAACCATATTGTGTTTGAATTTGACAATACAATCGTTGTTTCCAGACTTATTGAAGGCGATTATTTTAAAATTGATCAGATGCTGTCCAGTGATTACGATACAAAAGTAAGAATTAACAAAAAAGAATTCTTAAATTGTATCGACCGCGCAACACTTCTCATCAAAGAAGGAGATAAAAAACCGATCATCATTGACATCCAGGATGAAATGATGGAGTTAAAAATCAAATCTCAGATTGGATCCATGAATGAAGAGATTATGATTTCCAAGGATGGAAAAGATCTTCTGATCGGATTCAATCCGAAATTCCTGATTGATGCACTGCGTGTTATTGATGATGAAGAGGTTACACTTTATCTGATGAATGCAAAAGCACCTTGCTTCATCAAGGATGAGACAGAAAGCTATATTTATCTTATCCTTCCTGTAAACTTTAATGCAAATGTATAATAAGTGCATAATTATACGAAAACACTAATATTATTCATAAAAATGCATGAATAATTATACATTTATTCATTTTTGATAAATATAAAGGAGCGACTATGGAAACAATCAAATTGCGTGATGAATTTATAAAGCTTGGGCAGGCATTAAAAGCAGCCGGTCTTGTTGAATCGGGCGTTGAGGCAAAAGAAGTCATCCAGGACGGACAGGTGTCTGTAAATGGAGAAATTGATACTCGCCGTGGAAGAAAATTATACGGCGGGGATGTTGTATCATTTGGCGGAGAAGAAATCAAAATTGAAGATTAAATCTTTGAAACTGAAAAATTTTAGAAACTACGAACTTTTGAATCTGGAATTTGATGGCAGCACCAACATTTTCTACGGGGATAATGCCCAGGGAAAGACGAATATTCTGGAGGCTGTCTATCTGTCCGGGACGACGAAGTCCCACAGAGGGAGCAAAGACCGGGATATGATCCAGTTCGGGGCAGAGGAATCACACATTGAGGTGATTGTTGAAAAACGTGGGATTCAGGATCAGATTGACATGCATCTGAAAAAGAACCGGCCGAAAGGTGTTGCTATTAATAAGATTCCGATACGCAAAGCCGGAGAATTATTTGGCATTGTAAATCTCGTATTTTTTTCACCGGAAGATCTGAACATTATAAAAAATGGTCCGGCGGGAAGAAGAAAGTTCATAGATTTAGAGCTGTCACAGCTTGATAAAGTATATTTTAATCATTTATCCAATTACAGTCGGATCGTAAATCAGAGAAATCATTTACTAAAAGACAGTGCATACCGGCAAGATGCAATGGAGACTCTGGACATCTGGGATCTCCAGCTTGTTCAGTATGGCAATGCAATCATTGCGAGGAGGAAACAATTTGTTGACGAAATGAACGAAATTGTTTCCGGAATACATAAGAAACTGACTGGCGGTAAGGAAGAAATCCGTCTGATTTACGAACCGAGTACGAAAAACATGTCTCTTGAGCAGGCTCTTGAGATGAACAGACAGCGAGATATCAGGATGAAGAGTACTTCGGTAGGGCCTCATCGAGACGACGTCTGTTTTATGGTCGGGAATCTGGACATCCGGAGATTCGGATCACAGGGACAGCAAAGGACCGCAGCATTGTCATTGAAACTGGCAGAAATCGAGCTGGTGAAAAGAGTGATCGGAGACACACCGGTTCTGTTACTTGACGATGTGTTGTCTGAACTTGACAAACACAGGCAAAACTATTTATTAGACAGTATTCATGATATACAGACACTCATTACCTGTACAGGAGTGGATGAATTTGTAAATCATAGATTTGAAGTCAATAAAGTATTTCATGTCCAGAACGGACAAGTGATAAAGGAAAACTAGGAGGATTAGCATGGCTACAGAAAAGGTACAGCACGAATATGGCGCAGACGAAATTCAGATACTGGAAGGACTGGAAGCTGTAAGAAAGCGTCCGGGAATGTATATTGGAAGTACCTCATCAAGAGGTCTTCATCATCTGGTATATGAGATTGTTGATAATGCGGTTGATGAGGCGTTGGCAGGATTCTGTGATACCATTCACGTAACGATCAATCCGGATAATTCCGTTACTGTCACAGATAATGGACGTGGAATTCCGGTCGGAATCAACCATAAATCAGGACTTCCGGCAGTTGAAGTCGTATTTACGGTGCTTCATGCCGGAGGAAAATTCGGTGGTGGAGGATACAAGGTATCCGGAGGACTTCATGGAGTAGGTGCATCTGTTGTAAATGCGCTTTCTGTCTGGCTGGAAGTTGAAATCTGTCACGAAGGAAAAGTATACAGACAGCGCTATGAGCGAGGAAAAGTTGCAAAGAAGCTGGAAGTCATCGGAGAATGTGAGCCGGGAAAGACAGGAACAAAGGTCACATTCCTGCCGGATGGAGAGATTTTTGAGACAACAATCTTTGATTACAGCATTTTACAGCAGAGATTCCGTGAGATGGCATTTCTGACAAAGGGACTGAAGATCGTTCTTCGCGATGAAAGACCACAAGAGCCGATTGAGAAGACTTTCCACTACGAAGGTGGAATCAAAGAATTTGTTGAGTATCTGAACCGCAGTACGACTCCGCTTTACGAGCAGATCATTTACTGTGAGGGAATCGTCAACAATGTATCTGTTGAAGTTGCAATGCAGCACAATGATTCCTACAATGAGAACAGCTACGGATTTGTAAATAATATTACGACTCCGGAAGGTGGAACTCATATTGTCGGATTTAGAAATGCGTTAACAAAGACATTTAATGATTATGCAAGAAAGAATAAACTTTTAAAAGATAATGAGCCGAACCTGACAGGTGAGGATATCCGTGAGGGACTGACTGCAATTATCAGTGTCAAGATCGAGGATCCTCAATTCGAAGGTCAGACAAAGCAGAAACTTGGAAACAGTGAGGCAAGAGGAGCAGTTGATAATGTTGTCAGTGAACAGCTTCAGATTTTCCTGGAACAGAATCCTCAGGTCGCTAAAGTAACAGTTGAGAAGTCTGTGATGGCACAGCGTGCGAGAGAGGCTGCAAGAAAAGCGAGAGATCTGACAAGAAGGAAATCAGCCCTTGATGGTATGTCACTTCCTGGTAAGCTTGCAGACTGTTCTGACAAGAATCCGGAAAAATGCGAAATCTACATCGTAGAGGGAGACTCCGCCGGTGGTTCCGCAAAGACAGCCAGAGACCGTGCAACACAGGCCATCCTTCCACTTCGTGGTAAGATCCTCAATGTTGAGAAGGCAAGACTGGATCGAATTTATGGAAATGCGGAGATCAAAGCCATGATCACGGCATTTGGAACCGGAATCCATGAAGAATTTGATATCAGCAAATTACGTTATCACAAGATCATCATCATGACCGATGCCGACGTGGATGGAGCACATATCAGTACACTGCTTCTGACATTTATGTACAGATTTATGCCAGATCTGATCAAAGAAGGATACGTGTATCTGGCACAGCCGCCACTTTATAAGCTCGAAAGAAATAAAAAAGTTTGGTATGCATACAGCGACGAAGAACTTGACAGCATTTTGCAGGAAGTTGGGCGTGATAATAATAATAAAATTCAGCGTTACAAAGGTCTTGGAGAGATGGATGCAGAGCAGCTTTGGGATACCACTATGGATCCGGAGCACCGCGTACTCCTTCGTGTCACAATGGATGATGAGACAGCAAGCGAGCTGGATCTCACATTTACAACACTGATGGGAGATAAGGTAGAGCCAAGACGTGAGTTCATCGAAGAAAATGCACAGTATGTACAGAATCTTGACATTTAAACCTGACATTTAAATATCAGCGAAATATTTTCGCTTTGCAGAAAGGAAAATAGATAAATGGAAGACAATATTTTTGATAAAGTCCATGAGGTCGACCTAAAGAAAACGATGGAGACCTCCTATATCGATTATGCCATGAGTGTTATTGCTTCCCGTGCGCTTCCAGATGTAAGAGACGGATTGAAACCTGTACAGAGAAGAATTCTTTACTCCATGATCGAGCTGAACAATGGACCGGATAAACCGCACAGAAAATCAGCCCGTATCGTCGGTGATACAATGGGTAAATATCATCCGCACGGTGATAGTTCCATTTACGGAGCATTGGTTAATATGGCTCAGGAATGGTCTACCAGATATCCGCTCGTTGACGGACATGGAAACTTCGGCTCTGTGGACGGTGACGGAGCAGCGGCTATGCGTTACACAGAGGCAAGACTGAGTAAGATTTCCATGGAACTGACTGCTGATATCAACAAAGATACGGTAGACTTCATGCCAAACTTCGATGAGACGGAGAAAGAGCCGGTTGTACTTCCGGCAAGATTCCCGAACCTTCTGGTGAACGGTACATCCGGTATCGCCGTAGGTATGGCAACGAATATCCCGCCGCACAATCTTCGTGAGGTCATTGACGCAGTAGTCAGAATTATCGATAACAAGATTGCAGATAAAGACGAGACAACAATGGAAGAAATCCTTGAGATCATCAAGGGACCAGACTTCCCGACCGGTGGAGAGATTCTTGGTACAAGAGGAATCGAGGAAGCATATCGAACAGGACGTGGTAAGATTCGTGTACGTGCCGTAACGAACATTGAGACGATGCCGAATGGAAAGAGCCGCATCATTGTTACAGAGCTTCCGTACATGGTCAATAAGGCCCGTCTGATCGAGAAGATCGCAGAGCTGGTACGTGACAAGAAGGTGGATGGAATCACAGACTTAAGTGATCAGTCCAGCCGTGAAGGTATGCGTATTGTTATTGAACTTCGTAAAGATGTCAATGCAAATGTATTGCTGAACCAGCTTTACAAACATACACAGCTTCAGGATACATTTGGCGTGATTATGCTGGCACTGGTCGGCAAACAGCCAAAAGTCATGAATATTTTAGAGCTTCTTGGATATTACCTGAAGCATCAGGAAGATGTTGTGACACGTCGTACAAAGTACGAACTGAACAAAGCAAAAGAAAGAGCGCATATCTTAAAAGGATTATTGATCGCGCTTGATAATATTGACGAAGTTATCCGGATCATCCGTGGTTCCAGTACGGTACAGGCTGCAAAAGCAGAACTCATGGATAAATTCGAACTGGATGATGTTCAGGCTCAGGCTATCGTAGATATGCGTCTGCGTGCTCTGACAGGATTGGAAAGAGAGAAGCTTGAGAAAGAATATGCAGAACTTATGGCTCAGATTGAGAGACTGGAGGCAATTCTGGCAGACGAAAAATTACTTCTTGGAGTGATTCGTGAAGAAATCCTTGTCATTAAGGATAAATATGGTGATGACAGAAGAACATCCATCGGATTTGACGAGTATGACATTTCCATGGAGGATCTGATTCCGAAGGAGAATATTGTAATTACCATGACAAAGCTTGGTTACATCAAGCGTATGTCTGATGATACATTTAAGGCACAGAATCGTGGCGGTAAGGGAATTAAAGGTATGCAGACTCTGGATGAAGATTATGTGGAAGAGCTATTCATGACGAATACGCACCACTACATTATGTTCTTTACGAACACCGGACGTGTCTACAGACTGAAAGGTTACGAGATTCCGGAGGCAAGCCGCACATCAAGAGGAACTGCGATCATCAACCTGCTCCAGTTAATGCCGGGCGAGAAGATTACCGCAGTAATCCCGATTGATTACTACCGCGATCAGGATTATCTGATCATGGCAACGAAGAAAGGTCTTGTGAAGAAGACATCACTTCGCGAGTACATGAATGTAAGAAAGACAGGACTTGCCGCAATTACACTGCGTGATGAGGATGAACTGATCGAAGTAAAATTCACAGACAACAATCAGGAAATCATTCTTGCAACGAAGTATGGTCAGTGTATCCGCTTTAATGAGACCGACGTAAGAGCAACAGGACGTAACTCCATGGGAGTACGCGGAATCAACCTTGCAGACCGCGACGAAGTGATTGGAATGCAGCTTGTGACCCAGGGACATGACCTTTTGATCGTATCTGAAAAAGGTATGGGTAAACGTACAGACATCCATGAATTTACAGCACAGAATCGTGGCGGCAAAGGAGTGAAGTGTTACAAGATCACTGAAAAGACAGGAAATGTCATCGGAATCAAGGCAGTTGACGAAGACGATGAGATTATGATCATAAACACAGACGGAATCATCATCCGTATGCTGTGTTCCGGAATCTCCGTACTCGGAAGAATCACATCCGGAGTCAAACTCATCAACCTGAAAGATAAAGAGACCGTAGCAAGTATCGCAAAAGTCAGAGACGAAGAAAAAGAAGAAGCCAAAAAGAAAGAAATCTTCGGCGAAGATGGGGTTGAAGTAGACCAGATCGATGTAGAATCACTGTCGTTAGAAAGTGACGAAGAATAAAAATAATTCTATCTGAGAAAAGAATACTTAATAAGACTATAAAAAAATCTGCAGCTGCAAGACATGAAAATCCGAGGCTGCAGATTTTTTTGTCTTGTATATCACTAAGGGACAGGGTAAAATGAAAAAAGAGATGAAAGGAGATCATTATGCGTTCAGTCGATGTAAGTATAGTTACGAGAAATATTAAAGAAATGTGTATTCAGGCGAATCATTTTCTGTCTGAGGATATGGATATAGCAATGAAAAATGCGGTGGAGACGGAGGAAGCACCGCTTGGAAAGCAGATTCTGACACAGCTTCAGGAGAACTTAAAGATTGCAGGAGAGGATATGATCCCAATCTGTCAGGATACTGGTATGGCGGTCGTGTTCATAGAAGTTGGTCAGGAGGTACACTTTGAAGGTGGAAGTCTTACGGGTGCCATCAATGAGGGTGTGCGCCAGGGATATGTGGAAGGATATCTTAGAAAGTCTGTTGTAGGTGACCCGATTATCCGTGAGAATACGAAAGATAACACGCCGGCAGTTATTCACTATAACATTGTGCCGGGGGATAAAGTAAAGATTAAAGTTGCTCCGAAGGGATTTGGAAGCGAGAATATGAGCCGTGTTTTTATGCTGAAGCCTGCAGATGGGATTGAAGGTGTGAAGAATGCAATTCTGACAGCTGTTCAGGATGCGGGACCGAATGCCTGTCCGCCGATGGTAGTCGGTGTCGGAATTGGTGGTACCTTTGAAAAATGTGCTCTTATGGCAAAGGATGCCCTGACACGTGAAGTTGGCACACACTCAGACATCCAGTGGGTCAAGGATCTGGAAGAGGAGATGCTTGAGACGATCAACAAGCTTGGTATCGGACCTGGAGGTCTTGGAGGAACAACAACAGCTCTTGCGGTAAATGTTAATACATACCCGACTCACATTGCGGGACTTCCGGTAGGAATCAATATTTGCTGTCACGTCAACAGACACATTGTGAGGGAGGTATAGTCATGGAGAAGCATATAAAAGCACCAATCAGCAAAGAAGTATCCCGTAAGCTCAGAGCAGGAGATTATGTATACATTACAGGAACTATCTACACGGCGAGAGATGCCGCTCACAAGAGAATGGATGATGCTCTTAAAAATGGAGAAAATCTTCCGGTAGATATGGTTGGACAGACGATTTATTATATGGGACCATCTCCGGCGAGAGAAGGGCGTCCGATTGGTTCTGCAGGTCCGACAACTGCGAGCCGTATGGACCGTTATGCGCCGAAGCTTCTGGATCTTGGCCTCACAGCCATGATTGGAAAAGGTAAGAGAAGTAAGGAAGTACTGGATGCTGTCAAAAGAAACGGAAGCGTTTACTTCGCAGCAGTGGGAGGAGCAGGAGCGCTTCTTTCAAAATGTATTAAGACTTCTGAGGTTGTAGCTTATGATGATCTAGGAACGGAAGCTATCCGCAAGCTTTATGTGGAAGATTTCCCGGTAATCGTAGTTGCTGATTGCGAGGGCGGTTATCTGTACGAAAGTGCCATAAAGGAGTACAAGAAGATATGAAACGAATCATAATGATGGTTCTTCGGAACATTTTACTTGTTCCGTGGATGTGGGCAAAATTATGTTATCATGCATCCCACGTAGACAAATACACAGAAGAAGAACATTACCGGATGCTCCGGTTCATCACACACCGCGCTAATAAAGGTGGAAATGTGACCATAGATGCCCACGGGCTTGAGAATATCCCAGAAGAAAACGGCTTTATGTTCTTCCCAAATCATCAGGGACTTTACGATGTACTGGCACTTGTAGATGTCTGCCCGAAGCCATTTTCCGTAGTTGCCAAAAAAGAAGTGGAAAATGTGCCATTTTTAAAACAAGTTTTCAAATGTATGAAAGCATATATGATGGATCGGAATGATATCCGTCAGTCACTGCAGGTCATTGTAAATGTGACAAATGAGGTAAAGAACGGAAGAAATTATCTCATTTTCCCGGAAGGAACAAGATCTAAGATGGAAAATGAGATGCTGGAGTTTAAAGGCGGAAGCTTTAAAGCAGCCACGAAAGCAAAATGCCCGATCGTGCCGGTTGCACTGATCGATTCTTTCAAGCCATTTGACACTAACAGTATCGCACCGGTTACAGTGCAGGTACATTTCTTAAAACCGCTGTACTATGATGATTATAAAGACATGAAGACGAATGATATCGCGGAACTTGTAAGAAGTCAGATCCAGAAAACAATCCATGATTCCATTTAGCCTGTCGGAGTGTGTGGAGTTATGTTGGATACGAAGGTGATGATGGAAATACATTTGAGCCAGTAGAGGACGATGAATTCCTGATATTTAATAACTATCACTTTATGACGATGAGCATGGATTATGCTCTTGCCACGATTACAGGAGCTTATTCTTACACTGTAAAAGAGATTAATGAGCAGGGTGAAAATAACGTTAGCGATATTGAATATGATCCGTCTGTATATACCGTTACGGTAAATGTGGATGAAAACATGGATATGTCTATAACTTACATAAAAAATGGAACAAATGTGGATAACTCATCCGAGAGTGTAGATGGAATCTCATTTGAAAATAAGATGTCTGTAACAGCAGCAGCTATTGATCCAGCGGTTAAGAAAGTATTAAATAATGCTGAATTTCAGCCGGGAGAATTTACATTCCAGTTATTTGATGAGAATAATAACTTGATTGATACTAAGAAAGGGCGTGTGAAAAAACTTTCTTTTTTTCACACGCCCTTCTTTTAGCTCCTGTAAATAAAAAGTACTTTACATAAATCCGTTTATTCGATATCATTTTGTATGAATGTATGTCATAAAACATGTAGATGGCAGATGAAGTAGAGCATTACTATCTGCAGCCTTTATAGAGGATTATGATAAGTCTTGAATGTTATCATGGAGGAAGAAAATTGTGGAAAACAAAAATCAGACAATGTTACAGCGGGGAATAACATTGTTGACAGTTATTATTGGAAACGCTATGTACGCAGCGGTCGCGGTATTGTTCCTGCTTCCGTCAGGACTGCCGACCGGAGGAACGACAGGTATTGCACTTTTAGTGAACAGATTGACCGGATTATCCGTTTCGATGTTCGTGCTGGGATTTAATATTGTGATGCTGGTAGTCGGATTTATTTTTCTTGGAAAGAAATTCGCATTTACAACTATTGTAAGTACATTTACTTATCCAGTCTGCCTGGAGTTATTCGGACAGATTTTTGCAAATGTACATTTCACAGACGATATCTGGCTGAACACGATATTCTCAGGGCTGGGAATCGGAGTGGGGCTTGGAAGCGTCATTCGTATGGGAGCATCCACCGGAGGTATGGATATTCCGCCGTTGATTTTGAATAAATATTTCAAGATACCCGTGTCGGTCAGCCTGAATGTATTTGATATATGCATCCTGCTTGGCCAGGCTATCCTCATACCGCCTGAAATGCTGTTATATGGAGTTATTCTTGTTATAACCTATACAACAGTGCTGAATAAGGTATTGCTCCTTGGTGGCTCTAAAATGGAGGTTAAGATCATCAGCAGAAATCCGGAGCCAATCCGTCAGGCGATTATCGAGCATCTGGACCGGGGACTTACAATTCTGCGTGCAGAGGGTGGATATTCACAGGAAGACCGCCAGGTGCTTCTCGTTGTTGTGTCAAACCGTGAACTGCATCAGTTGGAGCGTATTGTAAAGAATATTGATCCGGAAAGCTTTGTAATAGTAAGTGAAGTCAGAGAAGTCAGAGGTCGTGGATTTTCATTGACAAAAGAGCACAAGAGTACTCAGAGCGAAGGAAATAGTGCCAGTGTAAATGTGAAATAAGAGTTTGAAAATATTTAAAATTACGTGAAAGTCAGCCGAAAGTCAGAATTGAAAAATAAGGTAAAAAATTTCCCTAAAATAAGGTTGAAAAAATAAAGTAAAAAAATGATTGACATTAGGGTAAACCTCTAGTATAATCATTTTTGCTGGAGAAATACTCAAGAGGCTGAAGAGGCGCCCCTGCTAAGGGTGTAGGTCGG
>OLRQ01002413.1_pt1 | contig 11467 bp, 6 predicted proteins | sample 1671971 | NCBI WGS metagenome assembly OLRQ01 (sample SAMEA3136631, study PRJEB25190) | human gut metagenome | biome: human gut; feature: human-associated habitat; material: faeces | place: Austria | collected 2013 | reverse complement strand
GAGGCCGCATGCACATGCGGCCTCGTTTCTGTTTGTGAGAGGATGGACTTCTTTAGAGCAGGCTAACGTTTTCGCCGTTCATGGCTCGGTTCATAGTGCGAACTGAGCACATGGCGCCGCACATGGTGCAGGTGCTCGGGTCGGCGGGCTTGGTAGTTGCCACGTATGCCTCCGCCTTTTCGCGGTCGATTGCCTCGTCGAACATTGCAGGCCAGTCGAGTCGCTGGCGGGCGGCCGCCATGCGATCGTCCCAGTCGCGCGCGCCAGGGATGCCCTTGGCAATGTCTGCTGCGTGCGCGGCAATGCGGCTGGCGATGACGCCCTCTTTGACGTCTTCGACGCTTGGGAGGCGCAAATGCTCTGCGGGCGTCACGTAGCAGAGGAAGTCAGCTCCGTTTGCGGCGGCGATAGCTCCGCCGATAGCGGAGGTGATATGGTCGTAGCCGGGGGCGATATCGGTCACCAGCGGCCCAAGCACGTAGAACGGCGCATTGTGACACAGGCGCTTCTCCATGACCATATTCGCGGCGATTTCGTTCATGGCCATGTGTCCCGGGCCCTCGATCATGACCTGGACGTTGCGCTCCCATGCGCGCGTGGTGAGCAATCCCAGCTCAATGAGTTCGCCGATCTGCCCTGCGTCGGAGGCGTCTGCCAAGCAGCCCGGACGCAGTGCGTCGCCGAGGGATATGGTGACATCGTGCTCGTAGAGAATGTCGAGCAGTTCGTCGTAGTGCTCGAAGAACGGGTTTTCGTTGCCGGTCATTTCCATCCAGGCGTAAATGAGCGAGCCGCCTCGAGAGACAATGTTCATCTTGCGTCCGCTGCGCTTGAAGCTGTCGATCGCCTTGCGATTGAGGCCGGCGTGGATGGTGACGAAATCCACGCCTTCTTCGGCATGGGCACGTACTACTTCAAGGAAGTCCTGGGCGCTGATGTGGGCGAGGTCTTTCTCGAGGTACCCCACGGCGTCATACATGGGCACGGTGCCGATCATTGCGGGCGACTTTTCGACGAGCGCGCGGCGGAAGTCGTGCGTTTTACCGTAATTCGAGAGGTCCATGATGGCCTCGGCGCCATATTTGAGCGCCATGTCGACCTTTTTCATCTCGCAATCGTAATCGCGCATGTCTCCTGAAATTCCCAGGTTAACGTTTATTTTGGTGCGCAGTCCCTCGCCGACTCCGTGGGGAACGAGGGCGGTGTGGTTATGATTGGCGGGAATTGCGACAGTGCCAGCGGCAACGCGGTCGCGAAGGATTTCGGGCTTGATGCCTTCGTGCTGTGCGACGTGTTCCATTTCGGGTGTGACAATGCCGGCCTTTGCGGCTTCCATTTGGGTTGAATAAGTCATACGGCTCCTATCGTGGGGTGCGGCTATGCCGCGCAAGTGCGATATGCAATGCGATCAGTATAGCCGTGCACGTTGCGATAAAGCGCGGGCATGTGTTTTATCGGGGAAAAGCGAAGGGGGCCGATGTGCCACGGCGTTGCGCGATGCATGGCGGTTTCCTCTGCTTCTTGTGCGTCGTTAAAACGAATCGCCCCGCAGTCGAAACCGCGGGGCGATGGAGGGAGGGAGTCGGTAAGGATTTCGTCGTTACGCTATGTCGCCTGCGATGTGGCGCACGGCATGGCGCGAGAAGGTGATGGTGCGGCCGCAGGCGCAGCCCACGATGTATTCGGGGTAATTGTTCGCGAAGATGCTGCCCGAGCAGTCGCCTGCCGCGTACAACCCCTCGATGGGGTGGGCGTCGGCGTCGAGGACCTGCATGTCTTCATTGATGCGCAGGCCGTCGACGGTGGTCAGGATCGAACCTCCGTACCAAACGCCGTAGAAGGGGGCGGTGCGCAGGGCGGAAAGGCGGTAGGCTTCTTTGCCGAAGTCGTCGTCGCTTTGCGCGTCGAAAAAGCCGTTGTATCGGTCGACTTCCGCGATGAAGGCCTCTTTGCGCTCGCCTTCGAAGCCGAGCTTGTCGGCAAGCTCTTCGATCGTGTCGGCTTTCACCATGGTGCCCTTTTCGAGCTGATCGGCGTAGATTTCGTCGATTGGGGTATCGGCCTCTTTGGCGAGCAACTGCTGCGTCTGGCGCGAGCATCCGATGGTGGAGAATCGCTTGACGTCTTCTTTGAGGTTGGAGTCGAAGACCTGGCAGAAAACGCCGCCTTCGTGTTCTGCGGCGGCGAAGCAGCAGAAGTCGTACGGGGTGGACTCGTTGCAGAAGCGACGGCCGTCGCGCGATACCTTCATGAACGGCTGGCTGCCGAGGTTGAACTGCTTATCGTAGCCGATGAATCCTGCCGATTCGCCCTCGGGCGTGACGATGCCGGCATTCTCGCCGGGAAGCACGGCGCCGCGGTCGAAGATCATGGGCGCGCCGATGCTGTCTTTCTGGGCGCCGATCCACATGGCAGCCTTGATTCCCTCGCCGCGGTTGTTGGGCGAGCCGTACTGCAGCGTGACGCAGCGGTCGACCAGGGGGTTGCAGGCTTTCAGCATTTCGGCGTTTCCGACATAGCCGCCGGTGGTGAGAAGGACGCCTTTCTTGGCGTTGACCTGGACGTTTCCCTGCTCGGTTTCGAAGATGGCGCCGGTCACGCGGCCGCCGTCTTCCCTGACGAGCTTCACAAGCTTGTGGTTGTAGGTGACGTCGTAGCCTTTTTCGTTGATGTAGTTGAGCAAGACCTTGTTGCGTTCGAGCTTTTCGCCTGCGGCATCGGTGCCGGAATAGTAGTGCTCCATGGGGGCGATGTAGTAATCGGTGCCGCCCGTTTCGTGGTCGACGTCTTTGTCAAATGCGCACGTCATGCCCGCCTGGGTGAGAATGGGGTCGATCCATTCGACCACGTCGGCGCTTTCGTCGATCCACGTGCGGATGACGCGCTGGTTGCACTGGCCGGATGCATAGCGGGAAAACTCGTTGAGAAGCTTGCCTTTGTCGACCTCGACACCTGCGGCCTTCGTGTATTTGGTGTTGATGGCGCCGAACCAATGGCGGCTGCGCTGGATGCTGCCGGTTTTCTCGCAGAGCATGAAGTCCATGCCGAGGTCGGCCGCCGTTGCCGCCGCTGCCATGCCGCCGTTGCCTGCTCCGATGATGAGCAGGTCGGTCTCCTTTGTTTCGGCGATGTCTTCGGGCGCTATTTCGGGAGCCGTTCCAAGCCAGCTCTGCTGGGCGTCGATGCCTGCGGGCGTCGTTTCCGCCGGAGTCTCGCTCGATGCTTTGGGGGCGCAGCCCGCAAGGCCGAGGGCGGCCATTGCGCCTGCGGCTGCTCCGATGAATCCCCTGCGTGAAACGGCGTTGTTCGCGATTGTCATGTTCCCTCCTTGTTTCGTTGCCGAGCCGCCTTTCGCCTTGCGGCGGCGTCGGTCTGTTCTGCCGCCATTCTGATGCCGTCGGCCGCTGCAGTCTTCACCGCAAAAGCGCCATTCGGCGTTGATTCTTTCTCACCCTTGCGGTACCAGAGTCGGCATTTCCCCTTGTCAGCGCATGATTAGTGCGATAGCCTAAAGCACTTCGGGGCAAGGAGGTTTTGCAATGTTCGCTGGTTTTGCCGAACGGGTTGTCGGGCGCGATAGCGTGCGATGGGTGCGCTGTACGATTGCGATGACCGTGGAGTTTTTCGGTCTGTGGCTCGCCAACGCCTATCTTTTCCCGCAATTCGTCGGCGTGTTTCCTGCTGCGCGCGATATTTCGTCTGCGGTGGGGATTACCGTTTTGATATGCATCGCGTGCCTTGCGTCGCGAAGGCCTTCCGTCTTCGACGAGGCGCGCATAGCCGTCGCCTCGCTGACCGTCTATCCGCTTGCGTTCGGCCTGATTTGTTTCGGCGTGCTGTATGCGGAGCCCGCTATTCTTGTCGCAGGGGCGGTGCTGAGGGTCGCGTCGACGCGGTGGATCACGCTGCTCGCCGGGGTTTCTCTGTGCAGCATGCCCGCCCGCGCATGCATGTCGTGCATCGCTGCCGCGTATTGCTTGAGCTATTGCGCCCGCGCGGTTTTCGCCGAGGCCTCGCCTGTCGTATGCACGGTGACGCTGTTCTTGTGCCCCTATGTCGTTTACGCGTCTTGCGCGCAAGTGGCCTCCATCGCCGTCAAGGCCATGAAAAACGAAACGCCCCGCGCCGTTTCGTCAATCACCCAGCCGCTTGCGTTTTTACCGTTTTCGCATGCCCTGTTCGTGGCCATCCTGGTATTCCGCGTCGCGTACGGTTTCGCCTTGACGTTCGGCTCGGTCGACGGCGTTCCCGTTCAGACGTTGTTCTCGCTGATTCCGCTGGTGGTGGTTCTTGCGTTCGCGCTGTTGCCGTCGATGCCGAAGGCCGACGTCTTATATCAGACGGCAGCGTTGTTCGTTGTGGCGGGCATGGGTGTCGCCCTTGCCGTTTCGGGCGGAGGCCAGGTGCTTTTCGACGGCGTCTTCGTCGCGGGGCTTCTTTATGCGGGAAGCGAATGCTTCGAAGTGCTGATGTGGTTCTCGCTTGCTTCCATCGGCGCTCGCAATCTTTCCGGGGCTTTGGTCGTGGTTGCATGGGGGCGTGCGGCGTCTTCCGCTGGGCTGCTGATTGGCGCTCTTGCCGGGCATGCGATGAATGCTGCTGGCGGTTCGTCTTTCGTTTCCGTCGGCCTCGCCGTCATGCTCGTCGCGTTCGTGGCGGTAAATATCACGGTATTGAAAGAGTTCAGTTTCCAGAAAACCATCGACGGGGTTACCCCTTTGGAAGACGTGGGCTTGAAGCGGGGGGATATGCCAATCGACGTGATGCGTGGTTGCGATGCGATTGTCGAAAAGAAGGGCCTTACCCCGCGCGAGAGCGAAATCGTGCGTTTGCTGGCCCGCGGCCGCAACGCTCCGTACATTCAGGAAAAACTCGTCCTTTCCCGCAACACGGTGAAAACGCACGTCGCCAATATCTATGCGAAGGTCGGCGTGCATTCTCAACAAGAACTGATCGATGCCGTTGAGGCAAACGCGCTGGACGACTGATCGGCTTATGTCTCGGGGCCAACGAAGGGGCCGTCAGACGATGATTCTTGCTGCGAATCGACGTGTTTCCCGAAAAGCGGTTTTCATGAGAAAGAAAGGTCCTGCCATTCAGGCTGCCAGCCTCTTTGTTCAATTTGTTCAAGCTCATGAAAACCCCTCGATTCTCTCTGTCATGGCGCCGCCCGGCGGCGTGGTAAAAGCTCGTTTGAACTGGGATAATGTTGCGCGAAGGAGCGGGGCTCGTTTGCGCTAAACTGACAATCATGACGCAAGAGCGTACTTGTACCACGCAAGGGGAAATCCCAGAAAGGGGCGGTGGTTAACATGGCAGCACCCGAGACTTTGCATGTCCGCAACATCGTGTTGGTCGGGCAGGATGGTGCGGGCAAGACGTCGTTGGCTGAGGCAATGCTTCATATTTCCGGCCAGACTCCGCGCATGGGGACTACGCACGATGGCAAGTCCTATATGGATTACGACGCGGAGGAAATCAAGCGTAAGTTCACCATGAGCACCTCGATCGCTCCCATTCCCTACAAGGATTACAAAATCAATCTGCTCGATACGTCGGGCCATCCTGATTTCATTGGGGATACGCTTGCCACTATGCAGGCTGCCGAAATGGCCCTGTTCGTCATCGATGCCGTCGCGGGTCCTCAGGTTATGACCGATAAGCTGTGGCGCGAGGCCGAAGACATGCGCCTTTCTCGCGCCGTCTTCATCAACCACATCGATCGCGAAAACGCGAACTTCGATGTTATCATGGCTGCGCTCCATGCGCGTTTCGGCAGTCGCCTGGGCGCTGTTACCATCCCTATCGGTGTGGACAAAGACTTCAAGGGCGTTATTGACGTGCTTCGCATGAAGGCCCGCTATTTCGAAGGCGATACCGAGCGTGTGGAGGATATTCCTGCCGATTACGCCGCTGCCGCTGATGCTGCGCGCGAGAAGCTGTGCGACCTCGTTGCCGAAGCCGACGAAGACCTCATGATGAAGTATCTTGACGGCGAAGAGCAGTTGACGCAGGAAGAGCTCGAAGGCCTATTCGACAAGGCAATCGCCCAGGAGCTGTTCATTCCCGTTTTCGTCGGCTCTACCATCATCAAGCAGGGTATTCAGGGCTTGATGGAGGATATCTGCACCTACTTCCCGCATCCTACGGCTCATGGCGCATTCCGTCTGGCCGATGGCGGGGAGATTCGCGTGACGAAAGGCGACCAACAGGCCGCAGGCTTCATCTTCAAGACGCTCTCTGACCCCTTCGTCGGTCGCCTGAGCTTTATCAAAGTATTCTCCGGTGTGTTTGCTCCCGGTGTTGAGCTCATCAATTCTCGCACGCGCAAAAAGGAGCGCTTAGGCCACGTGTGCATTATGAAGGGCAAAGAAACCATCGATGTGAAGAGCGCCATGGCGGGCGACATCATCGTCGTTCCGAAGCTTGCCGATACGCGCACGGGCGATACGCTCTCCCATACGGGCGACATTGCCATCGACCCCTTGCCGCTGCCCATTCCTCAGTATCCGGTGGCTATTGAGGCGGTCAACAAGAAAGAAGAAGACAAGCTGGGGACCTTCCTTGCGCGCGTGGCGGAAAACGATCCCACGATTCGTATTGAGCGTCGCGAAGAAACCCACCAGACGGTTATTACCGCCATGGGAGAAGCGCAAATCGAAACCATCCTGAATCGCCTGAAAGACCAGGCGAATGTCGAAGCGCGCCTGGTTCCCGTTCGTATTCCGTATCGCGAAACCATTCGCGCCACGGCCGAAGCCCAGGGTCGTCACAAGAAGCAGACCGGCGGTGCCGGCCAATTCGGCGATTGCTGGCTGCGTCTTGAGCCCAATCCTGGCGCAGGCTATGAATTCGTTGACGCCATCAAAGGCGGTGCGATTCCTAACGGCCTTATTCCCGCTGTTGACAAGGGCGTTCAGGAGACCATGGCCGAAGGATTTTTGGCAGGCTATCCCATGGTCGACATCAAATGCACGCTCTACGACGGCTCGTACCACTCGGTCGACTCGAATGAGATGGCATTCAAGACCGCTGCGCGCATCGGCTTCCGTGCCGCATGCGAACAGGCCAAGCCTGTCATCCTGGAGCCGATGGCCAATATGAGCATCGCCGTCGGCGAAGAGTACGCGGGTGCCGTTATGGGCGATATCTCGACGCGTCGCGGACGCATTGTTGGCACTGACTCTAACGATGCGGGCGAGACGATTATCATCGTGCGCGTCCCCTATGCCGAGGTGGTCTCCTACACCAAGGACCTTCGCTCCATCACGCGTGGAAGCGGCAGCTATACGTTGGAAATTGAAGGCTACGAAGAGGCTCCGCACGATGTTCAGGAGCGCCTCGTTAAGGAGTATCAAGAAAAGCGTGCTGCCGGCAATTAGCAAACGAAAATCCGGCAATAGACATATTCGGCTATTGCTCTCATCCTGAAAGAAGGCGCTCCACGGAGCGCCTTCTTTCTATCTCTATGATGCTGTTGGGCAGCGCCTAGCGTTTGCCGCCTTTTCCGGCGTATCCGCTGCGGCCGCCACGACCAGGGCGGAATTCGCTCTTGCCGCGTCCTCCGCCGTTGCCTTTGCGGCCCTTGTCGAACGAACCCTTTCCGCCCTTGGAGAAAGATCCGCCCTGCTTGCCGTGCCCGCCTTTGCCGCTGCGCTGGAATCCGTCGGACGATCCGCGACCCTTGCCGCTGCGCTGGTAGCCATCAGAAGAGCCGCGTCCTTCGAACGAAGCGCCGCGCTTGCCGGACTTGTTGTATTTTTTGCCCGGTTTGCTGCCGCGTCCGTCGGAATACTGCTTGTCGCTGTATTTCTTGCCGCGAGGCTTGCGGTCGTTGCGGTCTTCGTCGAAGAAGCGATCGTTTCGATTGCCGAAATCGCCGTCGCGGTCGAAGGAACGCTTTCCTTTGCGGTTGCGAGGCTCTTCGTCGTAATCGCGTTCGTAGCCGTCATGGCTGCCTTTGTGCTTCTTGCCCTTTTCGAACGCTGCGTAAGAGTACCCGTTGCCGCCCTTACCCTTGGACGTGCTCTTCTTCGACCCTTCGCCGGGAATGTTTGGCATATCGAACATGGCATTGAAGGCCTCTTCGGCTGCCGCCTGGCGCTCGGCGAGAGTGGGCTTGCGGGGCCCTTTCTCTGCGTGGTCGCGCTTCGGTGCGATGTATTCTTCTCCTGCGGCTTCCGCTTCTTTGCGGCGTTTGAACTCGGCGCTGCGATCCTTATCGCGCTGGCGCGTCTTCTTCTTGCCGCCCTTCTTTCCTTCGCCCATGCTTGCTCCCTTGCGGCCGCGCTCGCGCTCTTTGCGTGCAGCGCGTTCTTCAAGCTCGGCTTTGCCCTGGGCGACGACGCGAGGGTCTGCGTTATCAAGCGGCTCGAACGCGTCTTCGGAAATCTTGTACTCCATGACGTCGATGGTCTGGCCGATAAACTTCTGGATGCTCTTCAGAAGATTTTTGGTATCGGGTGTGACGAAGGACACGGCGAACCCGCCTGCGCCCGCACGTCCGGTACGGCCGATGCGGTGCACATAATCTTCCGGCATGAGGGGAAGGTCGTAGTTCACGACGTAGTCAACCTCGGGGACGTCGATGCCGCGCGCCAGAACGTCGGTGGCAACGATGACGTTGGTGGTTCCTTTGCGGAAGCTATCGAGGGCGCGGCTGCGCTGAGCCTGCGAGCGGTCTGCGTGGATGGCGTCCGTCGGAATGCCGACCCGACGCAGGCGACGCGTGCAGTTGTCTGCGCATCCTTTCGTCTTCGTGAAGACGATGACGCGTGTGCCGCCCTTTTCCTTGATAAAGGAATTCAGAAGCTCGGGCTTGAGGCGGCGGGTGGTCTGGATGACATACTGGTCGACCTTATCGGCCGTTTCGCCGCGCTGGGCGATTTCGACGATGGCGGGATCGTTGAGGATGGAGAACATCGTCTGATCCTGGCTGCGGTCGATCGTCGCGGAGAAGAGCAGCGTCTGACGGGTTTCGGGCGTTGCGTTCACAATGCGCTCCACTTGCGGCCAAAAGCCCATGTCGAGCATGCGGTCCGCTTCGTCAAGGACGAGGACTTCGACGGAGTCGAGGTCGATGGCGCCGCGTTCCATGAGGTCGATCAAGCGGCCGGGGGTGGCAATGGCGACATCGAGGCCGCGCTCGAGCTTGCGAATCTGGGGGTCGTAGGATACGCCGCCCACGAAGGTTCCGATGAAGTGACGCGTATGTTTGCCGATAGGCATGCACGTGTCGCTAATCTGGCTGGCAAGTTCGCGCGTCGGGGTGATGACGAGCATGAAGGGGCCGCGTTGGCCGCGCTCGCGATGGGGCAGCTTGTCCATGCCGGGAAGAGAGAACGCGGCGGTTTTGCCCGTGCCGGTCTTGGCGGCTGCGATAACGTCGCGCCCCTCGAGGACGAGGGGGATGGCCTGCTCCTGAATGGGGGTGGGGTTCGAATAACCCAAAGTCTCGACGGCGTCGAGTGTTTTTTCGGAAAGTCCGAGTTCGGCAAAGGTAGCTATGACGGTCTCCTTCGGTCGTGCTTCATGCGATAAGCGTGGCGGCGCATCGAATCGAGACGGCGCACAAAGAAAGCCTGGCAAACAGGCTTTGCATGAGATTTTGCACGGAGGTCCAGCGCATGATGCGCGGCATACTGCCGAGAAGAATCTCTGAGGCGGCATCTCGAACGGAGCCTCAGACGAAGTTCGGCGCATGGCTTTCATGCGAAGGGCCGTCAAGGCTCATGGCGCAGCTGGTGATAATCGAAAAAGCTGCGAACAACATTGAAATGCCCATTATGGCGAAAGAGGGTGATCAATCGAGCGAAAAACTTGCTAAAGACGAAAAGTTCACGCTTTGCACACGTCTACGTGCTTTGACGCATTTGTTGTCCTTCGCGCGCGACTCGGCAGGTGTCGATACGGCGGACGCGCTAAGATGGCCGTTGTCTGTGCGGTGGAAAGGGGCGTGTGGCGCTCTGGTTCGTTATTGTTCGGAAGGAGAGCCTGTCGGAGAATGCCGATGGTGCCCTGGACAAGAAAAAGGACCCCGTTCGGGATCCTTTTTCTTTCTCGAGAGCATGGATTTCTTAGAAGCGCAGGGAGAGGCAGGAAAGGCCGCCATCAACCTTGCGGTATTCGGAGGTGTCGACGACCAAGGTCTTGTAGCCCAAATCCTGAACAGCCTTGAGGACGGTGGGGTAGCCCTCGGCCACAATGACGGTGCCGTTTACCCAAATGCAGTTTGCGCCATAGGCCTCGTCCTCGGGGACGACGATCTTGTTGTACTGGGCGAAGTCTTCCTTTTCGATGAACTCGCCGGAAACAAGCATGTTGTTGTCTTCAATATAGTTCACGCCAGTCTTGAGATGCAGGACCTCCTCCAGCGGAACTTCGGAGCCTTCAAGGCCCCAGCCTTCAAGAATCTCAATGAACTGGCGAATGCCTTCCTCGTTGGTGCGAGCGGAGCGGCCGACGTAGAAGTGGTCGCCGACCATCATGACGTCGCCGCCATCGAGGGTGCCGGGAGATACGATATGCTTCACGTGCTCGTCGTCAAAGAAGCGGCGGACGACAGGCTCGATCTCGTTTTTTTCGCCGTTGCGGGAATCTGCGCCGGGGTTGGTGATGATGGCTCCGCAGCGAGTGATGACGGCAGGGTCTTCGACGAAGCAGCTATCGGGGTATTCTTCGAGGGCGGGGAGAACCGTCACGTCAACGCCGCACTGCTCAAGTGCGTGCTCGTAGTCGTAGTGCTCTTCAATCGCGCGCTCATATATGGGCTGTCCGAGCTCGGGCGCGCTCGTGATGCCGTTGCACAAAGACTTGCCAGGACGACGAATGATGACATGAGAAAACTTTGTCATGGGAATTCCTCTCTCTGAATCCTTCGGCTTTGGATGAAGCCCTTCCCAGCGTTCCATTGTAATACCGCAAACGGACAATTGGGGACAACGAACGGCAGTGTTTTGCGCCTGTTGAATAAAAAGAACGGGATATATCGCCACACCTGTCCAAATTGCATGAAATGGCAAAAAGATGCATTTGGAAGGAGCTGAAAAAAGCGGCGTGTACACGCCCGGACGCGTGGCGTTAATAGGGAATGTAAGCAGCTGCATAAGGCGCAGACTATTTGCAAAGCATTAGAAAATTTTTGAGAGTATGAACAAAAATAGAACTAAACAAAATGCCAGGTCATAGACTCGATATGCATTTTGATGAATAAAAAGAAGCTTATTGATCTATTACAAGCTATCAATTTTGGTGATATGATTTGACCCGTGAAAACGGCAGAGACTGAATGCGTTGGCGCCGACAAATTCAGTCTCTTGTCGATAATCCAATCCCGATGCTTATTTGGTAAGAATATGCATCGGATAGTATGGGAGATGGGGCATCTCCCAGAAAGGATGAAGAGCTATGGCAAAGATCGTTAATTCTTGGAACGACTGGGATCCGCTGAAGCGCGTCATCGTCGGCC
>OLRQ01002407.1_pt1 | contig 11498 bp, 9 predicted proteins | sample 1671971 | NCBI WGS metagenome assembly OLRQ01 (sample SAMEA3136631, study PRJEB25190) | human gut metagenome | biome: human gut; feature: human-associated habitat; material: faeces | place: Austria | collected 2013 | reverse complement strand
GGGAGCCTTATCCCCGCCCCCGGCCCTCGACCGGGGGCCTTTTTGTGTATCCCATTAAAATTTTACTAAACCCTACAAATTGTGGTGCAATGCGCTAAACTATACTATTACCACAAGCCGTTCACAAATTGCCGCAAAGTTGGCGGAATAATTGTGCATTTTTATGGCGAACAAAATGTGTGCAACTCTTGAAAAAAATTTGAATTTGGTGTACTATTATAGAAACTATCGTAGCAAAATGTGCGCTGGGATAGATTTTACGAGTGGAGATACGGGAATTTTGAGTAAAAAGGCATTTAAATTTAACAAAACATTACTTTGTGTATTAATTCTGGCTGCGACCCTGTTGCTGGCTGGCTGCGGCGGGGCAAAGTCTACCCGTGCAAAAGCGGATGAGACTGTGCACACCGCGCTGTTTGATTTCACCTGCGGCCAGGCCTCGACATTAGATGAGTTTGGCAGTCTTGAAATCCCGGAGGGAAACAAGCTGGTACAATTTCACATGACCGTGACGAATACCAGTGATGAGACCTACGAGATTTTTAAAGATGATTTCCAGATGCAGTGGGGCGATGGCGATGACGATTTCGGCATCGCCATGTATCCGCTTACGACGGATATGTTCCCCATTGAAACTGAGTTGGCACCGGGCGATTCTGTCGAGGGTGATATGATGGTTTACGTGCCGACGGATGCCGCCACATTGACCGTCGCCTATCAGGAAATTCTGGGCAACGGCAACGATGGAAACAACTTCTTTGTGGACCTTAGTTTATGAAACAACGCACCAAAGCACTTTTAGCGGCGGTCATCTCCGGCGCGGCCTTTGCAGGGCTGGTCGGCGGGCTGATCTTCTGGCTCCCCTCGTATAAAGAGAAAAAAGAGATGGAAGCCATCAAGCCCCAAGAAACGCAGACCACCGCACCCCCCACGGACGAACCCGAAGCGACCCCTGACCCGGCCGCCGAGGAAGCCGCCCAGCGGGCCAAATACGCCGATCTCATTGCCCGCAACCCCGAGTTCGCAGGCTGGATCGAGATCCCCGGCGTGGACATTGACCTGCCTATCCTGCAAACCACCGACAATTACTTTTACTTATATCACGACCTGGACCGCGCCGATGATAAGCGCGGCATGCCCTTTGCGGATTATGAGTGCGACATGAAAGACGGCCGCCACCTTATCATCTACGGGCATAACATGGGCGTTAATAATACCGACCGCTTCTCCAACCTGCAAAAGTACCGCGATGCCGATTACTACACTGCGCACCCCTACTTGAAGCTTGACACGCTATATAAAAGCGAGATTTACAAAATCGTAGCGGTCTACGCCGTCACCTCCCGCGAGAGTGACGGCGATGTCTTCCACTTCAACCAGTATATCGACCTGGACGATGCCACCGAGCAGACGTTTTTGGACGAAGTGGCCAAGCGCGCGTTTTACACCACCGGCGATTACGCCTACCCCACTGAGCGGCTGTTGACCTTAAGCACCTGCACCTACCAGATGGACGATGCCCGGCTGGTCATTCTGGCCCGTCCCCTGCGGGACGGCGAGACCACCGAGGCCGACACGGTGCACCTCAACAGCGACCCGCTCCTTCCCGCCCGCTGGCCTGCGGGTAAATGATTTTCGCAATAACCGAAAAGCCCTAGGGCTTTTGTTATTCCTTGTTTGCACAAGGAATAATCAGGGTTTATGTGCAGGCACGGTAGCCACCCCTCACCCGCTTCGCGGGAGCTCCCCTCAAGGGGAGCCTTGGGTGCAGCTGCCCGTTTGTTTGGCTCCCCTCAAGGGGAGCCTTGGGTGCAGCTGCCCGCTTGTTTGGTTCCCCTCAAGGGGAGCCTTGGGTGCAGTTGCCCGCTAATTTGGCTCCCCTTGAGGGGAGCTCCGCCGTCAGGCGGTGAGGGGTGGCCCCGAAGCCGCCCGTTATCCTTGGTTCACCACTCCCATCCCAAGTGGGGGTGTTGGATATATGTCCGTATCTACTGCGCAAGCAGGCGGGTGCGCTTGGGGCACCGGTTTGCAAAACGCTTTAGATAAATTTTAAAGAATAGGAGATTTAACATGCAGAAAACGAATTTCAAAACTCGTCTGCTGGCTCTGCTGACTGCCGCTTTCATGCTCGTCATGTGCGTTCCGTTTGCAGCACTTGCAGATGATCCTGACATGGTAGCTGTAGACTTGGTCTGGGATGAAAATCAGGTTGAAGTTACCGATCTGGGTAGCTTTGTTGATGACAATGGTTATGTTTGGTATGCTGTTAAAGCTGGTGGCACTGCTACGATGCCTACGGTTAAGGGCATCAATGGCTACGAGTTTAAGGGTTGGACCAATGTTGGCGACAAGACTAAGCTGACCCTTGCCGATGTCACCCCTTACCTGGAAGCTGGCAAGACTACCCTGCAGCTCAAAGCTATTGCAGAGAAGGCTCCCGTTGTGGCTGACACCATCGTGAAAGTTGATGTCCTGGTTGACACCAACACCATGAAGATCACCGATTATGGCCAATTCGAGGTGGGTGATGATGGCTATGCTACCGCTAACTTCGACAAGGATGGCAAGGAACTGAATCTGCCCACTGTCGTGGGTATCAATGGCTACACCTTCACTGGTTGGGATAAGGTTGGCACTGCCACTTCCCTGACCACCGAGCAGGCTAAGGCTCTGTGCGCTGACGGCAAGACCACTGTTGTTCTGAATGCACAGGCTAAGGCTCCCGAAGCTACCAAGTTTGAGTACTACATCCAGAACAAAGACAAGAACGGCCATGTTGACGTTCTGGGCGATGCCCAGGTACAGCACCTGACCTTTGACAATGGTACTGAGACTCTGCCTCTGCCTTACGATAAGATCACTGCTAACGATGGCTACAAGTTCGATGGTTGGAAGATTTCTGTCCAGCCCGTTGAAGGCAGCGTTAAGGAGTTCACCGTTCCCGCAGGTACTCAGTCCTTCAGCATCAAAGAGTATGGCGAGCTGACCCTGGTTGGCGCTTCCGCTATCTTCAGCAAGGTTGAGACCCCTGTTACCTACTTCGACTACACCATCCAGAACGCAAGCAAGAACGGCAAGGTTGCTGTCCTGGGCGATGCTCAGATTCAGACCGTCTCCCTGCCCAGCACCACCACCGTGCTGGATCTGCCTTACGAGAAGATCACCGCTAACGACGGTTATGTCTTCGCTGGCTGGACTATCTATGTTCAGCCCAAGACTGGCGACGCCGACAAGTTCGTTGTTGCCGCTGGCACCAAGAGCGTTGACGTTTCCAAGTATGGCGAACTGGCTCAGGCTGGCGCTTCCGCCATCTTCAACAAGGTCGACAACTTCACCTTCACCATCCAGAACGCCAGCAAGAACGGCAAGGTCGAGGTCCTGGGCAACGAGCAGATTCAGTCTGTTGAGCTGCCTGTTACCACCAAGGAGCTGCCCCTGCCTTACGAGAAGATTACCGCTAACGACGGTTATGTCTTCGCTGGCTGGACCATCTACGTTCAGCCCAAGAACGGCAATGCTGACAAGTTTGTCGTTAAGGCTGGCACCAAGTCCGTTGACGTTTCTAAGTATGGCGAGCTGAGCCTGGCCGGTGCCTCCGCTATCTTCGAGGAGAAGACTGCTGAGACCTTCACCTACGCTATCCAGAACGCCAGCAAGAACGGCAAGGTCGAGGTCCTGGGCGACGAGCAGCTGCAGTCTGTTGAGCTGCCTGTCGGCACCAAGGAGCTGCCCCTGCCTTACGAGAAGATTACCGCTAACGACGGTTATGTCTTCGCTGGCTGGACCATCTACGTTCAGCCCAAGAACGGCAATGCTGACAAGTTTGTCGTTAAGGCTGGCACCAAGTCCGTTGACGTTTCTAAGTATGGCGACCTGGCCCTGGCCGGTGCTTCTGCCATCTTCGAGAAGAAGACCGACGACAAGAAGGATAATTCCACCTCCAGCAGCTCTTCTTCCAACAACAACACCAGCAGCTCTTCCTCTTCCAGCAACAAGACCACCACTGCTTCTAACCAGAAGCAGGTCGTCAAGGCTGCCGCTGCCCCGGCTAACACCACCAAGGTTCTGCCCAAGACCGGTGCTTCTAATGTTGCTCCGCTGCTCGGCGGCAGCCTGGCAGTTGTTGCCCTGCTGATGGGCTACGGCGTTTACAGCCTCGTTCTGCGCAAGAAGGACTAAGATAAACCTTTGCCCCCCCGCGCCTTTTGGGCGTAACGGATATTGGTTTACCTAAAATTGTGTGGTTTCCCCATAGGGTAGCGGTACCCAATGCTGCCGCTCCTGGGTGGGCGCGCTAGCATCCACCAAACCCGATGCGATTCAACACAAAAACACCCCCGCACGGATTCATACCGTGCGGGGGTGTTGTCGTTATAAAGGCTCCCCTAGAGGGGAGCTCCCGCGCAGCGGGTGAGGGGTGGCTACTTTAGCACCGTGCAGCATGTGGGCCACCCCTCAAGGGGAGCCATTTGAATCATCCAAAATTCAGCCCCAAACTTGCCCTAATATCCCGGCTGGTGTGGCCCAGGCGGAGGAGATAGCGGCCGGGGGCGGTGTGCCAGGCGCGGCGGGTGGGGTCGTAGTGGGCCAGATCCCGCGCCGTCAGCACAAATTCCACGTCCCGCTCCTCGCCGGGGTCCAGCCAAACCTTGCTGAAACCCCGCAAAACCTGCGGCACCCGGCCGCCCGCAATGGGGGCGCCGGTCTCGTCACTAATATAAAGCTGCACCACCTCGGCCCCGCGCACGGCGCCGCTGTTTTTCACGGTGACACATACTTTTACCTCGCCGCCCTCGGCCAGCGTGTCGGCACTTAACCGGGCATTGCGATACACAAAGCCGGTGTAGCCCATGCCGTGGCCAAAGGGCCAAAGCACCGGCATGCGGCGGGCGTCGTACCAGCGGTAGCCCACGTACACGCCCTCGCGGTAGTCGGCCGTGCGGCCGTCGCCGGGGTAGTCCAGGTAGCAGGGCGTGTCCTCCAGCCGCAGGGGCCAGGTCTCGGGCAGGCGGCCGCTGGGGTTGGCGTCCCCCCACAGCAGGGCGTCGGTGGCTTCGCCCACGCCCTCGCCCGCCAAATACATACATAGCACCGCCGAAACATCCCCCGCCCACGGGCACTCCACAGGTGCGCCGGCGTGCAGCACCACCACGGTGTTTTTCTGCACCGCCGCAATGCGGGCGATCAGGTTGTTCTGGCAGTCCGGCAGGCGCAGGGTGCGGCGGGCGGCATCGTAATGCACAGCGTTGTAGGCCCAGGGGTCCGGATACCAGCCCCAGTCCACCCCGTGGTACACCCGGTCAAAGCTCTGGCATTGTTCGGTCGTCAGGGTTTGCAGCTGGATGTTGCCAAACACTGCCGTGCCGCAGCCGACCGCTTCGCCCAAATATTCATGGCGGAACGCCGTGGGGTTGGTCTGTTCCAGGTGGGCGGCATCCGCCAAAAAGCGTTCGCCCAGCCAGGCGGGCGGCAGGTCGCGGTAGGTGGAGTGGTGCACCAGCTTGCCGGGGCGCTGTTCCAGCGCATAACGGTTGGCCCAGCTGCGCCCCGATGCCGGCGGGTTGAAGCTTTTGAATGCCAGGGTAAAGCTGCCGCCGCGGAACACGCTCTGCTCCACACTGCGCACCTCCTCGGGGCCGTCGAACTGGTCCAGCTCCTCGAACCAGGCCAGGCCGATGGCTCCAAATGGCACCTTGATGCTTTTCAGTTTGCCGGGGTCGTCGGTGCCAAAAAAGAGGATTTTCTGCCCTGTGGGCAGATAAGTACACTCCATGGGACTGACGGTGCAGCGGAACTGCTTTGCCAGCCCCAGCGCCCCAATGGCCCACTGGATCTGCGCATACACACTGGTGCGCAGCGTGCCGCCGATCTTGCGCAGCACCACCGCGTGGCAGGCGGGGTGGCGCAGCAGCTGCAAAACAAGCTCAATGGAAATATAGCTGGATTTGCCGCTGCCGCGCCCGCCCTTGGCCACCAGTTCCTGAACTGTGCCGCGGGCAATGGCGCGGTGCACCGGCCAGAACACCGGCGCTACCACATCCCGGATGCGCACCCTCATGGCGTCACCTCCTGCTCGGTGGGTGCTTCATCCACAATCACAACGGGCTCCTCCGCTGCAGCGCCATCGCCAAGGCCCAGATACTTATAAATCAGCTCCAGCGCACGCAGCTTATCGCCCACTTTTACGGGCGGGGCAGGTTCGGCCCCTAGGTCGGCAAACGCGATCTCTGCCAGTTCCGCCAGCACGCGCTCTGCCGTGATCTTTTCCAAAGCATCCCTTCTTTCTGGCAGGGGTGGCAGCCCCCGCCGGGTTTTGTTCCCGCCAGTGCAGCAGGTCCTTTTGGGAACATCTGCATCATAGCACAACAACCTCAAGTTGTCAACAGAATTCTGTAACATAATTTCAGAATTTTAGTTTGTGCTTTTGCTTTTGTACAAGATTATTAGTTTTTATGTATTGCGCTTGTGCATCCTGTCAGCATTTTTTGCCCGTTTTGGGGTAAAAATAAACGGCATGCGCTTCACAGGTTTCTGAAATCATTTCTGTCATTTCAGGAACACTGCAAAGCGCATGCCTTGTTGTACTACTGTTGTTTATCTGTTGTTCTTTGCCGTTTGGTGCATGCTGGGGTGCAAACGTCCACATTCTGCCAGAGAAAACCCATTGTTTGCCGCAAGCACTGCAAACAATCTGTAGGGGCCGCTGCTCATCATCGGCCCGTATAGCAGAGTGGCGCGGAACACGAAGCATGCGCACAATGTGCGCCCCTACGGTGGGGGATGCGCCACAAATATCTGCCACCTGTTACAACAAACTCTGTAGGGAACGGTCTTGACCGTTCCGAAACCTTGTGGTGGATGCCATAAGCAAATCCGTAAGCGCCCCTACCTACTGGGTAAACACAAGAGTCAGCTCTATCAGCACAATGGTGCCAGCAGCCGCAGCAAGGCGGATACCATCAGGCCCGGCGCGCTGGTGCGGCATTCTTTCAGCTCTACCAGATGGGACTGTTTTTCCAGCTGCATCATAAATTCGCCCACATCGGCCAGCGCGGCACAGCCATACAGCAGGGCGGCACATTCAAAATGCAGGTACAGGCTGCGGTAGTCCAGATTGATGGACCCCACCACGGCGATCCTGCCATCCACCAGCCAGGTTTTTGCGTGCAGAAAGCCCGGCGTGAAGGTGTAGATCTTGACCCCGGAGCGGATCAGCGGCTCAAAGTAGCTGCAGGTCAGCTGGTAAACCATCTTTTTATCCGGGATGCCGGGGGTATAAATGCGCACATCCACGCCGCGCTTTGCGGCCAGGCGCAGCGCCGTCATGGTGGCGTTATCCAAGATTAGGTACGGCGTGGTGATCCACAGCGTTTCCTGCGCCTGGGTGATCAGGTCCAGGTAGACATTTTTGGAAACATTCTCATCGTCCACCGGGCTGTCGCTGTAGGGCTGCACAAGGCCGATCGTCGGCTCTTCCGCCGGGAACGGCTGCTCCTCGCGGTAAGCATCCAGACCGGGATCGTCGGGGCGCTGGCTGGCCCACAGCTCCAGAAAGATCGTGGCAAAGCTCCACGCCGCAGGGCCCTGTAGCCGCACGCCGGTATCGCACCAATAGCCAAAGCGCTCTTTTTGGTTAATGTACTCATCCGCCAGGTTAAAACCGCCGGTAAAGGCGGTTTTTCCATCCACCACCACAATCTTGCGGTGGTCGCGGCTGTTCATCACCAAGTTCAGCAACGGCACAAACGGGTTAAACGGCACTGCCTGGATCCCTTCCACCTGCAGGGTCTTCCAGTATTGGGCGGGCAGGCCAGTGGCACAGCCCACATCGTCATAAATCATCCGCACATCCACGCCCTGAGCCGCTTTACGACGCAGCACATCATGTACAGCATCCCACATTTTGCCCTTGGAGATAATAAAGAACTCCAAAAGGATCGATTTCTGTGCTGATTCAAGCGCTTCCAGCAGATCGGGAAAGGCCGCTTCTCCCGAAGCGTAAAACTTGACGTTAGTGCCGGAATACACCGGGTAAGCGGCAAAATCCCGCAGGTAAGCTGCGGTGCGCCCCGCGCGGGGGTTGGCCCGTTCCAGCATGGCCTGTGCCGCAGGGTCCGTGCGGCGCAGTGGGCGGATGCGGTCATAGGCCCAATCCAGCTTTTTGCGCAGGCGGAATGCCGGGCGCTTATCGCCCCACAGCAGGTAGAGCAAACCGCCCTGCACCGGCATGATCATGAAAAGAACCATCCAGCTGATCTTGAACTCCGGCGCGGTGGAATCCTGCCGGATAAGCACCGCGCACATGATAACGCTCAAGACTATCATCAGCGGGTTCAGCCAGTGCGCATAGCTGGAAAGGCTTGTGAACAAAGACCAGAACCATGCCGCCTGGATCAAAATCAGCACCCCGGTAATTACAATGCGGCTGAACAGCTTGCTGCACAGCTTTTTTATCATTCGGCCAAGCTCCTGCATAGCCCCACCTCCCTTTTATCTTTTGGTTTATCTTCTATATCATACGAGATAACACTTTAACGATACCACGCCCCATTCCTGATTTCAAGCCTTTTCCTGCCCGTTTTGGGCAGAATGAAAAAGATGTGCTATTTTCTTTATGTTTTGTTTTGCATTTCAATTTCATCGTCAAGTTGTAAATTTTATCTGCATTTAGCACTCGCATGTAATGACTGCTAAAAATTCACACACGGTTCACATTTTATTCATAATTATAGTGTACTGTAATACTCGTCAACAGAAAACGACACCGCTCCCAAGGGCGTCGGAGCTGCTGAGCCAATACTGATAAAAAACTTTATGGATATGTTTAAGGAGATATGACTTATGGCTATGCTGATAGACCGCCGCTACAATCCGTTCCGCGATTTTGAGGATATTGATCGTTCTTTCTTTGGCGATAACAGCCTTGCAGAGTTCAAGACGGACATTCGTGACATCGGCGATGCCTATGTGATGGAGTGTGACCTGCCCGGTTTCCGCAAAGAAGATATCGCCCTGAATCTGCACGATAAAGTGCTGACCATCAAGGCTGAGCGCCACAGCGATTTTGAGAACGCCGAGAAAAAGGGCAGCTACCTGCGCTGCGAGCGCAGCTTTGGCAGCTATACTCGCAGCTTTGATGTGACCGGCGTGGATACCACCAAAGTGCGTGCCGCTTACAACAACGGTGTGCTAGCTATCACCCTGCCCAAGTATGTAAAGCCGCAGCCCACCGCCCAGACGATTTCCATTGACTGATAAATCCAGCCATCCATTTCGCAAGATTGCCTTTTTCTTTTTGTCCTGTATATATTTCGTCTCCTTCCCATCCTCCTATCCCCGCCACTCGCCAGCAGGCTGTGGGATAAGGCCCCCGGAATGATGCGTAGTGGGACCCGACAAAGTTGGGGCTGGCCGCAGCACTCGGTGTTCCGGGCACTTTATCTCACAGCCTGCGTCCGGGTTCCTTTCCCTACCTTACTTATTTTTTTATTATCTTCCCCGTTCTTCCCGCTATAAAAACGAAAACCGCCTGTACTATTGAGCATCCGCTCGCCCGGTACAGGCAGTTTTTATTTTTTAAATTGTTTTGCTGGCCACGTTACGCCGGCAGCTTGCTGTTCAGGAACTGCACCCCAACGCCAAGCAGGTTCGGCCCCAGGTGTACGGCCAGGGTGGCGTCAATTTTGCCGTGCAGCACACGGTGGGCGTTGGGCAGCGCGCGGGTCAGAGCTGCTTCCAGCGCTGCGCCCTCTTCCGGCACATTGCCATCGCACACGACCAGGTTATACTCCTCGCCGGGGTGTTTGGCTGCCAGCTCCGTTGCCAGCTCAATCAGCCGCTGCTGCACACCGCGGCGGCCGCGCACCTTGGCGGCGGTGGAGATCATGCCGTCCTTGCGGTCAAAGGTCAAAATCGGTTTGATCTGCAAAAGTCCCCCCGCCAGTGCTGTGGCGCGGCCAATGCGGCCGCCGCGCTGCAGGTACTCCAGCGTATCCAGCGAAAAATACACCACCGTGTCATCGATCAGCCGCTTGGTCAGTTCGCACAGCGGGTCAAACGCCACACCGCGCACCGCATAGCGCGCCACCTGAACCGCCAGTGCACCCAGACCGATGCTGGCGCTTTTGCTGTCGAACACTTTCACGGTCAGCTCCGGGTGTTCCTCGGCGGCAAGACGCATCAGGTTGTTGGCGCTGGAAAGGCACTCTGCGATCATCAGCACGATCACATGGGTGTAGCCCTGGCGGGCGATCGCGCTGTACACATCCTCAATATCCTGCGGGCGGGGCAGGCTGGTTTTGAAATTCTCGTTTTTCTGGCGGGCATAGATCGTTTCTACCGTAATATCAATGTTATCGCGGTAGCTCTCGGTCCCGCTTGTCACCACCAGCGGCACACAGAAAATGGGGTATTCTTTCAGATATTCCTGCGGCAGATCGCAGCAGGTATCGGTAATAATGGCAATCTTATTGGCTGCTTCCATTCTATTCTCCTCGATCAAAACACAAAGCCGGGCTGCGCAACGCATTGACGGGCTGCGTTTACTTCTTTTGTATTAAAAGATATTATACCCCTGTTTTTTTGCCGCGTCAAACAGATATGCTGTTCAAACGGCAGCAAAGCGTGTATAATAGAAGGCATATTGCCCCCGCAAAATTGTTGCTGATAAAAGGAGTATTGTACTATGCTGAATCCCGGAATCAAAGGCAGCGCCAGCGTTGCCGTAACCGCCGCCAATACCGCTGCCGCCATGGGCAGCGGTGAGCTGAATGTGTTCGCCACCCCCGCCCTTGCCGCATTGGTTGAAAAAGCCTGCTGGCAGAGCGTTGCCCCGGAGCTGGATCCCGGCTGCGGCACCGTTGGCACCAAGCTGGAACTGGCCCACAACGCCCCCACACCCGTTGGCATGATGGTGCGCTGCGAAAGTGAACTGACCGCCGTGGACGGCCGCAAGCTGACCTTCAGCGCCGTGATGTATGACGACGCCGGCGAAGTTGGCCGCGCCACCCACGAGCGCTTTATCATCCAGAACGAAAAGTTCCAGAAGAAAGCCGACGCCAAAAAGGCCGCCGAATAATCATTCCGGCAATTCAAAGCACTCATTTCCAACAGCCCCACCCGCATTTTACGGGTGGGGCTGTTGCTTTGCGCAGGGGCTTGTCCGCAATGCTTTTTTGCCGTCGAAGTCCGCTTGTTTTTCCGCCTTTACCGGGCGTTTTGGGGCTTCTGCGCACAGCGGCAAAAAGTGCGGGTGCCCTCCGATACAATAATAACACCATGCACACAGCATGGTTGAGGGAGGGATCACCATGCAAAACACACCAGCCACATCATCCACCGCGCCGCGCATCCGACAGGCTGTGCGCACCGCCAACGCCAAAACGGCACCGCCTGCCTTGCCCCGCGCCCCGCTTTTGCACGGGCTGAACCGCGCCGTATTATGGCAGCTTGCTGCCTGCGGTACCGGGCTGCTTCTCAGTGCCGGGCAGGTTTACGGC
>OLRQ01002400.1_pt1 | contig 11534 bp, 10 predicted proteins | sample 1671971 | NCBI WGS metagenome assembly OLRQ01 (sample SAMEA3136631, study PRJEB25190) | human gut metagenome | biome: human gut; feature: human-associated habitat; material: faeces | place: Austria | collected 2013 | reverse complement strand
GGTTTCCGTTTACCCGCAGTAATTATAGCGTTGCGTATAGGGGGCTTCAAAAGCCCCCTATATTCAAATTCCGGTTCCTTGCGAAACCGAAATTTGATACCCTAACGGCGCTCGACGCTATCCTTGCGCGACTTCTTGGTCGCGCTGCGTCCCAATGCGGCTGGGGCGGGGTAACAAAACATCCGGCAAAGCTGGACGTTTTGTTGCGGCACGGAGTGCCGCGATTAAATGATTGCGCCGGAGGCGCAATTCGCTGCGGCGAGCCAATGGCTCGATTTTCCGTTCGGAAAATCTGCCATGTGGTTGCAGTTTGCAAGCAAACTGGTATTTTATTGTCCCAGACTTCGTCTGGGATTTTATTGGTTATAGAGGGTAAAATAGTGCCGAAAAGGTTTTTTAGGGTACTGTTTTCATCATGTGTAGAAAGGAGGACTACCATGTTTATTGATATTGCAAAAATCAAGATCGTATCCGGCAAGGGCGGTGACGGCAAGGTTGGTTTCCACCGCGAAAAGTATGTGGCAGCCGGCGGTCCGGACGGCGGCGACGGCGGCCGCGGCGGCTCGGTCATCTTCAAGGTGGACGACAATCTGTCCACGCTGCTCGATTTCCGTTACAAGAAAAAGTATGTTGCGGCTCCCGGTGAGCCGGGCGGCGGCAAGCGCTGCAAGGGCAAGGACGGTGCGGACCTGATCATTCGCGTACCGCGCGGCACGATCATCCGTGACCAGAAAACCGGTCAGGTCATGAAGGATATGTCCGACAGCGAGCCGTTTGTAGCAGCCAAGGGCGGCAACGGCGGCTGGGGCAACACGCATTTTGCAACGCCGACGCGTCAGGCACCGCGTTTTGCCAAGCCGGGTCTGCCGGGTGTCGAGCGCGACATTATCCTTGAGCTGAAGCTGCTGGCCGATGTCGGTCTGGTCGGCTTCCCGAACGTCGGCAAGTCCACGCTGCTGAGCATGGTCTCGGCGGCGCGCCCGAAGATTGCAAACTACCACTTCACGACTCTGGTACCCAACCTCGGTGTGGTTTCGGTCGGTGAGGAGCAGAACTTCGTCATGGCCGACATTCCGGGCATTATCGAGGGCGCGAGCGAGGGTGCCGGTCTGGGCCACGACTTCCTGCGCCACATTGATCGCTGCCGACTGCTGCTGCATCTGGTTGACGCGGCAGGCAGTGAGGGCCGCGACCCGATCGACGATATTGAGAAGATCAACGCAGAGCTTGCTGGCTACAGCGAGTTTCTGGCAGCGCGTCCGCAGATCATTGTTGCCAACAAGACCGACCTGCTGGGCGATGACCGTGAGCCGGTCGAGAAGATCCGCAAGTACGCAGAGGAGCGCGGCTTCCTGTTTGCGGAGCTGTCCGCGGCGACCAACCAGGGCGTCAAGGAGCTGATGAATCTGACGTGGCACGAGCTGCAGCAGCTCCCGCCGGTATTCATCTACGAGCCGGAGTTCGTCGAGGTCGAGGAGAAGGCCGCAACCGAGAACGACTGGACCATCGAGCGCGACGGCGACGCATACGTTGTCACCGGTGCATGGGTGGACAAGATTATGGGCTCGGTCAACATCGACGACTATGAATCCCGCCAGTATATGGATCGTATGCTCCAGTCCGCAGGCATTTACGCCAAGCTGGAGGAAATGGGCATCGAGGAGGGCGCTCCGGTCGTGATCGGAGAGTTCGAGTTCGAGTACGTTTATTAAAGCGCGAGAAAGAGGACCTTGGGGTCCTCTTTTTTTATCGTATATACAGAGTGAAGTGTGGAGAACGTAGAGGGAGTAGCATAATGCAGAATCACTAAAAAATTATATTGTCCTATGTTCAACTCGCTGAAATAGTGCTACAATTAACTCAGAATGCACAAAAAGGGAGTTGACAAACTGTGCAACAACAAAAGAACGATAAAACAACCTGCCTGTTGCTTGCGCTGACCACGATTTTCTGGGGCAGCCTGTACACGGCAAGCAAGGTACTGCTCGATGTGATTCAGCCGTTCACGCTGCTGTGCCTGCGCTACATCATCGCAGCCATTGCCATGACCATCCTGCAGCGCCTGCGCAAACCCGACCCGAACGGAAAGCCGCGCAGGATCAAGGGCGGTGACTGGAAATATGTTATCATGTTCGGTCTGGGCGGCTATGTGCTGTCGATCGGTCTGCAGCAGTACGGCACCAAGCTGGCGGGCGCATCGCTGGCATCGCTCATTAACTGCATGAACCCGATCGCTATCTGCTTCTTTGCGGTGCTGCTGCTGCATGAGCGCATGACGATGAAGAAGGTCGTCTGCATTGTCAGCGCAGTTGCCGGTGCGGTCTGCATCGTCGGGGGAGACGCCGGCGGCGGTCATATCCTCGGCATAGCGCTTTCGCTCGGTTCGGTGCTGACGTGGAGCGCGCTGAGCGTGTTCATGCGCTCGTTCTCGCAGAAGTATGATGCGCTGACCGTCACGACCTGCGGTATTTATGTTGCCGCTATCGGTACGCTGCCGCTGATGCTCCGCGAGATTATCACCCACCCGGAGATGGACTTCCTGCACGCGAAGTACATCCTTGTGCTGTTTTATGTGGCGATTTTCTGCACGACCATTCCGCATTCACTGTGGAATTACTGTCTCTCCCGTGCAGAGGCAAGCACCTGTTCTCTGTTTTACCCGATTCAGCCGCTCACCTCGATGGTGCTCGGTGTCCTGCTGCTGAACGAGCACATGACGGTCGGCTTTATTGCCGGTGCGGTGCTTATCGTGTTCGGTGTGCTGTATTCAACGCTCGGCAAAGAGAAAAACAGATGAGCCGCCTCGGCTATGACAGATGCTGCAGGTTAAGCTGAAAAATCCTCCTGTCTTCAGAAAGAAGGCAGGAGGATTTTTGTAATCATTCAAAACGGCGAAAGAGAGATGATGATGAAGCCCAAAGGGTGAAAACGCAGGGATGCAGTTCGGACGGTGTCGGATTGCAGCCGGTTTGCTGAATTTACAATCCCAAATCCTTAAACCGTGAATACATGGACTGTACGCCGTACAGTGCCGCCACCGGATTGTGCTGCAGTACCCGGTCCTTGACGATCATAACCGTTGTCGGAACCTTGCTGTGGCGCAGAAACAGGGTATCATGTCCGACGCACAGACCAATCACGATGTTGAAATCGCAGCCGTGCGCGGCAAGCGTCTTGGCCTGCATGATCGGGTTGCACATGGACTCGTGTCCGCAGCCGCCGTTGAGCTTTTTCTCGTTCGGCACGCCGATCTCGGTCTTGTCCTGTGCACCGACCTTGCAGCCGACCGTGAAATATTCGATGCCTTTTGCCTTGAGAATGCGGGCGAAGATGGAAGCCTCTCGCATCAGACCGACGCAGGACGCGATGCCGATCTTTTTATAACCCATGCGCTTGATGAACTCGATGGTTTCCTCGACACGGGTCAGGCGGCCGTAAAACTCGCCTTCAATGCACGCGGAGGTGCGGGCAATCAGACCCTGTTCCGGGTCGTTGCGGTAGATTTCCAGTGTTTCCTCGAGCAGTGCCTTATCTACGTTCGTCGTCAGGCAGAACGGCGGGTACTGCTCCTCGCTGGCCGAACGGCAGCCGAGTCTGCTGCAGTCCGAGCAGCTGTGTGTGCATTTCAGTTCTGACATGATCCTTTCCTCCCTGTAAAACCGATGTTATGCCTTTGCGTCTGCGGCCTTGGCGGGTCGAACCACCTTGCCGCTGCAGCAGTCGTCCTCAGCCTCGGCTGCTGCTGCCGGCTGGAAGCTGACAGAGGAGGCCTTTGTGGATTTAGTGGCGGTATCGGTGGAAGCGTCGCTCTCCGGTGCATCCGGAACATCATCGAAGAAGATATATGCATTGTCTGCGAACTTGGTCGCATCGGTGCCTTCCTTGAGCACGCCAATCTTGGTCAGCTCTTCGGCGTTCTGCTTGAGTGCGTCATAGCCGCCCTGAACCGAAGGCTTGTAGTTGTAGGTCTTGAGAATCTGTGCGCAGAAGTCCATATCGCCGGAGACATACTCCTTTTCGGTGATGATCTTTGCGGTCTCGTCCGGATTTTCCTGTACCCACTGAGATGCCTTCTGTACGGCACGGGTGAAGGCTGCTGCAGCCTTCGGGTTCTCCTCAGCCAGCTTGCTGGTGACGAATGCTGCGCAGCAGTACTCGTCCTTGTACTCGGGATCGGTTGCGGTGTCGATGAGAGCGGTCAGACCGTACTGCTCCTCTGCAATAGAAGCCGCCGGGTCGCCGAGTGCGATTGCGTCAACGGCACCGTTCTGCAGCGCCTGTGCCAGATCGTTGCGGGAGTAAACCGAGAATTCAACCTCCATGTTCTGGTCGGTCACGCCGATGCCTGCCGCGCTCAGCGAGCGCTTGGAGACAACGGTTGCCGCGTCAGCCAGACCGGGTACGCCGATCTTCTTGCCCTTGAGGTCGGCAATGCTCTTGATGTTGCTGCCACCGGGTACGAGCAGCTTGGTGCAGCCGGTGTGCAGGCCGGTGGTGAACTTGATGGGCAGGCCGTTCTCGAGCGGTTGGAGCATTTTGCCGATCAGGCCCATGCCGACATCAACCTGATCCGCGCCGATGGCCTCGGAAACGTGTGCCGCGTCAACCGTTACCTGCTCAATGTCCAGACCTTCGTCCTCAAAGTAGCCGTTCTCGATCGCGATGTACATCGGTGCGGCACAGAGAGAAGGAGAGTAGATCAGACGCAGGTGAGTTGCGCCGGAATCTGCTGCCGCGGAAGCGTCCGAATTGCTGCTTGAGCCGCCGCAGGCGGTAAGCGAGAGTGTCAGTGCAGCTGCGAGAAGTCCGCTTGCCGCTCGAAATAAAATACCGTTCTTTTTCATGGTTTTCTGTCCTTTCAAGGAAAATATATAATAAAAGCAATAATAATGAACGTACGTTCTTTAATGTAATCTTAAGGCAATACCGTATAATTGAACAAGAGTGATTTGCGCAAAGCACCGCAGTCTTAATTGTGCGGTGTTGCCTTAAATATAGTAGTTGGGCTCTTTGATTGTGCCGCCGTAATGGAGCTGACGAAGGATCTCCGCACGGTAGTGAAGAAAATCCTCCGAGCTGCGTGCTCTTGGGCGGGCCAACTTGATATCCAGCGTGCCGGTGATGCGTCCCGGTCGGGGTGTCATAACGACCACCTTGTCCGAAAGATACACGGCCTCATCCACATCATGCGTTACCATGATGGCGGTCATGCCGGTTTCCTTCCAGATGCGCAGGATCTCGTCCTGCATGTTCATGCGGGTGAAGGCATCGAGTGCACCGAGCGGCTCATCGAGCAGGAGCACCTTGGGCTTGCCAACGAGTGCTCTTGCGAGAGACGCGCGCTGGCACATGCCGCCGGAAAGCTGGTGCGGATACGAATGCTCGAAGCCCCTGAGGCCGACCATCTCGATAAATTCGTCTACGCGGTTCTTTTCCTGCTTGTAGATGCCGCGGGCGCGCAGACCGAACGCGATATTATCGTAAATCGACAGCCACGGGAACAGCGTGTGCTCCTGAAACATGAAGCCGCGGTCTGCACCGGGGGCCTTGATAGGTGTACCGTCCAGCGTCAGGCTGCCGTCATCCATCGGAATCAGACCGGAGATCAAACGCAGCAGCGTGGACTTGCCGCAGCCGGACGGTCCGATCAGCGAAACGAACGAACCGGCGGGAATATCGAGCGAAACATTGTCGAGAGCGGTAATGCGCTCTCCGGTGGGATTGACAAAATGCTTGGATACACCCGAAATCGAAATACTTCCTACCATTTGATAACTCCTTTCTGCCATGCGAGCACGCGGTCGCGGAACTTGAACAGCAGCGTGATGAGAATGAAGAAGGTGACTGCAATGATGATCAGTCCGGCATATACGTTGGCATATGCCATCATTTCCTTCTGCCAGTTGATGTCCCAGCCGATGCCGTATTTGGCGCCGAGCATTTCGGCGGTGACCAGCGTGATGAACGACGAGCAGGTGCCGTTGAACAGGCCGAGGAACATATGCGGCATAGCAGCCGGAATGCCGACCTTGGCAATGCGGTAGAAGCCGCCCGCGCCAAGCGTCGAGGAGACCTCGAAGTACGAGTTGGGGATGGAAGCGATGCCGCTGCTGGTGAGCACGGTAGTCGGGAACCACACAGCCAGCGCAATCAGGAAGGCACTGGCGGAAACCGCAGTCGGGAAAGCAATGAGCACTAGCGGGATCCACGCGGTGGACGGGATTGGGCCGAGCACGCGGACGAGCGGCTGTACCCAGTAGGCGAAGGTCTTGTTGAAGCCGATGGCGATACCGGTCAGCACGCCGACAACCGCACCGCCGAGCCAGCCGAAGAACAGCAGGCGTGCGGAGTATGCAAGGCAGGTCGCGAGGAACGCGCTGTCATCAACGAGAACGCCGAACACACGGTCGAGCGAGGGAAAGTACAGCACCGGCAGAATCGCAAACTTGGCGGTCAGCAGGTTGAGGATGTTCAGCACCAGAACCGCTCCTGCATAGAACAGTGCGCTGTACGACAGCTTATCGCGTACCTTGGTGTTGCCGAGCGATATCAGCAGGGCAATCACATACACGGCCAGTCCGATGAGCAGCGCCCATGTAAAATAAGGATGTTCTGCGGCAGGATGCTGCGCGGAATCCGGCAGCAGAATATCGCAGGCGAGCGCCAGAAGAATGGAGAGAACTGGCAGTGATTTGACAAAATGCTTCACAAGGGAGAACTCCTTTCGACAAAAAATGGCAGAAGACGTATGCCTTCCGCCAGGATGGTTTATGCGCGTTATTCGCACATTCGCCAGGTCACAAGGGAACGCATACACGAGCAGCGGTGCATACACATACAGCAGCGATTCATACAGTACATTCGGCTCATGACAGGTTCTCCTTTCAATTCATATAAATCCTATCGGGTTTCAGTAGTTGAAAGTATAGACTTGAATGTCCTAATTGTCAATAGGAATACTGTGATTTTGGATAGTATGCCAAAAACGATTTGTCTGAAAGAGAGAATTTGTCGCTTTGCATAAAGAACCGCCGCAGCAGGATTTCTTGTGGGATCGGGTGGCTGAATCCACGCTTTTGTGCTACAATATTTACAGGTGATGAATATGATTTTTAAACCGCGTCCGCTCAGCAGAACCATGCTGGATGACGCTTCACTTGTCCGCGATAAGCAGCACTGCCGCCGGATCGGTCCGTGCGGTGTTGGTCGTCGGGCATTATATTTGAACAGTTATTTTATTGACCGGCATTATTATGTGCCGTTTTCCGCCATTACGCGGGCATTTAAGTTTATAGAAGAAGGCACCGGCGGTGTCCGGGGTGTGCTTGCAGGCAGAGCCTGTCTGCTTGTGGAGTATGACGGCGGCATGCAGCAGGTGTGCTGTTTCAAGTACGAGGATCAGATTGACGAGCTGCTGCGCGTGCTGCACAAGATGCATCCGGAGATTCCGTGCGTCAGCGAGGAAGAGGAGGCTGAACTCGAGGTCGAGTACGAGCGCCGGAGAGCGGAAGAACGCCGACGACCGCCGCTCAGCATGCGCGCCGAGCGGGAGATTGAGGAGCTGGAGAATGCGATCGCGTACCTCGAGCGCAAGCCCGAGCTGTACAAGCGGCTCAGTCGTGCAGCCAAACGGCGGCGCAACTACCAGAGCAGGAGCGCGGGATACCGCTGGGCGGCTGCAGCGATCATGGTGCTCGGGGCGGCGGCGCTGATTTACGGCGTGGTGTCGCTCGTGTGCCGCGGTTTCTCCGGCGGATACCTGCTGCTGTGTCTGCTGGCGGCAGTTTTCCTGTTTGGCGGATGGCGCCTGCTGCCGACGGCGCGCAACAACAATGCGGCTGTTCTGCGCGGGGATAAGCAGGCGCGGGTACAGATGCAGAACTATATCGACCGTTTTCCGGCATTTCCGCTGCCCGCACGGTACGCGCACCCGATCGTGCTGCGCCGTATGCAGCAGGCCATCGCGGAAGGCCATGCGCTGAACGTCATGGAGGCGCTTGAGGTCGTCAAGACCGATCTGCAGACCATGAATGCGGATATGCAGGTATCGCAGGAGGAATACGCCGAGATTTCTACGATCAAGCCGCTGTTTCTGAATGCGGATTATAAGTAAGAAATCCGGCCTGAGGCTTGCAAAGCTGTTGACAACAGTATGTTTTCTCCCGTATAATAAATGCAGTAAAATGAAGTCGAAAAAGAGGGGATGGACGGATATGCTGTGTAAAAACAGAACATGCGGCGTTCCGTTGAATCCAATAGGAAAACGATGAAAACCAAGGACCTTCTGCCCGCAAAATGGCAGTCGGTCCCTTTTTTTAGGGAGGAAACTGATATGATCGAAAATTGGAATGACGTCCATATCGTACCGGAATTCAGCGATCAGGGTGTGGACTGCTACCGTCTGGCGGGCGGCAGCTTTGTCAATGAATACTACATCGTCTCGGAGGCCGAGACCCGCAAGCTGATGAACCATCCGGAGGTTGTCGGCTACGAGGTGTATGCGTCGCTTGTGACGGCTACCTCGCAGATGATGTACTACCTCAAGGAGCAGAAAAAGATCACTTCGGCGAACATTCTGTCCATTCTGCGCGGCGCACTCAACTACCCGCTCGAGGAAAGCTGCTACAAGGAGCATATCCGCGTGCATGACATCAGCTTTATGTCCAGTGAGCGCGTGTTCGGCGAGAATGATGAGATGTCGCTCGATATCAAGTACTGCAAGCTGACCATGGTGCCCAACAGCACGCTGATGATCGGCGATATCATCGCCTCGGGCGAGACGCTTGTGCAGTGCCTGCGCTATGTCACCGACTATTACCGCAAGCAGGGCGCCAAGCTGCGCAACATCCTGCTGTTTACCATCGGCGGTACCCAGGGCATTGAGATTCTCGAAAAGCTGACTAAAGAAATCCGCACCTACTGGCCGGACTTTGAGGGCTTCATCACCGTGTACTACGAGGGCGTTTTCAGCTGCTACGAGGAAGGCGACAAGGGCGTTTCCGGCATCAACCGTGCGCTCATCGACTTTTACTGGAAGGGCGGCATTGTGGCGCCGGAGTTCCGCCGTCAGACGCTTTCCATGCAGAATCCGCTGTTTGAGAAGTGCACGATCTACGATGGCGGTGCACGCCGTTACGAAATCCACGAGCACATTGAAGAGGTGCTGGAATTCTGGAACGGCATTCTCGCGCGTGCCGACAAGATCGACAAGCAGGCGCTGCTGGAGGAAAAACTGGGTCATGCGCTGCCGATTTCCTATGAGGACTGGCTGAAGGACTGCCACTATGAAAAGCTGGACGCAAAGCTGACGCGCTGGCTGTATCAGCAGGAGCGCGGCTTTGTCGAGAGCCTGAAGGACGTAACGCTGGAGGAGATCGCGCATCAGCGCATTGACGAGTTCACCACGACGCTCAAAAAGTACATTCTTTGACAAATACACAAAAGGGGGATAAAATCTATGAAAAATGACAACACACCGGTCGATATCGACTTTGCGGAAGCGGCTGTGCCGCATTATGCGCGCCGCGGCATCGTAACTATGTTCATGATCATGCTGGGTTTCACCTTCTTCTCGGCCAGCATGTGGGTCGGCAAGGAGCTGGCAGACGGACTGGATTTCGGCGGCTTTATCATCTCCATGATCATCGGCGGCCTGATCCTGAGCCTGTACACCGGTCTGCTCGGTTATGTCGGCGCGGAAACCGGCATGAGCCTTGACCTGCTGGCACGCAAAGCCTTCGGTGCAAAAGGCTCGTACTTGCCGAGCGCGATGATCTCGTTTACGCAGATCGGCTGGTTCGGCGTCGGTATCGCCATGTTTGCCATTCCGGTTGCAAATGAGCTGCTCGGCGGCAGCACAGCGGCTGAATGGGTGCTCGTTATCATTGCGGGTGTGTGCATGACGGCCTCGGCGTATTTCGGCATCAAATCGCTGACGCTCATCAGCTATATTGCGGTTCCGCTGGTTGCAATCCTGGGTACGGTTGCCATGGTGATGGCGGTCAAACAGGGCAACGGTACGCTGATTGATCAGTTTGCCAAGTCCAGCGGTACGCTGACCGTTGTCGGCGGCGCCGGTCTGGTTATCGGCTCGTTTGTCTCTGGCGGCACGGCAACGCCGAACTTCTCCCGCTTTGCCCGCAACGGCAAGGTTGGTGCGGTCACGACCGTTATCGCGTTCTTTATCGGCAACTCGCTGATGTTTTTCTTCGGCGGTATTTCGTCGGTCTACGTCGGCGGCAATGATATTTTTGAGGTTATGATCAACCTCGGTCTGTTCTATCTGGCGATTCTGGTCCTCGGTCTCAACATCTGGACCACGAACGATAATGCACTGTATTCGGCGGGTCTGGGTCTGGCGAACATTTTCGGCCAGAGAAAGAAGCCGATGGTGCTGGTTTCCGGTATTATCGGCACCGTGCTTGCGGTCTGGCTGTACTGGAATTTCACCGGCTGGCTGAATATCCTCAACTGTACGCTGCCGCCGGTCGGCATCATTCTGGTGATGAGCTTCTTCATGGACCGTGAAAAGTACAAGGACGTTGAAGTGACCGAAAACGTCAACTGGTTTGCGGTTTTCGGCGTTGTGCTGGGCGCTGTGGTGGCAAATCTGGTCCCGTGGGGTATCGCATCCATCAACGGCATGATCGTTGCCGCTGTGTGCTATCTGGTCGGCAGCAAGGCGAAAAAGTAAGCAGAATCAAAAAAATCCTCGGTTTAACCCAAGGTCAGCCGAACTTGCTGACCTTGCGGTTTGATCGGGGATTTTTTATTTTGCCGCAATACAAAAATGAGGAGAATATACAGCATGATATTGAATATACTGACGTTTATTGTATCCGTTCTTCGAGGACTGGCAGAAAAACAATGAACGACAAAGAGGGTTGCGGATTGATTACATATCAGCCGTGCGTCCGCTGTGCAGAGCAGCTGCTAACGCGAAAGGAACAGATCTGCAAACCATAATTTTCATGAATAGGAACACATTGTGCATACGGTTTTTCTACATGAATTGCACGATTTCAGTAAATACTACCACTATCGCAGCAGAAATACCGAAAATGGGAGGCGGAATTGCTATGAAAGCAACCGGAATCGTGCGCCGGATCGACGATCTCGGCCGCGTTGTTATTCCGAAGGAAATCAGAAGAACGCTTAGGATTCGAGAGGGCGACCCGTTGCAGATGACATTGGCACAGTGGGAGAAATTCTGTTTTGCGGTAAGCAATTTAGCCAAAAGAAATGGGTGGAGTTAGTACATAATGATGGAAAATGATGTGCTGACAATGAGAATATGCAAAGACATAATAGGAAGTAACTGGTTTTTGCGAATTGGCGCCGTCCGTGCTATCTAAGAAGGCCGAGCCGCTCAAGGTATGGCTGGCGATGGTGGGGCGTGTGAGGATCTGGATGTGCTGCACCGCGCGGAGCGGGTGCAGGTGCTGTGAGCGGAAAACAATCAACCGAACAGAAAAAGAGCGAAACCATACGGTTTCGCCCTTTTTCTCCAATTTTTACGATATATCTAACGAATT
>OLRQ01002395.1_pt1 | contig 11544 bp, 24 predicted proteins | sample 1671971 | NCBI WGS metagenome assembly OLRQ01 (sample SAMEA3136631, study PRJEB25190) | human gut metagenome | biome: human gut; feature: human-associated habitat; material: faeces | place: Austria | collected 2013 | reverse complement strand
CATACAATGACAGATCATTCTATTTCAGAAAAAATTGAATATAAATATCTTTCTTTTATTAACAAGGTATTTTTGGTTGTACATATTGGATTTCTTCTTTTATTTGCAAATTTAAAAATCAACTTTATGGTTTATTTTAATTTAGGAAGCATCCTTTTTTACACACTGGCTTTTTTTATGCTGCAAAAATTCAAAATACATTTGTATGTCTACCTCGCTTCCATTGAAATTCTCCTACATATGTCGGCTGCGACACTTTGCGTGGGGCTTGGCTGCAATTTTCAGTTATGTCTGTTCGGCGTGATTTTGTTTTTCTTCATTATAGAATGTATCCTTCCGGACAAGAAGAAATCCATAACACCCGTGTTGATTCTGAGCAGTCTTTACTCCGTTGCCATCGTTGCCTTATACGTGGCGGGAAACCGGATTTCACCTTTTTATCCCCTTTCCCTGACGGAAACAGGTATCCTGGCAGTCGTAATCGTAATTTTTGTACTCCTGCTGATCATTACTTCCATGCTTTTCTTACTCCGGTATATGGTTCATGAGGAAGAAAAACTTACTAAAAAAGCAGAATACGATGCCCTGACAGGTATTCCGAACCGTTTTTTTATGATGGACGAGATTCAGAAACTTTTTATCGAAAATGGACAAAAGGATTACTATCTTGCCATGATCGATATCGACAATTTCAAAAACATCAACGATACCTACGGACACAACACCGGGGATGACGCATTAAAAATTCTTGCAAAAACCATCATCCTGCAGGCACAGAAACATGGATTTAAATACTGCCGCTGGGGCGGTGAAGAATTTCTTCTTCTGGGGAAATGCCGTTCGTGTGAAATTCCAAAAGATATCCTTGAAGAACTCCGCAGCGCAATCAGTTCCAACTGTGTGCGGACATCAAGAGAAAGTTTCCGCTATACCGTAACCATCGGAAAATACACTTCCGGTCAGTCGGCAAAAGAGTGGCTTGATTTTGTAGACAAACAGCTCTATAAAGGAAAGCGTTCCGGAAAAAACCAGGTCGTATGTTCATAAAAAGAACTGTCACAAAGCAGGAAATGAATTTTTCTTTTCCTGTTTGTAACAGTTCTTTTGTGATTCTTTATTTAATCAGCATAGCATCCCCTATGTGTCGGGTTCGCTTTAATATCTTTCTTTTATAAGCATATTTACCATTTTACCATAGGCTGTCAAGATTAACAATCGTTACATCATAGGTCATTGGAACTATTTCTGCTGCTCTAATATAGCTCTGATTTCCTGTAGCTTTACAGTTCCAATTCCTTTAATCGTTCCGATTTTCTCCAGAATCTTGTCTATGTCGATTGCCGGAGCTGCTTTCTTTCCCTGATTGAAGCCCTCGCTTCTGGCTTTCTCTACCCTGTCCTCGACATAGTGTACCAGTTGCTCGTCTGTCATCTTTCGCATTTTGACAGCTTTATCATGTATTTTGTTCTCGTCCTCTGTCCTGCGGCAGCTTCTCGTTTTTCCCATAGTCACGCCTCCTGTATTTTCTTGATGTGCAGCACATAATATTTCACGCCCGGCTCCGCTCCCCATTCTGGGTTGCCGGTTCCGATAGAGAGTGAGCATACAGTTTCTATGCTAGGAGAATTTTTACTGTACCCATTTCTGAATACTATCTTCTTCTCTGATAGGTCTACTGGTGGATATACATTCCCTTTAACAAGTTTCTCTCCCTCTCGGAAAAATCCAAATTCTTTAGGTAGTCTGTTGTCGTAGTACGGCTTGATTTCCCGGTATTCTTCCGTCTTTTCGCCGGACAAAATCATGTCGTACCATTTTTTCTTAATCGGCAGTATCAACATCTTCATCATCTCCTTTATCCTGTTTGCCAGATAGTTTATTTATATCGTCTGTCGGGCAGAAAAACCACATCATTATCAGCAGTGCAATCCACATTGAACCATAGTTGAATCTGCTTATATTCCCTCGTATTAAAATCATAAGTCCACATATAAACCATGGCAAACAATTCCAGTGCTTGTAATAATATGCTTTCAGCCGTTTCCTGATTTTTCTCATACGTCGCTCCTATTCCTCCCAGAACTGTTCTGCTTTGAATCTATCGCCCATATCCATGAAATAATCAAACAGAAATTCTCTCTGCTTCTTTGTTAGCTCTTTTATGTTTGTGACAATATAGCCGCCGGTTCCAGACGGATTGTGTATCAGACAATAGCCTTTTACCTGTGCCAGAAAATCACGATACAATCTCATTTCTCCTGTACCCAGATTTTCTTTTCTCCATGCTCTGTATTCTGTTTCAAAGCCTTTCTTCTCGCAGATTTCCTCTGCTGATTCTTCATGCTCTCCGAACGGACTTTCTGTAAATTCTCCGGTTGGAGATAGCCAGCCGAACTCCTTTTCTTCAACTTCTTTAGGTTTCTTATCGGTTCCCGGCAAGATTCCATTGTTGAGATTTTCCATGTGTTTTCGCAGTTTGTCTGTATCAATTTCACGACTGGTTATCTCCTCATAATTAAGGGGCTTGCCGTCCTTTCCGTCTTTCAACATTACCATACGGCAGGTTCCCCACTCCATTTCAGCAAATCCCAAATTGAAGCACTCCATGACATAAAACAGTCCAATCTTAATTTCAGGATTTCTTATTATCTCCACAATGTCTATAAAATTCTTGTCTGCCAGTGCCTCCCATACCAGATGAAAATAGTAAACGATATTCTTCTCAAATGATTCGCACCTGCCACCAGAGTTGATATTTACCGTAGTGTCGCAGCAATCATTCTTGCAGTGGTGTTTACATTCTGTGTTTTTGCATTTCACTTTTCTTGCCATAGTCGCCTCCTACTTCTCCGGGAATTGATACACGATATTCTTTCTGTATGTCGCCGGTCTTTGTGCCTGTGCTGACTGGTCGAAAAATTCATTTGTGTAACATTCTTCCTCGTATGCTCCGCAGAAATCTTTTAAGACCGCCAGACATCTTTCCTTACTGTCATACTCTGCGATTTCTTCAAGGCAGCCATCAGAAATACAGATGGTGTGTCTGACGGTTTCCTGCTTGCCCTTCTTGCTGATGTCCTCGTTATACTCCAGTGCGTTGAAAGCTCTCCCGAACCACAACACCCTCTCTTTGTTCTGTGATACTATAATCATTCTGATTCCTCCTACCACATATCCATTTCCGAAAATGTGTTCAATACAATTTCTGTTTCCGTTTCCCTTACATCAAGATAATTCCCAGTGTCCTTGATTATTTTAAGTGCGTTTTCTCTGGAAATATCCCTTTTTTCTGCGCCTCTGTATGCAAAGCCGTATCTGTGATACAGCTTCTTTTCTGTTTTCTCAACGACCTGTGCTGCTTCCTCTCTATTCAATGTTCCGTTATAAAATGACATATCAAGCATTGTCGATACCTCCTAATATTTTTCTTTAATCTCGTCCCAGTCTGGCAATCCCTGAATGTTCAAATTTGAGAACATAGCCACCATAACTTGAACTACAATACTGTTTCCAAACTGTTTATACATCTGCGTGTTGCTATTAACATTTTCCATTTTTGAAATATCTGAATCACTCACGCTCATGAGTCTGCCGCACTCCCTTGGGGTTATTTTCCTTATGCGATAGTCGCAATTTGTAATTATACAAGGCTGCTGATTTCCGCCCTGATAAGTTCTTATTGTTGGCGACGTGGCTTTATCGTCATAAACATTACCTGCAAAGTTGCCACCGTCGAATCCGTATATATTTCCAATTCTTCTTTCTTCCATTTATCTAATCACTCCAAAATCATTCTGGGGTCTTTATATTCTCTTGCTGTTATTGACGGAGCTACCTTTTTGTATGTGCGAATTGCCCCGTTTTCTAAGCCGCTCATACTCGTATCAATGCACATTCCTTTCGACAATGCAGTTTCCGACCGACCTCTGGTTTGATATTCCTCTGTCTTGTCTTGCTGTGATACAATTTGAAACAGGACATTCTTTTGGCTCGCAGATTGTTCCGTCAACGCAAGTCTGCTCTGCTCTGCTCTGCTCTGCTCTGCTCTGCTCTGCTCTGCTCTTAGGAATTGTACTTGGTAATGTTCCGTTGTCAATAAGCGTTTGGATAAGCTTCTGTGCTTTTTCGTTGTTTATGTAATACTTCTCGTCAACATTGCTTTCTAAATAATCTTTCATGGTATTTTTTAATTCAACTGGTTCAGGAAACCTGTATAAGTAGTTTCCAAGAAACGAAAACATGAAACACCTATTACGGTTCTGTGCGATTCCGTAATCCTTGGCATTCAGGTCTTTCCAGTAGTTTGTGTATCCAAGAGATTCAAGAAAATCAATCCACTTTTGAAAATCAGGCATATTCTTTTTCCCATGAACCTGTGGTACATTTTCCATGAATAATATCTGCGGTAGCTCTCCACCGCTGTCCTTTATCTCTGTTAATATTCTTTCGACTTCCCATAAAAGCCCCGACCTCGTACCGCTTCCCTTGCTCATTCCTAACTGCTTGCCAGCTACCGATAAATCAGTACAAGGAAACGAGTAAGTAAGTAAGTAAGTGAAGCTGTCTGTATCACATATTTTTAAATCACAAGCGTGGATTTTTGTAATATCCAATACCGGAAAATTCGTGTTGTGAATGGCATTGTAGCTTGCTACTGCATATTTATCAAACTCAACAATTCTGTAATGTTCAAAGTCCGCCCCTATCCTTTCAAGTGCCATAGCCTGTGACCCATACCCAGCGAATAACTCAATCAATCGAATTTTCTTAGTGATAGAGATAGGCTTTCTCATGTAGTCGAACATAGTCATTTGTTCTCCCATGATAGCTCCTTTCTTAATGCAAAGCTCCGCTTTTATACGGAGCCTTGCTGTCATAGCGGCATAAAGCCGCTGATTGTCTGATTATGAGATTTTGGAAATCTGGAAGCAGACCGGCACACGAAGCGAAGCAGACGCATCCCAGTAGTAGGCACCCCCACCGTGGTACACACCGCACGCAGTCGCCGAAATGCCGCTCCTGACAGAAGCCAACCAATACACTCTTGTATTTCCGTCCTCGTCCACTCTGATTCTGTTTCTTGCGTCCTTGTAATAATCAAGCTGCTTATACAGTCCCTTATCTCCGTAGCAGCTATCCTCGTCGAATACCTCTGACGCAGCCGGTAAGAACAGTTTTGTTGTGTATGTACCGCAGTTGCCGTCTTTGTCTTTCCACTCTCTGTCTACATCACTGATAACTGCCTGTAAGTTCTCCGGCAGCAATCCCCAGATTGTAGAATCAATGTAACCTCTGATGTCAGAATCAGGATAACCGCCCTTGTTGGTGTCCTGTTCGTTCCATTCAACTTCTCCACCGATAAAGTTTCTGGTTTCAAATCTCACATACTGGTCCGTCACATCTGTTACCACAAACTCTGCCGGCGTGCCGTCTGTAAGCTCGCAGGAAACTGTTGCTCCAACCTCTATCGGGATAATGCCTTTCTTAATCTTCTCTGCCAGTTCCTCCCAGTTCATCTTGCGGTGCTGTTTTACAGTTCTGATAAAGTCAATGCTGCCCTCCTGTTTGTCCTCTGCTTCTGTTGCCGGTTCCTCGCTGTCGCAACTGCACTTGCAATTCATGTGTTCCGGGAACGGTCTTAATCTCTCTACCGGAATAGCCGTTACTCCTATCTGGATTCCCTTGTGGTTCTCGGCGTATTCAAGGAACGCCTCACGCTCTCTCTGGATAATGTCATCTTTGCCGACAACCTCCATGCTGATACCTCTTGTTTTGATTTTGAGTTTGCTCATTTCGTTTTCCTCCTGAAATTTGATTGTGATATATTTAGGTCCGGTGGCTTTATACCACCGGTAAACCTGCTATGAAATAACCGCCATGCTTGGCAATGACCTGTTCAATAACCTCTACCGGCGTATATGGATAAATTGCCTCTGTCGGCTCGTCGCCCGCTGATTCCATGTACGGAATAAGCAGCTCCTCTCTGGTGCTTGGCATACCGCATTCGCAAGCTGTGTACTCAATATCCGGTCCGTCTGTTCTCGACGTGCTGTATAAAAACTTGCCAGCCTGTACCGAAAATTCAAAGCCGTCCTTACACAAAATGTGCGGTCTTGGCTCCTGAAATCCATTGCTCATGCGGTATGTGGCTTTCATGTACTCATTCACAGACGCATACTGTCTGTAAATATCCATATCCTGTGTTTCTCCGGCAAAACAGTTACCGCAATACCGGTAGAACATAGCTCCGTCGCTCTTGCCTATGGTTTCAAATGTGGCGTATGTTGCCTGATGCTTCCCTGTTTTCCGATTCATCATGTGGCTGTGAGGTTCTCCCACCTGCAATAACGACTGCGTGAGCGTCCTCGGTGGTAGAATATCCAGAAAATAATCGTAGACATCTTCGCCCACAATGTCGCCCGGCTTGCAGTATGCTCCCCAGTCGGTACTCTCTCCGCTATGCTCGTCTGCGAACTTTTCCCAACCCTTGATTGTCTTGATTTCCGTATTTGTCGTTAAATTCATCTTCCCAACGCTTCCTTTCGCAAATTGTGATAATGTCTGGTACATGGTGTCCATTCAGAACATTCAGGGCTTGCAGCTCTGTTATTCCGCACCGATTCTGTAATTCAATCCGTAGCTCTCGCCGCTCCCTGATGTCCTGATTGCCATAATCTGGCAGGGCTTTCAACCGCTTCTGGTACTCATATACAATTTGCCTTGTCAAAAGCTCTGCCATGACGGATACCTCCTATGTTGTTTCCTCCAGCTTTTCCAGTTCTTTGATAACTCTGCTTAATGCGTACTTGGCATTTGCTGTAAGCTGTCTCTGCCAGCAGCCGTTTTTCGGCGACCACTTGAATCCGTTGCCTTTCAGAATATCCCTGACCTTATCCTCCGGCTTATCCTCGAAGAAAAGCTGTAATCGCATGATGTCCGCATTCTCTACCACCTTGCAGAACTTGTTTTCTGCTTCCTGATTGCCCTTTTCCTTTGCGGCTTTCAAACTGTTTAAGCGGCTCTCAATCCTCTTGATGTTGGCGTTGTTGTTCTGGAGTGCGTATGACGGATAGCCGATTCTTCCGCAGAAATCCGGTTCCCTGAAATTCTTAATCTGGTCGTCAGAGTAGCCCATATCCTTTAACTGCTCGTCGCCTTTGGCTGTATCTTTCAGCTTGACCGCTTTGTTTACCGCTTTCATTCTCTCCTGATGTTCTTTCAGGTTCTCCAGCTTTTCTTCCAGAAGCTCGATTGCCTGTGCGTCCCCGGATAAAATCGGCTGTTCCATTGTCAGCAGGTGTTCTATCTTTGTGGCGTAGTTCTCCAGATACTTCCAATCGTTCATCAGGGTTTCTCTGCGGCTGTTCTGCTTTTCCTTTTTTCTTACCGGAAAATTACCGGCTCCCGAAATCAGGATTGACGGACAGCTTGCTTCGTTTCTGTAATAGGCGTTGAAATACTCTGCCAGCTTGCGGCTGTATCTCTCTGCCATGTGCTGTGCCTTTTCTGCAAGGTTCGGTTTCTTCTCCTTGATTTTCTCCACTGTGTCATAAACTCTGTTTACCATGTTCTGGTACTCTGATGTAGCGCTTCCGGCTACATATCCGCTCATTGAATTAGCTTCTTTTGCGGCTCTTGCTGTAAGCTCGTTGATTGTGAAAAACAGTCTTTCCATTGTGATTCCTCCTGTGATTTGAATGTCTATGCTTTCTCACTGGTTGCCCTCCAGTGGTAGCAGCTTTGGTTCTTTTCTTTGTGCTTCCCTGATGATTGCGTCCCGGAACTCTCTAAGCGTCCGGTTCTCTTTCCAGAGGTCGCTATTTTCTTTTCTGGCTTCTCCCAGAGATTCAATCAGCTTTCCTCTTTCCTCCACCAGCGAATACAGAATGTCGATTGCTTCCGTTCCCCATACCTCGTAGATATAGGCGATTTGCCGTGTGCCTATGATAGCTTTCGTATTCATAAGCACCAGCTCCGCTTTGCGGTACTCCTCGTCCGATACCGGATGTCCTACCGCCTGTTCAAATTCAAGCCGGTACATTGCTGCACCCCTTTACTACATGAGCGATTATCATAACCGGTATAACTGCCTCAACCGCTCCCTCCGGGAACTGAAACTCTGCCAGCACATTTCCTTTGCCGTCGGTCTTTTTGACCGTTCCCAGAGTTCCAATGTCCTCAACCTTAATCGTATCTCCAGCGTGTACTCTCATGCTCTCAACTCCTTATCCTAAAAATTCCTCGAACCGCTTCATATCCGGTGATTCCATTCTGTCAAACAGTAAATCCATAATCGGGCTTCCTGACGGTAACTGGTTGAAAACCTCGATACATTCATCAAATGACAGCTTCTGAACCAGTGCTTTTGCTCTCTCCATATGATTACCTCCATGAACTGTAAGCCAGTACGCTTGCCTCGTCAAAATCCATTCCGCTTGCCAGTAAATCATTGCAATCCTTTTTGGCTTCTTTGTGGTTTTTGATGAAGTCGTAAACCTCATTCATTGTTACGCCCATTTCCTTTGCTTTCGCCTCTGCTCTTGTCATATCGCCGCTCCTCCTTGTGTGTTATATTTTTGTGTTCCTTTATTATGTTATAATTATAACTCACTTTTAGTAGTCTGTCAATATATTTATTTCACTTTTGAGAGTTTTTAAGGCAAAAAAATATACGCATCAGCTCTCTGACTTACTTTTGAGAGTTAATTCATATCCCAGATTATCCAGTATTGATTGTAAGATATTTAGCCGGATTTCCTCTGGTTTCCTTGAAATATACTGATTTAGCGACTGTCTGCTCATTCCCAACTCTGACGCTATCTGTGTATGTGTCTTGCCTGATTCATCAATCAGGGCTTTCAATGTTTCTTCAACCTTAATCATCAGTTATTGCCTCCTTTTCCATGATTCCGCACTCTGCCAGCTCCTCTGCTGTGATTCCGGTTTCTTTCATCAGGAACTCTGCGAACTCCTGATTGTAAATATCCTGTCTGGCTTCTCTGATGACCTCTGCCATGTTTGCAATCAGTGTCTTTGCTCTGGCTGTCGTCATTTCCGGTTTTTTCTGTGCCGTCATGCGTAACGCACATTCGGTACACATTTTCCCCGAAAACATATCCTCTGTAAATCCGGGCGGTAACTGCCTATCCCAGCACTCGGCTCCGCACTTCGGGCAGGTACTCTTTTTCCATGTGTCGTTCGCCGGATATGGAATATTCTTAACCAGCGGTAACATCAGGCAGCCGCCTCTGTCAGTCGTCTTTCTTGGCTCTATCTTAATATTCATCAGTACACCTCCTCGAATCCAATCAAATCATGCTGCAATGGCTCTCCGTCGTCATCAAATGAACATGGCTCTAAAATCTCTTTTACCTCAAATTCCGGCTCGTCAGAATCTTTCCACCATGCCGTCATTGTCTCTCCGTTGCTGGTGCCTCTGTCTACGCAGATACATCTTCCGTCCTCCAGCTCATAAACTCCTACCAGCCAATGTCCCTCCAGATGTCCTAAATCTCTTTTAATCTTCATATCATTTTCCTCCTAATCTCCTACATAATAGCTGCTGTACCAGAATCCACCGTTTTCATCTCTCCAGATTGTAATATCGTGAAATGGCTCAAACAAAACACCTAAACAGGTCATTCCTGTGGCTGGTCCTTTCAGCTCTGCGGCTTTGCAATATGCAGCTCTCAATTCGTCTGTTGTAACATTTTTTCTTTCCAGTTCCTGTATATCGCCATTAAAAACCTCGTCCAGAACTTTGCTTATCTCATCCATGCTTGCCTCCTTATGCGTAATAGCAGGTTAAGTTCCATGCGTCGCCCTGCTCATAGTAAACGCCGTACTTTTCAAAAATCTTATTGAATCGCCGTACCAGACCGCCCAATGCGTAGCCGTTTATCATGTGATATACCGGTCCCTCGAAGCTCATACTCAAAATGTGGTCGTCTGCCACATACTCAAAATAATCTCTCGGATTCTGGTTATCCTCAACGAACAGCTTCTCCGGGTCGTTGTAATAATATTTCTTCGTCTCCGGGTCTCTGGTTGTGAATCTCTTGCCGTTAAAATAAATGTCCGTATCCTGCCAGATTCCATGCTCCAGAAGAAATGCCCGGATTTCAACCGCCATTTTCTCAATCCGTTCCTCTGTCAATCTCTTTGCCATGTTGCACCTCCTAAAAATTGTAATCGTAAAACTCATGTCTGCCTTTGCTTAATGTCAAATTTCCGGGCTGTCCGTATCTCTGGAACTTATCCGACCAGTGAAATGTTCGTACCTCTCCTTTTTCGTCTGGTTCGTATGTGTAGCTCTGCTCGCTCTGATTCGTGCAGTGTGCAGCAAATCCTCCCGGAATAAATTCAGGTTTGAAATCAGGATTCAGTGTAGCTTTATCCCTGCGGACCGTTACAGTCTTTGCAGTTACCTTTATGACCGTTGCGGCGTGTCTGTCACTCCAGAGGTTGATTGTTACGCCGTCGCCAACCTTTACGGTGGCTGGCGTTAATTTGTTGAACTTTTTCACTCGCTCAATAGATTCCTTCTCCAAGGAATCAGCCAATTCATTTTTTCCACTTGCCCTGTATGATTCAGCTCTTTCAAATCCGCTTGTAATCGTTGCACACCGCATAATGTAGATAGCGTTTTCTGGTGCAAGCTCTTTTATGAGTTTGCTATATTCTTCTCTTGTCATTCCTGCTCCTCCTCTCCGATATATTCAACCGCTATATGTGCTGACATAAAGCAGTCTGGCTCTCCGTCAAAATCGTTCCCTGCGGCTGAATTTAATGTGTCGCCTCTTTCTTCGCAACATTCCCTCGGACTGCAACAATCTGTATTCTTCCATAGCTTTCCGTTTTCGTCCTCATACACATATCTGCCCCAGCTATCACGCCCCAGATATTTCAGGTGCAAGGTCTTTGTCTTGGCTGCTACCAGCTCATAATTCACAATATCGAAATGTCCTAACGGTCTTGCGTACTCAATATAACCCCACGCCTCTCTCTGAATTTCCTCTGCATAAGTTTTATTGTCGAAGTTGTATACCGTCACTATTCCGTTACCCTCCGGCTTCGGGTAACTTCCCGGCATAATCGGTCTCTGTGTGCTGTAATATCTGTAATTCATTCTGCTACCTCCTGTTCGTCTGCAAGTTTAATATCTATAAGTGTCATACTGCCATATAAGCAATTATTCTCTATCTCTCTTTCTGTTTCGTAGCCGCCACCTCTTATCTGTGGGTTGTATCTAAAAAACTTCGCTATGTATTTCTTCATGTTTTTTTCTCCATTCTCCCCGTTCTGCCGATAGGTCAGCCTCTTTTACGCCAGTCTGAAAACCGAATACAGATACTTGCCATTCTCGTCTGATATAATTTCTACTGTCGTTAATTCTTCCAGTGCTTTGCTCATTGGCGTTCCGTATGTTCCACGCTCCCATAAACCAGAAGCCTCTGCCATTTTCCAAAAGCAGCCTGTTTCAATTCCTGCTCCTTTTCCCGGAAAAGCATGGTGTTTTGTAAATCTTGCTTTGATAAAGTTCTT
>OLRQ01002393.1_pt1 | contig 11551 bp, 9 predicted proteins | sample 1671971 | NCBI WGS metagenome assembly OLRQ01 (sample SAMEA3136631, study PRJEB25190) | human gut metagenome | biome: human gut; feature: human-associated habitat; material: faeces | place: Austria | collected 2013 | reverse complement strand
CCGCCGCAGCGCGCGGCGACCACCGCGTAGCGCAGCTCCGCCGCCGTGTCCGCCGCGTAAAATTGTACGTTTATATCCATGGATCAACTCTCCGATTCAATATTATACCAATTGCGATATAGGTATAATACTAATATTCTCCGTAAAAATCAAGTCGCTCTTTATTTTTCGACGGAACTGGGGTATAATCCATGTGTAAACCATATAAGGAGGGTTAAGTATGAAACAGTATTTTGAAATAGTGGACGTCATGGCGCGCGAGATCCTTGACTCCCGCGGCAATCCGACCGTCGAGGTCGAGGTCACTCTGGACGACGGCACCGTCGGCCGCGCGGCCGTGCCTTCCGGCGCGTCTACCGGCATGTACGAAGCCTGCGAGCTGCGCGACGGCGACAAGAGCCGTTATAACGGCAAGGGCGTCCTGCTCGCGGTCGAGAACGTCAACCATGAGCTGGCCGAAGCGCTGGTCGGCATGAACGTGCTGGATCAGCCCTCTATTGACAAGATGCTCATAGATATCGACGGCACCCCGAACAAGACCCGTCTCGGCGCGAACGCCATCCTCGGCGTGTCCCTCGCCTGCGCGAAGGCAGCAGCCGCCGCAACCGGCGTCAGCCTGTATAACTACATCGGCGGCGTCAACGCTAAGACCCTGCCCGTGCCGATGATGAACGTTCTCAACGGCGGCCAGCACGCCGCCGGCTCGAACGTGGACATTCAGGAGTTCATGATAATGCCTGTCGGCGCGGAGAGCTTCCATGAGGCGCTGCGCATGTGCGCCGAGGTGTTCCACGCGCTCAAGAAGGTAGTTCCGGCGTCCGGCGTGGGCGACGAGGGCGGCTATGCGCCGAATCTCGACAGCGACGAGGACGCGCTGAAGGCGCTTGTCACGGCGATTGAGAAGGCGGGCTACAAGCCCGGCGACGACTTCCGCATCGCGATAGACGGCGCGGTGTCCGACTGGTACAGCGAGGAGGACAAGTGCTATCATCTGCCGAAGCGCGGCATCGTGATGACCAGCGAGCAGATGGTCGACATGTGGGAGAGCTTCGTTGACAAGTACCCGATCGTCTCCATTGAGGACGGCATGGGCGAGAACGACTGGGAGGGCTGGCAGCTGATGACCCGCCACCTCGGCCACCGCATCCAGATCGTCGGCGACGACCTGTTTGTGACGAATGTGGAGCGCATCAGGAAGGGCATCAAGCTCGGCGCGGCGAATGCCGTGCTGATAAAGCTCAACCAGATCGGCACCCTGACCGAGACGCTCGACGCGATACAGACCGCACACCGCGCCGGCTGGACGGCCGTCGTCTCCCACCGCTCCGGCGAGACGGAGGACACGACCATCGCCGACATCTCCGTCGCCGTCAACGCGGGGCAGATCAAGACCGGCGCGCCCTCGCGCACCGATCGCGTGGCGAAGTACAATCAGCTGCTGCGCATCGAGGAGGAGCTGTTCGACTCCGCCGAATACCTCGGCAAGGACGCGTTTTTCTCGATAAAGTAAATGAGTGAACCCACGGGAAGCCGCAAAGCTTCCCGTGGGTTTTTTTTGTTGGGGGCAACGCGACCACGCCAGTCCGAAATATTTGCCCCTCTCGGCTCCCCTAAGAGGGGCGCCGAGAGGGGCATGGCAACCACTACCCTACCTAAGATGCGCGCAAGGGAGGGGGTATGCGCAGCGCCTTATTCCCGCCAATATTTCATCTTACATTTAACAGATTTGTAACGCAATGTGCGGCGGTATAGACTATAATATCAATTTGTAAAAAAGAATGGTCGTAGATTTTTTCAAGGAGCTGCATTGCATGAAACTCAAAAAAATTACTGCTTTGGCGCTGATTCTGGCAGCTGTCGTTTCGCTGTGCGCCTGCGGTGCGACCGCGGCCGCGCCCGCCGCGACAACTGAATGCACCTGCGGCGGAGACGCTTCCGTATGTACCTGCTGCGGCAACTGCTGCGCGTCGGACTCCCAGCCCGCGCAGACCGCATCCACCCCAGCGGAGGACGCAGACTTCGACTCACGGCTCGCAGGCTCATGGACTCTTGTGGCCGAGGAGATACACGGCGCGCTGGGCGAGATAAAGAACAGCTCCGTCCCGGACGGCAGCAATATGTACATAAGCCTTGACGGCGGCGTGAGCGGCGAGATATTCGACGCGGTCACGCGGGCGCTGAAGGTCAGCTTCGGCACGAACACCGTCTTTGAACCCCTCGGCACGATCACGTCGGACAACGGCAGGCTGGACATCACCGGCCTTCTGCCCGATAACTCCGGCATCACCATAAACAAGGCCACGTACGCCTTCTCCGACATCACGAAAGGCTCCTACAAGTCCTGCACGCACAACGCCGCCTTCGCGGAGGACACCGACAACCGCATGAAGCTCAACATCTCCTGCACAGTTGACGGCACGATCGTTCACGGCGACATCAACGTCGCGCTCACCTTTGAGCGCATCTACCCCGTCTGGTCGTACAGCAGCGACGGCAGCAAGGGCAAGTATCTGCTCATGGACGCGCTGGAGGGCAAGTGGCAGGACAATTATGAGAATGTCTGGGACTTCGCGCTGGACGTGAAAAGCTCCGAGGCGTCCACCGTGCTGAGCTTCAGCGTCACGGATAAGAACGGCGCGGTCAAGACCGGTGTCGATTTCCTCGACGTTGAGAGCGATGACGGGCTGGGCGTTGACCTGACCTTCGCCTTTGACAGCTCGCGCATAAACGGGCGGCTGCAGTATTTTGACGGCAGCACCCTGACGCTCACGACCGACATGGGCGAGACTCTGACGCTCAAACGCGTGAGCTGAGAACAGAATAGAATGAGATGAGCCACCCATGAAATCGCTCGGCTAGAGTAATTTCATGGGTGGCTTTTTGCGCAGGACGCGTGGGTGCGACGGAACGGCACAGACGCCGTCCCCTACGGTTATGTTTATAGTGCAGCGCGCCCTTGGCGCCCCTTTTAGGGGAGCTGTCGGCATTAGCCGACTGAGGGGTCGCCAGTCTTTATAAATTGCCAGTAGGGAAAAGAAAGCTCAATATAAAGAAAACCTCTGTCATTCTCCCTAAAGGGACTAGGCGGCAGAGCCGCCGTCGCGAGAGGGCGAAGCCCGACGTGGGAATCCGTTCTCCTTACGCCGCACTAAGACTTTGCACAGTCCCAAGGGGATGCGGATTGCCACGTCGCTACGCTCCTCGCAATGACAGGTTATTTTAGTCTTCCGCGTCGTTTTAGACACGCACAACAGGTCTTTGAACAGGGCACTCATGTAATTACTGCGGCCATATAAAATACGGTCATCGTAAGAGAGCTTTCCACTTGATAAAGTCCGCTCAATAGTTTATACTAATTTTAGCCAGTACGACACCATTACACAGGAGCTGGTGATTATTATAGATTTATTTATTAAAATTGGGATATTATTCATCTCGGTTATACTTATCGTTTATTCCTGCACCCGGCTGTACCGTTGGAGAAAATCAGCTTTTTCTTCTACAAATGCTTATTTGAAAAATCAAAGATATTATTCTATTGGTGAAAAGGCTTGTATTCAAGTGCCCGACGAGCAGGGTCTCGAGTATAGGTGCAGCGGCAAGGATTTGAAAGCTCACGTTTATTATGAATATCACTATACAGTTGACGGCAGGCATTATTGTAAATCATATTTCAATGAGGCAGATGATGATGGGCTGCCTAGCAAAATCAAAATGCACTATAACAAGAGAAAACCACAGCTTGCTTTTCGTGACGGAGCAGTAAGGGAAAACTCTGTTGTGTCTCTTTTATTGATTACTTTGGGCGTAATTTTGCTGTTTGGTTCGATTGCTTCATTAATTTAAGCTCGTATTCTTCGGCATGCTATAGCCGCGCTTATCAAAAAATCGCCTTTTTTTAGCTTTAATATTGACATTTTCTGTGTTTGGAGGTATTATTAAATTATCAAAGGCCATCGCAGACTTGTTTGCCGCCTTTGCCTGAGAAGTGACGTCATTATAATCGACGGCAATTGGAGCCGGGGATTCACTGTTGGCGGGGCTTCTTTTTTTATTCTCTTGCCAATCTTATAAATAATATATACCCGCAAAATCCCCCGTCTGAGCGCAAGGCAAAGACGGGGGAGCTTTTTTATTTCACTCGGCTATCAAGCGTCACCGCTATGCCATACGATATGCGTCAGACATAGTGCTTGCGCGGGATGCGGTCATAGTGGCGCAGGAGTATTGGCTCCACGCAGGAGGACAGGAACTTCATATCAAGATTAAAGAAATATATCAAAAAGGTCACGGCGAAAAATCCGCCCGCTCCGCCGAGGAGCTTCAGCGACAGCCTCTTCAGATTCATACTTTCTCCTCCTTCGTCACCATGCGTTCTCGTCCGGCAGAACCTCGATGGACGGATCCAGCGGCTCCTCGCGCATGACGGTACGCATATACTCGTTGAACTGGTCGCGGATGGCCTGACGCGAATACACGCGCGGATCGCACAGGTCGTGGCAGACCCAGACGAGGTGTATCCCGCGCTCGCGCGCCTGCTCCTCGAACTGCCCGTGCATACCGACCAGCGCCTTGCAGCTCATGTGCTCCCACATCATCACCATGTCCGCGTTCATCTTCTCGCAGAACTCCCACAGCTCGTCGACCAGCACCTTATAGCCGCCGTGTGTACGGTTGCGCATGATCATGTTCTCGGTCAGGTACGCCATGTCGTAATACGCCTGCTCGCGGTTCTCCGGCGTGTCCTCCTCGGCGATCTCCTTGCTGATGACCATGGACAGCATATCCGTCAGCGGCACGACGCCCCAGCAGTGCACCATCCAGTTGAGCATGTCGATGACATACTGCGGCTGCACGCCCCAGACTATGCAGCGGTGGCGGTACTCGGGCGCCATCATCGTCTTGCGCTCGTAGCCGCGCTGCACGTACTTCATTATCTTCCGGTCTATCGGCGGGAACAACGGCGAGCGGCCGCAGTTGCCCATGTAGTTTGTGTCGTTATACAGCGAGAAGGTCGCGCCGATGAACTGCGGGTAGGGCGTGCTGTTGACCTCGAGCCAGGTCAGGCGGTTGCGCGTCGTCTCGTTGACGCGCTTGGCGCACTCAAAATACGCCTTCCAGTCCCACTTCGCGCCGGTCTGCTCCTCGATAAACGCGATGGCCTTCCTGATATCCTGCGCGGCGTACTCCTGCACGTCCTCCTCCTTGTGCCGCATCGGCGCGACGAGCTGGAAGGTTTGGATGCCGTACTCGCGCTCAAGACGCTTGGCGATGATGCCGTTGCCCATCAGCGAGCCGTCGCAGGTGGTATTGACCTGCACGGCGCACTTGCCGAGCACGGGGAAGTCGTCCTCGATGGAGACGCCGGCTTCGGCCTCCGGCATGGGACATACGTCGCCCGGGATGCCGAACTGCTGCGCGATGTCGAGATAATGCGTGGACGAATACTGGTTCAGGAGGTTTGCGGAGAACATCGTCGGCACCTCGCGCAGTATCGCGTGGAGCGTCGGGAAGCCCATCATGAACGCCGTCATGGCGTTCTCGTCGGTCAGGACGCAATCGTTTGAATACTTGACGTCGTTGCCGGTGCGGCGGTCGCCGCGGATGGAGTTATCAATACATGTCGCCACGTCCTTGACGACGAAGTCCATCGCCGTGTGCACGATGCGCAGCGGCTCGTCGCGCAGACCCATCGTGAATTTATCCAGCATGTGCGGCACGGCGAGGTAGTTTGCGAACCAGCGGTACCTGAACATGGCCTTGACGTTGCGGGGCTTGATGATGACTCCGGCGAGGATGGACAGCAGGTACAGCCATCTGCCGTAATCATAGAGGGTGTCCTTTATGCCGCGCCACTCGCGGCGGCGGCGCACCTTGCCGCCGTCAAAAAGCACGCCAAGCCGCTTTTCGCCGATACGTTCCCGACTGTTTTCCACCAGCGCCATTACCTTGCACCTCCCTGAAGCTTTTTTATCTCAATGCTTTCCACAAACGCCTGCACACGCGTGCGCATCTGGCCGATGGACGAGGCGATGTTGTACGGCCGGTCGACCGACATCACGGGGAAGCCGTAGTCCTCGCGCAGCATCGTCGAGCCGAGCAGCCGCTCGTATGCCCACGGGTCGCAGAATTTCACCTGCTGGTATATGATGCCGTCCGCGCCGTATTCGCGCGCGATGTCGTTGACGTACTGCTTACGGCCGTAGACCTTCTCCATGTTCATCATGCGCGGACATTGGCCGCGGTGGACGTACTGGCGGCAGAGCTGGGTCAGCGCGTCCTCGTCGTCGTTCATCTCGATGACGTCGCGCCCCGGCAGCGAGCCGAAGCAGAAGCGATCCGCGCAGACGTAAGCGCCCGTCTCCTCGATGAGCCGGATGAAGCCGCTGTCGTCAACCTCCGAGCCGACCACCATGAGCCGCGCCCGATACGGCTTCGGCTCCGGCTCGCGCGTGCGTATCTCTTCGAGCGTCTCGCGCAGCTTGTCGACTATCAGGTACTTCGGGGCGAGGTATGTAGCCAGCGTCAGCACGTGGAACTCGTAGCCCGTGATGCGCGGGCGCTCTTCCTTCCGGAAGTCGCCGATCGCGCGGATGAGCGAGCATATCTCGTTGTGCCCTGCGACGGCCGTCCTGATCGCGGCGTCGGAGGTGTCTATGCCGTAGGCCTCGCGGAGGGGCGTGAGAATGTGGTTCCTGCATTGGAGCTTCAGCAGCTCTGCGCCGTTTTCGTCCGCCTTGAGGGGGATCTCCATATACTGGTGGAAGAAGCGGTCGTTGCCCTGTCCCATGGTTTTCAGCAGTTCCATGTTCTCGACGCAGCGGTTTATCATCGTGCAGCCGTCGGGCGCGATGACGCAGTCGGCGAAGTTGAAGCCGCCCTCGATGGCGCGCTCGAGCAGCGCGCGGCTCGTCTCGCACAGGAAGCTCGTCATGTAGTAGGTCGCGATGTCCATCGAGCCGGTGTTCGGCGCGGACAGGCGGATGGAAAAGGTTCCGTCAAGGTTCATCAGTGGTTCGGGGGTGTTCTCGCACACGAACGCGACGCAGACCTTGCCGTCTTTTTTCGCCTGAACGATCAGCTCGTTGTTTGCCTCCCGCAGGAGGTTTTCAAAATAGCCAAGATACTTCAGATCTCTCATTGCTTTCCTCCCCTGAATAATTTTGCCGTTGACCTGAATGATATTATTTTAACATGTTGGCAAATGAAGTCAATTTATTTATTCAATTTGTGCATATATGTATAAACTGTGCAGGCGGTGTTGTGCAATATGCGCCGCGCGCCGGCGCGGTGCATGCCCGCACATTAATTATACAGCCCCCCGCCGGCGTTTCATGCCGCAACGCGGCGGTGAGAATAAACGGGATGTGAAACGGCGGTGCACCCCCTTGGCGCCCCTTCTGGGGGAGCTGTCAGCCGTAGGCTGACTGAGGGATTGTCCGTTGCGGTACCGGCAGCTGATTCGCCTGTAAACGACGCTTGATGCAGATTATGCGGCACAATCCCTCCGGCTCGGCTAACGCCGACCCACCTCCCTTTACACAAGGGAGGCAAAGGGCAAATCTTTACTCTGCTCTTTCTTTTCTCCTCTGCTTGTTTCTCCTCTCTGGTGACTGCCAATATGTAAAAGACACCGCCCCCCCCAGACGCAAAGAACCCACCCGAATGATCGGGTGGGTTCTTAGCCTGTAGACAAAGCTGTCGGCGATGTATAGAATTGCATGGGGAGAGTGCAGAGAGGGGACGGGAGTCCCCTTTCTGTGTTCAATACATCCTTATTCAGGAGTGTTTTTGAATACTCCTGAATAAGTTTTCAAGGCGTCGAACTTTGTCGACGCCTTGAGAACCCACCCGAATGATCGGGTGGGTTCTTACAGCACTATCTATTCCTTATTTCTTCGCACGCAGGATGGAGAACGGGTCGGCGCCGTTGCCGGAAAGCGTCGTGAAGCTGAGGCTCGTGTCCACGTGGTCGGCCATTGACTGGCGCGCCAACTCCGGCAGACGCATCCGTATCGCGGAAACGACCGCCGTGTGGTGGTACTTCATGCTGGGCATCCAGGGGTTCGCCTCATTGCCGCTGCGGCCGATAAACTCCAGCATCGAGGACTGATACATCGTCAGCTTCGGGAGCAGAATGTTGTAGCTCTGGATGATGTAGGGGTTGCCGCAGGCGTCGATTATCATCTTGTGGAACGGCATATCGGTGTCCTTCATGCCGCGGATGTCGCGCTGCAGGACGCTGTCCTTGAATGCATCCGCCAGCATGCTCAGCTCGCGCACGGTGGCATCGTCCGCCGAGTGGGCGCAGAGCGCCGCCGCCTCGCATTCGATCGCGCTGCGGACGCGGTAAAGGTTGATCATGTCGGGCAGGCTGAGATCGAGCACGAAATTGCCGCTCTGCCCGGGGCGGGATATTACAAAGCCGACCTCGGCCAGCTTGCCGATGGCTTCTGCCACGGGCGTGCGCGAAATGCCGAGGGATGCGGCGATCTGATTGACGTTCAGCTTGGAACCGGGGGTAATGCGCAGCTCAACAATATCGTCGTACAAAAGCTTCGTCACAAGGTCACGCAGCTTGGCGTCGGGGTTTTCGGAGATGTACTTTTTGAGTCGGTATTGATCCATAACGCGGCCTCCAAGATAAAAATCGCATCAATTATAACGCATGTCCCGAATATTTACAAGCGCTTAGCGGCAAGTAGTTCTTTTGTCAATCAAGGGCGATTAGGGAAACGAAAGAGCGAAGTACAGACCACGTGACGCCCCCCCGTGCCGAACCTCCCCACACAAAAACAAAGAACCGCACGGGATTCCGTGCGGTCCTTCGTTTTGGGAGAAAAGAGAGGATTTATAGGAGTAGAAAAGTAGCAATTTAATATGCGCCGTCAGGGAACCTGACCGGGCATGATGGAGGTGGAGCCGGAGGTGTTCTCCGGAACCTCCTCGTCAAAGGTGATGCTCAGCGTCAGCGTCTCGCCCGCGCGGTAGATCACAAGCTCTGCCGTGTCGCCCGCGGAGTACTGCTTGACGGCGTGGGTCAGGTCGGTATAGCTTTTGACCTCGCTCTCGCCGAGCTTGGTGATGATGTCGCCGGCGCGGAGTCCCGCGGTCTCGGCGCAGCTGCCGCTCTCAACGGAGTAGACATACGCGCCTTCCGGCATATTGTAATACTGGCTGTAAGCGGAGGTGTATCTCTGGTCGATACGCACGCCCATGTGAGCCTTGCCGGTGACATAACCCTTGGTGATAAGATCGTTTGCGATGCTGGCCGCGTCATTGATAGGGATCGCGAAGCCCAGACCCTCCACTCCGGAGGAACTGTACTTGGCAGTCACTATGCCGATGACTTCGCCGCGGGTGTTGTACACGGGGCCGCCGGAGTTGCCGGAGTTGACCGCCGCGTCGATCTGGAACATGTTGATCGCGCTGCCGCCCTCTTCGGTGGTGATGAGACGGTCAAGGGCGCTTACGTGGCCGAAGGTGGAGGTGAACTCCAGCTCGCCGAGGGGGTTGCCGACGGCGCACACATCGTCGCCAACGGCGAGGCTGTCGCTGTTGCCCAGCGTTGCGGGGGTGAGGCCGGTGGCATCTATCTTCAGAACGGCGATGTCGTTGCTGGCTTCAATGCCGACTATCGTGGCGTCGTAGCGCGTGCCGTCGTGGGTAATGACATTGACGGCGTAGTTGTTCTGATATGCCGTTTCTATAACGTGGTAGTTTGTAAGTATATATCCGTCATCACTGATGACGAAGCCGGAGCCGGAGACTGCGGAGGAACTGGTCTGGCCGAAGAAGTTCGTGTATGTGACCTCGGTGGTCACGCCGACGACCTGCTTGCTCGCTATCTCGTTTATCTCCGCCCAGCTGAGACTGTCGGAAGAGCTGCCGGAAGAACTGGCGGCGATCGGGGCGCTCGATGAGCTCACGACCGGAGTCTCGGAGGGTTCGGCGTTCACGCTGTCCTCCAGTGCCGTGATCCTGCTGTTCAGGCGGCTTTCGGCGATCGCGCCGCCGCAGAGACCGCCGAGCAGCGCGCACACAAGTGCGATGCAGGCAAATCTGAGATAGCCGTGCTTCTTGCCGTGCCCGCCGTTGTCGGAGGGCTTAGGCTCTCTCTGGGGCTTCTCCTGTTTCTCAGGCGGGGTGTAGTATCTGGGGGGATCGTTGCTCTCGTCCGCAGGGACGTAGTGCGCGTCGGAGTATATTTTCTGAGTAAACCCGTTTTTGTAATGGTACTCGCCGTTCACGCGGTCGGTGTTATCCGGAGCGGAACCCTCTGCGTTGACATTGTTTGTCTGTTCGATCGGATCATTATCTTCGGGCTGGTACATTAAAAAGACCTCTTTTGCTATTTGAACTTGCTTGGTTTGTCTTATTCTTTGCTTGTGGGTATAAGATACAATGCATTTATGTACTTGTAATGAACAAAAGCGCAAATATTTTTGAACAAAGCGAAAGAAAACTGTTAACGCATGGAAATATGGGGGCAGGGGAGCTGCATTGGCTGCGCCGCATACTCTTGGCGCCCCTTTTAGGTAGCGAAGCGGCGGCGCGGTAGTGAATGACATGCCGGGGGCATGTCAGAGCCGCGCCGTGACCGAGCCGCAGCGAGACGCTGTCAGCCGTAAGGCTGACTGAGGGGTCGCCAGACTCCGACTATTGCCAATAGGCAAAAGAAAAGGCAGGGTAAAGCAATCGGGACGGCAGCCGCCGTCCCGATCACTATCACATATACAGCACGAGCGCGATCATTTCGAGCGTCTCGTCGTCGCGGTTGATGATGCTGTGCCCCTCGCCGCTGGGACAGAAAGCAACGTCGCCTGCCTCGAGCGTCGTGAGCGTGCCGTTGTCGCTGTACTCGCCGCGGCCCTTGAGAATGTAGTACACCTCGCCGTCGCCCTGATGGACATGCCAGCCAACTTCGCAGTTCTTGCGCAGATAGATGTGGTTGAACAGCCGGCCCTTGCCCTGCATCTCGTCGGCGTCGTTCAGGATACGGTCGGCCTCCAGCATACCCATGCCGCCGAACGCCTGCTTGGTCTCGTGTATACGTTCATTTTTTCTTCTTATCATAATAGAGCTTACCCCCTGTTGAAGTATAGCTGTATTCTACACCAAAACTGCGGGGGATTCAACTATTTATCCAGTGCGCGGATAAGCTCAAGCGCGGTGGAGGTCAGCTCGCGGGCGAATTCCTCGCGCTCTGACTCGATCGCGACGCGCACCGCGCTGCGGCTGGCGAGCGGCGCTATGTGCAGCTCGAAGCCATCGCCGGATACGCGCAGCCCGTCGGAGTAGTCCGCGCCCATGTCCATGAACAGCTCCGACAGCGTCCCCATCAGCTCCGCGCGGTCGCGGCACGGACAGATAACTCCGCCGCTGCCGTCATCGCCGTCGTCGGGAGCGGGAGCCGCGGCAAATTCCGGGGCGGGGGAGAGGTCGAGCCTGCCGCGCAGTGCATCCACGCAGCACTGGTAGTACGACAGCGGCGTCCCCACGTCGCACCAGTAGCCGTCCATCACCTCGCCGCGGATAAGCTCGCCGCGCC
>OLRQ01002387.1_pt1 | contig 11612 bp, 10 predicted proteins | sample 1671971 | NCBI WGS metagenome assembly OLRQ01 (sample SAMEA3136631, study PRJEB25190) | human gut metagenome | biome: human gut; feature: human-associated habitat; material: faeces | place: Austria | collected 2013 | reverse complement strand
CCAGAAGGGAAAAGGCGCAAGCAGATGGCGCAGGTGAATCTGGAAATAGTATTAGCCAGAAAGCGAACATTTTCGTCAGGAAGCGTAGCAAAAGAACACGAAAAATCCACAAAAACCCTTTACGGCACGCCATCCGATGCGTATAATTGTTGCATGACGAACAGAACACGCTTCCGCCCGTCCACCTGATAAGGAGGTTGGTTCTCATGAAGAAGTTCTTTAGTCTCGTTCTTGCTCTGGCCATGGCGCTGAGCATGGCGTCCTTCGCGTCCGCAGAGGAAACGACGACGATTCACATCGGCGTGATTGACCCGATGACCGGCGCTGCCGCCGTCTATGGTCTGGCAGTTGCGCGCGGCGCGGAAATCGCCGTGGAAGAAATCAACGCCGCCGGCAAGGTGAACATCGTGCTGGATGTGCAGGACGATGAAAACGACGCTGAAAAGTCCATCAACGCTTACAACGCGACGCTGGACAAGGGCACGCAGGTCATCCTTGGCTGCGTGACGACAACCCCCTGCATTGCTGTCTCCGCGCAGGCGTATGACGAGCGCGTGTTCATGCTCACGCCCTCCGCCTCCTCGCTGGAAGTCATCGCGAACAAGGACAATGCGTATCAGATCTGCTTCACGGACCCGGCACAGGGCTCCGCGTCCGCTGAATACATCTTCAACAAGAAGGTCGGCGAGAAGGTCGCCATCATCTACAACAACGCCGACACCTATTCCACCGGTATCTATCAGACCTTTGAGAGCAAGGCTGCCGAGCTGGGGCTGAACATCGTTTCCGTGACCACCTTCACCAACGACACCACGGACTTCTCCGTGCAGGTGACCGAGGCCAAGAACGCCGGTGCGGACGTTGTGTTCCTGCCCATCTACTACACCCCCGCTTCCCAGATTCTCAACGCTGCCAACACCATGGGCTACAAGCCGGTGTTCTTCGGCGTTGACGGCATGGACGGCATCCTGACCATGCCCGGCTTCGATGTTGCGCTGGCGGAAGACGTCATGCTGCTGACCCCCTTCTCCGCGGACGCGCCGGACGAGCTGACCAAGAGCTTCGTTGGCAAGTATCAGGAAAAGTACGGCGAGGTGCCGAACCAGTTCGCGGCGGATGCGTACGACGGCATCTACGCGCTGGCGGCTGCCGCTGAAAAGGCTGGCGTGAAGGGCGACGAAGCGCCGGAAGATATCTGCGACGCGATGATTGCCGCCATGCAGGAACTGACCGTCACCGGTCTGACCGGCACGATGGTCTGGGATGCGACGGGCGCTGTCACCAAGACCCCGACGGCCGTCATCATCAAGAACGGCGTGTATGTCGGCGCTGAGGCGGCTGCAGCGGAGTAATCCCCCCTATTCCACACGTTTTCCTCATGCCGGAGGAGGAGCTTCCTTCTCCGGCATGAGCGTATCATACGATTTCCAGATAAGAATGCGCCAAGATGCGCCGCGAATTTTTCATTCTGGCTAACGTGAATGAAACGCAGCGTAGCAGCGCTACGCTAAGTGGAATGAGCGGACGCCAGAAGGGAAAAGGCGCAAGCAGATGGCGCAGGTGAATCTGGAAATAGTATCCAGCAGGTGCAGACAGAAGGTAATCAGCAACAGTTGGTGCAAGGGTGCACACGGACTGCTGCTGATTGCCTTGCTGTCTTTCAAGGGAAAGTGCTTTTCCCGCAGATTTCAGTCATTTGGAGGTGCAGGCAGGATGCTTCAGTTCTTCTCTTACCTCATCAACGGCATCAGCCTTGGCAGCGTGTATGCCATCATCGCCCTGGGCTACTCGATGGTCTACGGCATTGCCAAGATGCTGAACTTCGCGCACGGCGACGTCATCATGATTGGCGCGTACATTGCCTTCTGCGCCACGCAGTACTGGGGCATGTCCCCCCTGCTTGGCGTGCTGATTGCCATGATTGTCTGCACGATGCTGGGCATGGTCATCGAGCGGCTGGCGTACAAGCCGCTGCGTCAGGCAACGAGCCTTGCCGTGCTGATTACCGCCATCGGCGTGAGCTACCTGCTGCAAAACCTGGCGCTGCTGGTGTTCGGCCCGAACCCCATGTCGTTTCCGTCCTTCGTCAGCATCCCGTCCATCAGCCTGTTTGACGGGCAGCTGATTCTGACCGGCGAAACAATCGTGACTGTGCTGGCGAACATCATCATCATGCTGGTGCTCACGTTCTTCACCTCCCACACGAAGATGGGCAAGGCGATGCGCGCCGTCAGCGAAGACCGCAGCGCGGCGGAACTGATGGGCATCAAGGTGAACGCGACGATTTCCCTGACCTTCGCCATCGGCAGCGCGCTGGCGGCGATTGCGGGCGTGCTGCTCTGCTCCACCTACCACACGCTGATGCCCACGACGGGTTCCATGCCGGGCATCAAGGCGTTCACGGCGGCTGTTTTCGGCGGCATCGGATCAATTCCCGGCGCGCTGCTGGGCGGTCTGCTGCTGGGCATCATTGAGATTCTCGGCAAGGCGTATGTGTCCATGGAGCTGGGCGACGCGCTGGTGTTCGCCGTGCTGATTATCGTGCTGCTGGTCAAGCCGACGGGGTTGCTGGGCAAGCCGATGCGGGAGAAGGTGTAACGGGATGAAGAAAACGATGAAAAAGTCGACAAAAGGCTTTCTGAACAACTTGATCACCTACGCCATCGTCATCATCGCGTTCGTCTTTACGCAGATGGCGTTGAGCAAGATGATTCCGGGCGTCACCATCAGCCGCTCCCTGAAGGGGCAGCTCATCCCGATTTGCGTCTACATCGTCATGGCGGTTTCGCTGAACCTGACGGTCGGCATCTCCGGCGAACTGTCGCTGGGTCACGCGGGTTTCATGAGCGTCGGCGCTTTCTCCGGCATCATCATGTCCGGCTGGCTGCTGAACGCCTTCCAGATGGAAAATGAGACGATGCGCCTCGTGCTGGCCATGCTGACGGGCGGCGTATGCGCGGCGATTGCGGGTGTGCTGATTGGCATCCCGGTGCTGCGTCTGCGCGGCGACTACCTTGCCATCGTCACGCTGGCGTTCGGCGAAATCATCCGCAACGTCATGAACTGCCTGTATTTCGCGGTCAGCGACGGCAAGCTGATTGTCAACTTCAACAATCCCCGCATTGATGGCACGCTCCTGTACAACGGGCCGGCGGGCGCGGTGCGCGTCGGGCGCATTGCGACGTTCGAGGCGGGTTTCGTGCTGGTGCTGCTGACGCTGTTTGTCGTGCTGAACCTCATCAACAGCCGCTCCGGCCGCGCGATTATGGCAAGCCGCGACAATCGCATTGCCGCCGAAGCCATGGGCGTGAACGTGACGAAGTACAAGCTGATGGCGTTCGTCACCTCAGCGGCGCTGGCGGGCATGGCTGGCGCGCTGTTTGGGCTGAACTTCTCCTCCATCGCGCCGGACAAGTTCAAGTTTGATACGTCCATCCTCGTGCTGGTGTTCGTCGTGCTGGGCGGCATCGGCAATATCCGCGGTTCGGTGATTGCGGCGGCGCTGCTGACGGTGCTGCCGGAGGTGCTGCGCGAATTTGGCGACTATCGTATGCTGATTTACGCCATCGTGCTGATTGCCGTGATGCTGCTGGGCAATGCCCCGGTGGTGCGGCAGGTGTTCGAGCGCATCCGCCCCGCGAAAAAAGAAGCTGTGAAGGAAGGTGACGCGGCATGACTGAACCGCTGAAGCGTTTTAAGCCCAATACAAAGATGGTTCCCGTGCCGTCGCGCAGCATCATTCCGGAACGCGACGTGAATCACTCGCCCGTGCTGGAAGCCAGCCATCTGGGCATTGAGTTCGGCGGCCTGAAAGCAGTGGACGACGTGAACCTTGCCATCGGGCGCACAGAAATCTGCGGGCTTATCGGCCCGAACGGCGCGGGCAAGACAACGGTCTTTAACCTGCTGACGAAGGTCTACCAGCCCACAACCGGCACCGTGCTCATCAACGGCAAAGACACGGCAGGCATGAACACAGTGCAGGCCAGCAAGCTCGGCATTGCCCGCACGTTCCAGAACATCCGCCTGTTCGACAACATGACGGTGGAAGAGAACGTCCGCATCGGCCTGCACAACCAGATTAAGTACGGCATGTTTTCCGGCATTTTCCGTCTGCCGCAGTATTGGCAAGGCGAGAAGAAGCAGCACGAAAAGGCGCTGGATCTGCTGAGCATCTTCGGCATGGAAAACATGGGCGATGTCAAGGCAGGTTCCCTCCCCTACGGCGCACAGCGGCGCTTGGAAATTGTGCGCGCGCTGGCGACGAATCCGTCGCTTCTGCTGCTGGACGAACCCGCCGCGGGCATGAATCCGCACGAAACGGCGGAGCTGATGGAGAACATCATCAAAATCCGCGACCAGTTCCAGATTGCTATCCTGCTCATTGAGCATGACATGAATTTGGTCATGGGCATCTGCGAAGGCATCTGCGTGCTGAACTACGGGCGCATTATCGCCAAGGGCACGGCAGAGGAAATCCAGAACAACCCGGTCGTCATTGAGGCGTATCTGGGCAAGCAGAAGGAGGTGAAAGCATGAGTCTGCTGGAGGTCAACGACATTCACGTTTATTACGGCGCGATTCACGCAATCAAGGGCATTTCCTTCTCGGTGGATGAGGGCGAGGTCGTCACGCTGATTGGCGCAAACGGCGCGGGCAAATCCACCACGCTGAACACCGTTGCCGGACTGCTCCGCCCGCGCGAAGGCAGCATCCACTTCGGCGGCAAGGATCTGGCGCGCGTCCACGCGTCGGATATGGTGAAGCACGGCATGGCGCTCTGCCCGGAAGGACGGCGCATCTTCCAGCAGATGACGGTGCTGGAAAACCTCGAAATGGGCGGCTTCACGCGCCCCGACAAGGAGATTCCGGGCAGCATTGAGCAGATGTTTGAGCTGTTCCCGCGCCTGAAGGAGCGCCAGAAGCAGATTGCCGGCACGCTCTCCGGCGGCGAGCAGCAGATGCTGGCAATGGCGCGCGCGCTGATGTCCAAGCCGCGCCTGCTGATGCTGGATGAACCGTCGATGGGCCTTGCGCCGATTCTGGTCGAGCAGATTTTCGACATTATCCGCGCGCTGCACAAGAACGGCACGACGATTCTGCTGGTGGAGCAGAACGCGCAAATGGCGCTGTCCGTCGCGAACCGCGCGTATGTGCTGGAAACAGGCAAAATTTCCATGTCCGGCGACGCGCAGGAGCTGCTGCACAACGATGCAGTCAGGAAGGCGTATCTGGGGGCGTAACGCCAAGCAGCCGGGAAGGTGGCAGAAGCCGCTTCCCGGTTTTTCTTTCGCGTCAAGATTGACATTATCCTGCAAGTATGGTATTGTATAGGTGAAATGAATGTTATTCGGCAACAGGAGGCATCCGCATGAATCCCTATTTGACGCAGCGGGCGAACCGCCGATGGTGGGTGTATCCGCTGATGGCGCTGTTCTTCGCCCTATCGGCGCTGCTGCTGTGGCGCACCTGCAAGGCGGGTGAGCACGGCGACACGCACATGGTGGTGTTGCTGCTATGCCTTGCGACGGCGGCACTGTACGCCGGGATGCATCTGCTTCAGGGGGAAATCATCCGACGCCGGGCGCGCGGCGTTGCACAGCAGTTAGCAACGTTCTCGCTGCACATGTTTCCGCTGTCGGATATGCCCAAGCTCCTGCCGGACTGCCCGAACATGGAGACGCTGCGGTTATTGCTCTGCGGGAACTATCTGCGGAACATTCAGATTGATCCGCTGACGGCGATGGTATACCTGACTGCGCCGAACCTCCGGGCGTATGGGCTGGCACAGTCGTTTATGACGTGTCCGCACTGCGGGAGGCGCACGAGTGTGGTGGAAGGGGCTGCGCGGCAGTGCGAGTATTGCGGGATGGCGCTATGAAAAAGAGCTGCTTCTGTTGTGTAGAAGCGGCTCTTTTTGTGTATGTTGATTTGCACTTTTCAGGAATTAATACTATTTCCAGATTCACCTGCGCCAAGATGCGCCGCGCATTTTCATCTGAAAATAGTATAGCTTGTATTGCGGCAAGCCCTCTCCATCCGCTATGGCAGACCCCTTTAGCTGACTGAAAGGGCAGATAAACACGCGGGCCCTGCCTGATAGTGTCACCAACCCAATCGCGCGAAAGGGTCAAGGGAGGAACTCCCTTGGAACTCCCTTGCGTTACATAAAATAGTGCTTGTAGGTGTCGTAGTAAATCGTCAGGCGGCGGGAACCGGAAATTTCGCGCAGGGTATCGCGAAGAGCGGAATCCTGCAGGATGAAGCGCACAATGTCCGGGTTGTAGCGAACACCCGCATCGCGCTTGAATTCCGCCAGCACTTCGTCCGTCGTCTTGGCTTGGTGGTAGTTGCGGCCATACTGGTCAGTCGCGGCATCAAGACAGTCGCAGACGGTGATGATGTCAATCATGAAGCGCTCCGGCGACGCGGTGTTATCAAAGTCGTTCGGATAGCCGCCCTTGCCGTTGTAGAACTTGTGGTGGCCGCGGGCGATATCCACATAGCGCGCCAAATCCTCGTCGATGCTCAGGTACTGCCCGCCGCGGTTCGGGTGGGAGCGGATGATGCCGAACTCCTCGTCCGTCAGCGGGCGGTGCTGCGTCTCGATAATCTCGAGCATGGAATTCTTGCCCACATCGTGCAGCAGGGCGGCGTCATGCGCAAATTGCAGGATTTCCGCGCGGTGCGCCTGCACATCCTCCGACGACGTCACGCCGTGATACCCCACCATCAGCGCCGGTTCTTTGTCGATGATGGCGGAGAGAATCGCTTCCGCAAAGGCAGAGACCATCAGCGAATGCAGGAACGCGGTGCAGTGCCGCGCGACAACGAGCCGGAAGATGTAGTCGATTTTCTCCTCCGCCGTGTCGAACAGCGCATAGGCATTCGGGAAGAACGCCAGCTCCTCCAGTGCGTTGTTCAGCGTGTTGCTATGCCCGGTGCGCGTGTCGTAATCCGCAATGAAATTACGGATATCCTGCTGATATTCGCGGAAATAGCGTTTCTTATCCTCCATCGGCATCGTCGTTTCCACAAGGAAGGAAATCAGCGCGTCCAGACAGGTCATGTAATAGGAAATAACGTCAATTTTGCGCACGTCCACTTCACCGAACTGCTTCACCTTCGGCTCTGTCTTACGGAAGAAAGTGTGAATCTCCTTCCAGCACTCATCTGCCGTGCGGCGGCCCGTCTCGCAGTCGAACTCACACTGGCTGGTGATAATTTGGAACATGTCGGCAGTGCTTTCCTCCGGCTTATCCAGCTTTTCGTAATATTCTGCCGTTATCTGCTCAATCCGACTCATCAATTCCGGCGGCACAAAGCGGGTGTGCGCCTCCATGGTGCGGTCAAACGATTTCGCCAGCGCGTAAGCATCCGTGCGGAAGCGCTCGGTGAAAATATCCAGCAGCCTGCCTACGTCCGGCTCGCTTTCGCGCGTCGCCGCCAGCGCATCCGACGCCTGCAGTTCCTTCATTTCCTCCCATATGGCAAACGCTTCTTCCATCGTGACCGAGCCTAACACGCAGCAGCTCATCACGAGGTTCGCGTAGGCCACCACAATCGCCTGATGGACGCTGTGCTCCTTGATTGCGCCGAAATTCCGCGACAAAACCGAAATCTTGCGGTAATAGTCCCTCGCGCGTGTGCCATATGGTTCACGCAGGATGCGGGAGAATTCCAGATTTGTGTACGCCAATGTCAGATCCACATCCGTCATCGCGGCAAGGTTGTTGCTGTGCCCATAGTGTTTCTGGAGAATCTTTGCAAGTTCCATCAGGAGCGCCAAGTCATGCGTATCTGCGCGATAGAAGTCCATCATCGAAATTTGCAGCTTGTTCCATGCGTCATCGTCTAAAGCAGGTTCTTCCTTCGCGAACTCCGGCATCACGCTGCGCATCAGGGCATTCATGTGCGCATACTCCGTGCGGAAGAATTCAGCGCGCTCCCGAAGGGCGGCGCACCATGTATCCCAGTCGGACTTGATGCGCATGGCAGCTTCGAGCTGCTCCACCCGCTTGAGGACAACCTGATAATCAGCGAAAAACTTCCGGATCTGCTCACTGTTCATATCGATAACTCTTTCTTTTCGTTCATCACAGGGCGGCACAGGCACATTCGGATTTCTGAGGCAGCGTTTCCTATTATATGGCGCAATTGCGCATCTGCCATTATACTCCCAATTTCAACATCCGTCAAGGAAACAGACTGCATTTCAGAAAACGTTATCGGAAAGTCAGGGAGATCACAAGACATATGGCAAGAAAGTTCAAAAATTGTTCAAGCGGTTACACACACACTGTTATTTTTTCGGCAAAAGTTTCTTGACAAATGTCCGAAATCGGACTATAATCGATACTGTCCGATTTCGGACAAATTGAAAGGAGTATTGTGATGAAAGCGTTAAGCACACGTCTGTTTGCGCTGAACGAGGCATGGAAAGAAAATGCCAATATCTACCGACAGATGGCGAAGCAGATGAACCTGACTGACATGGCGATGTGGGCGCTGTACACGCTGCGGGTTGAGCCGGGCGAAATGACGCAGAGCCGGATGTGCGAATTTCTGCACGAACCCAAACAGACGATCAACTCCGCGCTGAAGAAAATGGAAGCGGACGGGCTGATTACGCTGCAAAGCGGTTCAAATCGCCGCACGAAAACGATTCATCTGACGGCCGCGGGCGAAGCGCTGGCGCGTGAAACCGCAGACCGCGTTGCCGAAACCGAGCAGCAGGCGCTGGCACAATTCAGCGAAGAGGAGGCGGATCAGCTGTTCTCCCTCTTGCGCCGCCTGAATGCGCTGATGATAGGCATTTTCCCGCAGACAGTGCGGAATCAAGAAGAGGAAAGTCAAGCTAAATGAGCAAGAAGAACCCGATTCAATTATCTGACCACTTTACCTACGCTCGGCTGTTCCGCTTCGTCCTGCCGTCGATTGTCATGATGGTGTTCACGTCCATCTACGGCGTGGTGGACGGGTTGTTCGTGTCGAATTTCGCCGGAAAAACGGCGTTCGCGTCCATCAACCTGATTATGCCGTTTCTCATCATTCTGGGCGCAATGGGCTTTATGCTCGGCACAGGCGGCACCGCGCTGGTCTCCCGCGTGCTGGGCGAGGGCGACAAGGCGTGCGCGAACAAGTATTTCTCTATGATTACGCTCTTCGGCATCCTGCTGGGCGTTATCCTGACGGTGGTCGGGGTGCTGGCCATGCGCCCGATGGCGATTCTGCTGGGCGCAACAGAGGCCATGGTGGATGACTGCGTGCTTTATGGGCGGATTGTCGTCTGCTTTCTTACGTCGTTCATGCTGCAAAACATGTTCCAGTCGTTCCTGATTGCGGCGGAGCGGCCGAAGTTCGGCTTGCTGATTACGCTCGCGGCGGGCGTGACGAACATGGTGCTGGATGCGCTGTTCGTAGGCGTATTCCGCTGGGGCATTGCGGGCGCTGCGATTGCAACCGGCATCAGCCAGACCGTTGGCGGCGTTGTGCCGCTGATGTACTTCCTGTTCAGCAAAAGCAGCCCCCTGCGCCTGCGCTGGACGAAGTTCGAAGTGCAGCCGCTGCTGCGATCGTGCGCCAACGGCTCATCAGAGTTGATGAGCAACATTTCCGGCTCGCTGATTGGGATGCTGTACAACGCACAGCTGATGCGCTTCCTGGGCGAGGACGGCGTGGCGACGTATGGCGTACTGATGTATGTGCAGTTCATCTTCGTCGCGATTGACATTGGCTATTCCATCGGCTGTGCGCCCATCATCAGCTACCACTACGGCGCGCGGAATCACCCAGAGCTGAGGAACCTGCTGACGAAGGGGCTGAAAGTCATGGGCATCTTGGGCATCGTGATGACAATCGCCGCCATCTCGCTGTCTGGGACGCTGGCAAACATCTTCGTCGGCTATGACGCGACGCTCTGCGAATTGACGCGGCACGCCTTTCACCTCTTCTCCTTCGCCTTCCTGCTCGCGGGCTTCAACATCTTCCTGTCCTCCTTCTTCACGGCGCTGAACAACGGCGGCGTGTCCGCGGCAATTTCTTTCCTGCGCACACTGGTGTTTCAAGCAGCGTCGGTCATCCTGCTGCCGATGGCGCTGGATGTGGACGGTCTCTGGTGGGCAGCTTCTGCGGCGGAAGCGCTGGCGTTCGTCGTGTCGATTGGCTTCCTGCTGGCCATGAAGGGGAAATACCATTATTTTGATGAAACCTAATCAGGAAAAACTTGCGTGTTCCCCTTGCAAACTGCTGTTCGCTGTGGTACGATAAGAAGCGAAAGAAACCCGGCGGCGATTGCCGATTGCATCCCCCGCCGGTATCCAGAAAGGAAGCGGTATCATGGCAGCAAAGAAGCCCGCAAAGACCGAAAAAGCCGCCCCGGTGACGGGCGCGCAGGAGGAGAAACTCAAGGCGCTGGAGCACGCGCTGGCGGATTTGGACAAGCAGTTCGGCAAGGGTGCCGTCATGAAGCTCGGTGAACATGCGGAGCAAAACGTGCAGGTCATCCCCACGGGCTGCCTGACGCTGGATGAGGCGCTGGGTGTCGGCGGCATTCCGCGCGGCCGTATTGTGGAGATTTTCGGCCCGGAATCCTCCGGTAAGACGACCGTTGCCCTGCACATTGTCGCACAGGCGCAGAAGATGGGCGGCATCGCGGCATTTGTGGACGCTGAGCACGCCCTCGACCCGGTGTACGCCAAGAATCTGGGCGTAAATATTGACGACCTGTATGTCTCTCAGCCCGACACGGGCGAACAGGCGCTGGAAATCGTCGAAGCGCTGGTTCGCTCCGGTGCGCTGGACGTCATTGTCATCGACTCTGTCGCCGCCCTCGTCCCGAAGGCGGAAATCGACGGCGAAATGGGCGATTCCTTCGTCGGTCTGCAAGCGCGTCTGATGAGCCAGGCGCTGCGCAAGCTGGCGGGCATCATCAACAAAACCGGCTGCGTCGCGGTGTTCATCAACCAGCTGCGCGAGAAAGTCGGCGTGATGTACGGCAACCCAGAAACCACCCCCGGCGGTCGTGCGCTGAAGTTCTACGCCTCCGTGCGTCTGGACGTGCGCCGCGGCGAACAGCTCAAAAACGGCAGCGAAGTCGTCGGCAACCACACGAAGGTCAAGGTTGTCAAGAACAAGGTTGCTCCGCCGTTCCGCGTGGCAGAGTTCGACATTGTGTACGGCGAAGGCATCAGCCGCGAAGGCACACTGCTTGACATGGCGGTCGAGCGCGACATCATCCACAAGAGCGGCGCGTGGTTCAGCTACAAGGACCAGCGCATTGGTCAGGGGCGCGAGAACACGCGCCTGTACCTGCGCGACCATCCCGAAATCACGGACGAAATCGACGCGATTATTCGTCAGGAGATTTTTGCGGATAAGCCCGCAAAGCCGATTGCGCCCGAAGAAGATCCCGGCGAGCTTCCGGATGAGGACGAGGACGACCTTGCCCTGCTGGAAGCAGACCTCGGCGATGATGCCGGTGTCGCCCCGCTGGAAGAAGAATAATCCACAGGTTATCAAACTTGTCCACCCTTGCGTCTGCGGGGGTGGATTTTTTGGTTCTTCACGGAAAGTTGGGGAAGCAAACAAGGGCTTAGGCGAAGCACCAAAAA
>OLRQ01002380.1_pt1 | contig 11638 bp, 7 predicted proteins | sample 1671971 | NCBI WGS metagenome assembly OLRQ01 (sample SAMEA3136631, study PRJEB25190) | human gut metagenome | biome: human gut; feature: human-associated habitat; material: faeces | place: Austria | collected 2013 | reverse complement strand
CGTAACACAAGAGCGGCAGACAGCGCGGAGCGCCTATCCCTGCGGAATGGAGAAGCTATGAGTGAAAATCTATTTGGTTTGACGGTTGCGGCAGATAAAGGCTTAGATGATTTGCAGTGCCAGCGCCTTTTAAGCGAAAATCGCAGGTATCAGGAAGTCATGCTGCAATACCGATGTGCGCTGAAAGCACTGGAAAGCAGGTTGGAAATTTTGAATGAGGAATTTTCATTGCAGCATGATCGCAATCCGATAGAAAGTATGAAAAGTCGCTTGAAGTCGCCGTCCAGCATTATGAATAAGATGCAGAAGCGCGGACTTCCTCTGGATTTTCCGACCATGCAGGCAAATATCATGGATGTTGCCGGTGTGCGTGTGATCTGCTCTTTCGAGGAGGATGTGTTCTTTTTGGCAAAGTGCTTAAAAAAACAGTCTGATATTGAAATCATCACAGAGAAAGATTATATTTCACACCCTAAGCCAAATGGCTATCGCAGTCTGCACCTGACGATCCGGCTGCCGGTATTCTTTGCAGAAAAAGAGATCCATGTGCCGGTGGAGATACAACTCCGAACAATCGCTATGGACTTCTGGGCAAGCCTTGAGCATACCATCCGCTATAAGAAAAACTTGCCGATAAATGCTGAAGTCGAAACTGAACTGAAAGAGTGCGCCGATTCCAGCAGAGAATGGGACAGCAAAATGGAACATCTACTGCACATCTTAACAGAATGCGCCAGATATAAAAGGACAAGCATCCATTTTAGATGCTTGTCCTTCTGTATCATCAGCTAAATCATTCCCAAATGCTTCAGTGCTTCCGTAATGGCTCTTTCCTTATCCGGTGGGCATTGTGGTTGTTTTGCATTCTCAGACTTGGGCTTGTTGTAATTCTCCCGCTCAATAATGCCGTGTTTCTGCTTTACCTGTGCGATATAAAGACTACTGACCTTCAAACCGCTGTGTTCCAGAACATAATCCTTGATTTGCCCATAGGTTGCCAGTCCTCTTTTATCCTGCACCATTTCTTCCACATCCACATCAATGTTGATATGTGTCACAGGATTTCTCAGAACTAAGAGGCATACCGTCTCCACATGACTCGTCCGGCAGAACAAGTCCACCCCAACTGCCTGCTCAGCCCGGTACCCCAGCTGGGTGAACCGCTTCAAGTCCCGTGCCAGGGTGGCTGGGTCGCAGGAGACGTAGACCACGCGGTTGGGCGCCATGGCGCAGATGGAGTCGATAACGTCGGGCGCCAGCCCCTTTCGGGGCGGATCCACGCACACCACGTCCGGGCGGATGCCACGATGCTCCAGGTCGGCGGCGGCTTTGCTGGCATCGGCGCAGATGAATTCCACGTTAGTCACGCCGTTCTTTCTGGCGTTTTCCCAGGCGTCTTCGATGGCAGGCGGAACGATCTCCGCACCGATGACGTGTTTCGCCTGCTGCGCCATCACCAGACTGATGGTGCCCGTGCCGCAGTACAAGTCCACCACCGTTTCTTGGCCGGTCAGTCCGGCAAACTCTAACGCACAGTTGTACAGCACCTCCGCCTGGTCGCGGTTGACCTGGAAGAAGGAGGGGATGGATAGCTGAAAGGTCAGGCCGCACAGACGATCCTCCAGGGTGTCACGCCCCCACAGCACCCGATAGTCCCGCCCCAAGATCACGTTGGTCTTGCGGGTGTTCACGTTCAAGACCACCCCCACTGCCTTGGGACAGGCCGCAGTCAGCGCCTTTGCCAGCTCCTTCTCAAAGGGCAGCGCCTTGGCATTGGCCACCACGCAGATGAGGGACTGGCGCTTCCGATTGGTGCGGACAAACACATGACGAATGAGCCCCTCACCAGTGCGCTCGTCATAGGCGGGGACGGCGTATTTGTGCATCCACTTGCGCACCACACGACCGGCCTTGTCCGCAATGTCCGATTGAAGCAGACAACTGCCAACGTCGATGACTTCATGGCTGCGGCCGCGGTAGAAGCCCACCTTCACTCCGGTCTTGTGATCCTGACTCACCGGGAACGCCGCCTTGTTCCGGTAGCGCTGGGTGTCCTTGGCTCCGTACATCTGGCTGACGGACAGGTCCAGCCCACCAATGCGCTGAAGGGCGTCGTCGATGCGCTGACGCTTCAGGAATAGCTCCTCCTCGTAGGTCATGTGCCGCAGGGTACAGCCGCCGCAGACGGGGAAGTGGGGACAGTCGGAGGGGATGCGAGCGGGGGATTTTTCCAAGATCTTCACCACCCGTGCCCAGGCGCAGGACTTGCCCACCTTCATCAGCGAGACCTGACAGGTCTCTCCCCGCAGCGCCCCCCGGACGAACACCGCCATGCCGTCCAGCCGGCCGATGCCCTGACCGTCGCTGGCGTAGCGGGCGATGGTGATGGTGTGGATGCTGTTCTTTTTCAGTTCTGGCATAGTTGTGCCCTCCGATGTCTGTTTGTTGCGATTGTCTCTTATTTTACAATAGGTGAGGGGGAGAAGTAAATGGATAGGACTGAAAAGAATGGAAAATGGTTGAACTTGTACGATGATTGTGCTACAATGCTGGAAGAAGGTGTAAACCCAACAGAGAGAGTAGGAGGGAACTATGAGAAAGGGAAAGAGATTGACTGCGTTGCTGCTGGCGTTGGTCATGTGCCTGAGCGTCCTGCCAGCCAACGTGTTGGCCACAGAGCTGGGGAGCGAGGCGGAAACGGCTGAAGTCGCAGCGCCGGAGAGCACTGGCGAGGTTACGGAAACGGAAGAACCGCAGGTGGCCGAGACCGAAGAACCGGACGAGGAGCCGATGGAGGATGTTTCGCCGAGTCCCATGGCGGCTACGTCGGGGAAGTGCGGGAAAAATGTTACCTGGAAGCTGGATGGTAAGGGGACTTTGACCATTAGTGGGAAGGGGGCAATGTACGACTACTTTGCAGTAGCGGCGCCTTGGGAACCGCAAATTCTTAAGATAAAAGCGATTGACATCAAAGAAGGCGTCACTAAAATTGGCGCAGGTGCATTTGGGGGATGTAGCGTAAAACAGTTGAAAATCCCCAATAGTGTTACAAGTATCGGAGAGAGTGCGTTTTCTGAACTTGGTGGAATCAAAACGATAAAACTCCCCAGTAAGTTGAAGAAAATTGGAGATTTTACGTTTAGTGACTGTTATGATTTGACCAGCATTACAATTCCGAGTGGTGTAACAAATATTCCGTGTTATGCGTTTAAAGGGTGCTATAAATTATCCAGTATCACGATTTCTAAAAATGTAACTTATATTGACGAAGGTGCGTTTGCAGCATGTACTGGTCTGAAGAAACTAACGCTTCCTGAAAAATTGGGCGGTATTGGAAGATATGCGTTTGATGGGTGCGAAAACCTAACTGATATCGTCATTCCTTCCGGTGTGACAAGTATTTCAGCAGGTGCCTTTGGAGTGGGTAAGCGTTTTAATAGAATATATTTCAAAGGAAATGCTCCGTTTATAGCAGAAAACAATTACCGAGATGTTGGCGCTTTTTATGGCGTCACCGCCACCGCCTACTACCCCAAAGGCAACAAGACCTGGACGAGCAGCAAGCGGAAAAACTACGGCGGCAAGCTCACCTGGAAGACCTGGTCGCCCAACCAGCCCAAAGGCGTCTCCCTGGTCAGCGTGACCAACCAGAAGGGCAAAAAGCTGAAGGTGACCTGGAAGAAGAACGCTGCCGCGACCGGTTACGAGGTGCAGTATGCCACTTCCAGCAAGTTCAAAAGCGTCAAAAAGGTAAAGATCAAGAAGGCGTCCACCACCAGCACGACCGTTTCCAAGCTGACGAAGGGCAAGAAATATTACGTCCGCATCCGCACCTACAAGACCGTCAGCGGTAAGAACTACTACTCCGGTTGGAGCAAGGCGAAAGCAGCGGTGATTAAAAAGTGATGTATTGGCGGTAGCCAGGAAAGAGAGGAAAGAAAACATGAAAAAGAGAACGATGGCAGCCCTGCTGCTGGTGTTGGCGCTGGGCTTCCAGCTGCTCCCGGCCAGCGTGTTGGCGGCTGAAACACCCCAAGTACAGGCGACGGGCTGGGCGGCAGACGCAGGGCTGGAGACCATGGCGGCTCCGGCGGCGGTGAAGTTGTCCAGTGTCAAAAATAGCTCCAGCAAGTCCATCAAGGTCACCTGGAAAAAGAAAAGCGGCGTGACGGGGTATCAGGTGCAGTATTCCACCTCCAGTAAGATGAAGAAAGCCAAAACCGTGACCGTGAAAAAGGCCAAGACCACCAGCGCGACCATCTCTAAGCTGAAAAAGGGCAAGAAATACTATGTCCGTGTCCGCGCCTACACCAAGAAGAAAGGGAAGACCAAATACACCGCCTGGAGCGCAAAGAAGAGCATCGTGTTCCGGGGACGGATGCTGACGCAGAAAGAGGCAGTCGCCATTGCACGGAAGCATTGGAAGGTCAAGCCCGGTGATATCGCATCGGAAACGGGATTTGAGCTGGCAGTTTTTTGTGGCGGCACGACCACAAGAAACGGTCGAAAATATTATGATATGTACCTGAGATGGCTGGTAGAACATTCTCATTGGTCTACGGTGGATTACGGCTGCGTGGACGTCTACTCCGGCGACTGGGCTTCCTTCTTTTAAGGTACAGAACCACCCACGTCAAAAAGGCAGAGCCTTTCGGCTCTGCCTTTTCGCTCCATTGAACAAGAAAAAGTGGGGGATGCGGCAAAAATACAGGGAATCTTTCTCAATTTTGTGTTTCACATTCGCTACCATTTGTGTTATAATTCAATCTGAATGAGTACATCCGCAACGGATTTAAGAAAGGAATCGATAAAGCATGGGAATGATGAGAAAACTTCTCGGAACCAACTCCAAGCGGGAAGTCAAAAAGATTACCCCCATTGTAGATAAAATTGAGGCACTGTCCGACGAATACAAAGCCCTCACCGATGAACAGCTCCGTGCCAAGACCGACGAGTTCAAGGCACGCCTGGCCGCCGGCGCCACCCTGGACGACATCCTCCCCGAAGCCTTCGCCACCTGTCGGGAAGCGGCAGATCGTGTCCTGGGCCTCCGTCCCTATCGCGTCCAGCTCATCGGCGGCATCGTCCTGCATCAGGGCCGTATCGCCGAAATGAAGACCGGCGAAGGCAAGACCCTGGTGGCCACCCTGCCCGCCTACCTCAACGCCCTCACCGGCGAAGGCATCCACATCGTCACCGTCAACGACTACCTGGCCAAGCGTGACTCCGAGTGGATGGGCAAGGTCTACCGGTTCCTGGGTCTGTCCGTCGGTCTGATCGTCCACGGCCTGACCAAGGCAGAGCGCAAGGCCGCTTATGACGCCGACATCACCTACGGCACCAATAACGAGATCGGTTTCGACTACCTCCGTGACAACATGGCCGTCTATGATCGGGACACCGTCCAGCGCAACCTGACCTTTGCCATCGTGGACGAAGTGGACTCCATCCTCATCGACGAAGCTCGTACCCCGTTGATTATCTCCGGCCGTGGCGAAGAATCCACCAAGCTGTATCAGATGGCCGACCAGTTCGCAAAAGACTTGGATTGTTATGTGGTCGCCGAGACCGATGACAAGGAATTTGACGAGGACGTAGAGCAGAACTACGACTACATCGTGGAAGAAAAGCGCAAGACTGCCACCCTGACCGCCCGCGGCATCGCCAAGGCAGAGAAGTTCTTCCACCTGGACAACCTGGCTGACGAGGAAAACACCACCATCAACCACCACATCAACCAGGCCATCCGTGCCCGCGGCGTCATGAAGAAGGACATCGACTATGTGGTCAAGGATAACCAGGTGGTCATCGTGGACGAGTTCACCGGTCGTCTCATGTTCGGCCGTCGCTATAACGAGGGTCTGCATCAGGCCATTGAAGCCAAGGAGAGCCTGAAGGTGGCCAACGAGTCCAAGACTCTAGCTACCATTACTTTCCAGAACTTCTTCCGCCTCTATGACAAGCTCTCCGGCATGACCGGTACCGCTATGACCGAGGAGGACGAATTCAGCTCCATCTACGATCTGGACATCGTGGAGATCCCCACCAACAAGCCCGTCGTCCGTGTGGATTACCCCGATGTGGTCTACAAGACCGAGGCCGGCAAGTATCGCGCCATCGTCAAACAGATCGAGGAGTGCCACGAGAAGGGTCAGCCCGTCCTGGTGGGCACCGTCTCCATCGAAAAGTCCGAGCGCATCTCCCGTATGCTTCGGGATAAGGGCATTCCCCACAACGTGCTCAATGCCAAGAACCACGAGAAGGAAGCGGAGATCATCGCACAGGCCGGTAAGCTGGGTGCCGTCACTGTAGCTACCAACATGGCAGGCCGTGGTACCGACATCGTCCTGGGCGGCAACGCCGAGTATATGGCCAAGGCTGACCTGCGCCGTGCCGGATTCAACGGGGAAGTCATCTCCGAAGCCACCGGCTACGCCGAGAGCAACAACCCCGATGTCCTGGAAGCACGCCGTCAGTTTGCAGAGAACCAGGCTCGTTATAAGGAAGAAATCAAGATCGAGGCGGAAAAGGTTCGCAAGGCCGGCGGCCTGTTCATCCTGGGCACCGAGCGCCATGAAGCCCGCCGTATCGACAACCAGCTCCGTGGCCGTTCCGGCCGTCAGGGCGACCCCGGCGCCAGCCGCTTCTTCCTGTCCCTGGAGGACGACATCCTGCGTCTGTTCGGCAGCGACCGCATCGCCAAGCTCATGGACACCATGAAGATCGATGAGGACACGCCCATTGACGCCAAGATGCTCTCCAGCGCCATTGAAAACGCCCAGAAGAAGGTGGAATCCCGTAACTTCCAGGCTCGTAAGGACGTTCTGGATTACGATGATGTCATGAACACCCAGCGTGAGGTCATCTACGGCGAACGCCGCAAGGTGCTCTCTGGCGAGAACATGAAGGAAGTCATCCTGGGCATGGTGGACAGCGTCATCGAACGTGCCCTCCACGGCGCCGCCGGCGAGCGTCAGCACTTGACCAACGCCGAATTCCAGGACGCTGTGTCTGAGTTCCGCAACGTATTTTTGACCTCGGAGGAACTGATCTTCACGGATGAGGAGCTGGCCAGCAAGTCCATTGATGACCTGATCGCTCTGGTCAAGGAACGTGCCATCGACATCTACAACAAGAAGGAAGCCATCCTGGGCGAGCCGCTGATGCGGGAACTGGAACGTGTCATGCTGCTGCGCGTGGTGGACGAATATTGGATGGAACACATCGATGCCATGGACGACCTGAAGCAGGGCATCCGCCTGCGTGCCTATGGCCAGGAAGACCCTGTCGTAGCTTATAAGCGCCAGAGCTTCGATATGTTCGACCAGATGACCCTGGCCATCCAGGATGAGACCGTTCGTCGGGTGTATATCGCTCAGGTACGCCGCAACCGGCTGGAGCGCCGCCCTGTGGCACAGGCACTTCGGGAGTCCAGAGAAGATCCGGCCATGGCAGCCGCTCAGCAGACCACCGGCAAGGTGGATCGTGTGGCTGAGAACGAGGCGGAAAAGCCCAAGCGTATGCCCATCGTCAAGGGCAAGAAGATCGGCCGCAACGAGCCTTGCCCCTGCGGTTCCGGCCTGAAGTTCAAAAACTGCCACGGCAAGAACGGCGCCACCACCTATACGCCGGACGAAGAAGAAAACTAAATGAATGACCAGCATTTTCAGACGAATCGGGAGGAGAACGGCCTGGTGTGGTTCTCCGCCCCTCGTCTCAATGCCAACGGCGGCGCAGTCCACGGCTTTTCCAGCCGCTTGGGCGGCGTCAGCCGAGGGTATCTGACCTCCCTGAACCTGGGCACCAGCCGAGGTGACCAGATCGAACACGTTCGAGAGAATTTTCGGCGCTACGGGGAAGCGGTGGGCTTTGACAGCACCAAGACGGTTTTCTCCCAGCAGGTGCATCGGGACGATGTACGGGTGGTCACCGAAGGGGACTGCGGCAAGGGCTTGTACCGAGAGCGGGACTATGACAGTGCTGATGGCTTGGTTACCAACTGTCCAGGCGTCCCTTTGGCCATCTTTTCCGCCGACTGCATCCCCATTTTGTTCCACGATTCGGTACAACGAGTCGTGGCTGCCTGTCACGCCGGATGGCGGGGGACTGCCGCTGGCATTGTGGGCAAGACCGTGCAGGTGATGACGCAAACCATCGGCTGTCAGCCCAAAGACATCCGCATGGCCATCGGCCCCGGTATCTCCCGCTGCTGCTTTGAGACCCACGAGGACGTGCCCCACGCCATGTGGGCGGTTCTGGGCAAGCAGGCTGACCCATTTATCGACCGGCTGTCGAGGGAGAAGTTTTTGGTAGACCTGAAGGGCATCAACGGCCTGTGGGGTCAGCTGGCAGGGGTGCCTGCCAACCAAATTGAGATCTCCGACCTCTGTACCGCCTGCCGCCAGGACTTGTTCTGGAGCCATCGGCACGTTGGTGAGGCCCGTGGGGTCATGTCAGCGGTCATCCAGCTGACGGAATGAGAACGGGAAGTGTGCGGACGGTGTTTTTTCCACGAAAAACACCGTGTTTGTACCGTGATACGGGACGGGTCGCCGTCCCTGTGAGGTTTTTATGAACATTCGACGCATTTCAGCTCTGACAATCGCATTATCGTTACTCCTCTCACTGACCGCCTGCGGCGGACAGGGGGACAGCAGCCAAGGCTCGGCATCCGATGCCGCACCGGCCGCGTCCGACCAGAGCAGTGGGGGAGCTTCTGCGGCGCAGTCCTTTTCCCTGGGTTACTACAAGGGGGAAGGACTGCATCCCTATACCTGTAGCAATACCACCAACCAGAACCTGATGGGACTCATCTACGAACCTCTGTTCGCCATCGACCAGACCTTCGCCACCGAGCCATGCCTGGCCAAGAGCTGCACCATCCAGGTCACCTCTGCCTCCGGCTCTGAGGAGGAGAAGGACACGGAGGGGGATGCCAGTGAAACAGGCACAGAAGGGGATGAAACCGATCAAAAGGACGCATCCAAGGAAGAAAAAAAGAAGGAACAGCCCCGCAGCAAGATCGCAGGTAAGACCACCTGTACCATCCAGCTCCGAGACGATGTGACCTTCTCCGATGGCACATCCCTGTCGGCGGAGGATGTGGTGTATTCCCTGGAGCAGGCCAAGGGGAAGGGGAGCATCTATCGGGAACGGCTGTCTGATGTGACCAGCATCACCGCTTCCGGCAGCACCACTGTGGTCATCGAGATCAATGCGGCGGACGCCGCCTTTGACTCGTTGCTGGACATCCCCATCATCAGCCGCTCCGGCGGCAGCAACCCCATCGGAACTGGCCCCTACGTCCTCAACACCAAGAAGGGCAAGGCAGTGTCCATGACCCGCAATACAAATTGGTGGCAGGAGGGCACGCTGCCCGCCGATACCATCACCCTGTACGCCGCCGATGACAGCGACATGATGATCTTCGGCTTCGGCAGCGGCAGCATCAGCATGGTGAACACCGACTTGACCGGCACCAACGCTCTGAGCTACACCGGCGACTACAACGTGGTGGATTACCCCACCACCAGTATGCTCTATGTGGGCTGCAACACCCACTCTGGCCCCTGCCAGAACCAGTCCTTCCGACAGGCGCTGTACTATGTCTTTGATCGGGATACGTTGGCCACAAAAATGCTCTCCGGCCACGCAGAACCCACCGTACTGCCCGTATCTCCTAAGTCCAAGCTCTACGATGAGAAACTGGCGGAGACTTATGCCTGGTCAGAGGAGACGGCCAAGAAAAAGCTGGCGGATGGGCACTACTACAACCAGACCTTGAAGCTCATCGTCAACAAAGAGTCCGCCTTTAAGACTGCCTTTGCCGAGGAGATGAAGAAGGAGCTGGAGGCCATCGGCATCAAGGTGCAGGTGGAGGCGCTGGCTTGGGACGAGTTTGCCGATGCCTTGGATGAGCGCTCCTTTGACCTGTACCTGGGCGAGGTGAAGCTGAAATCCAACTTCGATTTGACCGCCGTCATCGGCTCCAACGGCAATCTGAATTACGGCGGCTATCAGGACAAAGACTTGGAAAAGCTGCTGACCAAGTTCCAGACCGCCGACAAAGCCAGCCGTGCCGCCGCAGCTAAGAATCTGTATAAAGCCGTGGCAGACGCCGCTGCGACCATCCCTTTGTGCTTTAAGAACCACTCGGTGCTCACCCATTGGAGCGCCAACGCATCCATTGCTCCCACCCAGCAAAATCTGTTTTATCATATCGCAGAATGGGATCTGAAACGGAACCAGACCCCGTGACTGCTCCAACATTTGTCAAACAACCGGTCGAGAGAGAAGGAGGAACCGTTGTTATGGAACAAGTATATCGCTGTTACGCAGAAAAGCGCACCGGATTCGACGTGGAAGCCGAGAAGGTGTGGCGTGAGCTGAAGGAACAGCTGGGCATCGCCAACCTGGAGGGCGTGCGCATCATCTGCCGTTACGACGTAGACCAGGTGGACAAAGAAGTGTACGAGATGGCCAAGACCACCGTATTTTCTGAGCCCATGGTGGATGATTTTTATGATGAGACCATGCCCCCCATCCAAGGCCCCCACGCCCTGCTCATCGTGGAAGCCCTCCCCGGCCAGTTTGACCAGCGGGCGGACTCCTGCGCCCAGTGCATCCAGCTGCTGGCTGGCTGCGACCGGCCTCTGGTGAAGGCTGCCACCGTCTACGTCCTCCTGGGCGACCTGTCCGATGAGGACTGCGAGAAGATCAGCCGTTACCTCATCAACCCGGTGGAAGCACGGGAAGCCACGGCAGAAAAGCCCAAAACCCTGGTGCAGGAGTACCACATCCCCACCGAAGTGGCTACTTTGGACGGCTTCATCAGCAAGAATCGGGACGAGCTGAAGGAGATGCTCTCCACCTACGGCCTGGCTATGGATCTGGACGACCTGACCTTCCTCCAGGGCTATTTCCGAGACACCGAGCATCGGGATCCCACCATCACCGAGCTGCGTGTGGTGGACACCTACTGGTCTGACCACTGCCGCCACACCACCTTCGGCACCCACATCGAGGGCGTCCAGGTGGAGGATCCCCAGGTGCAGGCCGCCTATGACCAGTACCTGGCAGAACGGGTGGAGGTCTACGGCCAGGAGAAGGCCGACCAGCGTCCCAAGACCCTCATGGACATCGGCACCAGCGGCACAAAGGTCATCAAAAAGCGGGGCGGCGTGAAGAACATCGACGAGTCCGAGGAGATCAACGCCTGCTCCATCCACATCCCCGTGGCCGTGGACGGTCAGGAGGAGGATTGGTTGCTCCAGTTCAAGAACGAGACTCACAACCACCCCACCGAGATCGAACCCTTCGGCGGCGCTGCCACCTGCGTGGGCGGTGCCATCCGTGACCCCCTGGCCGGTCGTGCCTACGTCTACCAGGCCATGCGTATCACCGGCTGCGGCGACCCCAGAACTCCCATGAGCGAGACCATCAAGGGTCGTCTGCCCCAGCGCAAACTGGCCACCACTGCCGCCGCAGGCTATTCCTCCTACGGCAACCAGATCGGCCTGGCCACCGGCGTGGTGCAGGAGTATTATCACCCCGGCTATGTGGCCAAGCACATGGAGCTGGGTGCGGTCGTAGGTGCGGTGCCCTCCGCCGCTGTGGTGCGGGAAGAACCGGCGCCTGG
>OLRQ01002379.1_pt1 | contig 11641 bp, 9 predicted proteins | sample 1671971 | NCBI WGS metagenome assembly OLRQ01 (sample SAMEA3136631, study PRJEB25190) | human gut metagenome | biome: human gut; feature: human-associated habitat; material: faeces | place: Austria | collected 2013 | reverse complement strand
CCCGCGCTGCCCGGAAACAGCCGCTTGCACACCTCCGTCACCGACGGGTCGCCCTTCACCACCCAGCACTTGCTGCGGCGGTTGTAGCTCAGCGTTCCCAGCGGTGTGCCGGAGGGCGGGTACGGGCGCAGGTACGGCGGTAGCAGTTCCGCTTCTTCTTCATTCATAGTGCAATTCCCCACAGCCGGTTCAGGCATACGCACGAAATCGGCTTTCCGTGAATTCGATTGGGTACGGCGACTGTCCGCTCAGTCACGAGAATTAAACTGCTGATTTGCCCGCACGCGGCGTAGCGGGTCAGCTGCATCACAATGCGCTTGCGGTCAGGCTGCCCGCGCTTGATTTCGATGCCGATGCCGCCGGGACAAAGCAAGTCGATGCGGCAGCGCGGGGCGAGCGGGACTTCGTGCGCGCAGGGGATTTCCGCCTCCGCAAGGGATGCCCGCACGAGGTCGTGCAGGTCGTATTCGCCCTGTTGGATGGGGGCGCGGATGCCGCGCAATGCGTGGAGGATTTCTGCGAGAGAATCCGCCGCCGTGTTTGTTTGTGTATCCATTAGTAGAGACCCGCCATCGCCTGTGTCAGCTGCCCCATTGCGGACGCAACTTCCGCCGTCGTCGGGGCGGGGAGGGAGATGACGTATTCCAGATTCGTGATGGCGGACTGAATCGCGGAGTAGCGCTGCGCGTCGTTTACAATGTCCATGCTCTGCAATTGCGCGTAGGCTTGCGAAAGCAGAATCTTCGCATCGGGAATCAGCGTGTTCTCCACCATCGTGTTGCTGCCGGAGCTGGATGCGCTCGTGTGGTATGGGCAGGTGCCGCTTGCGCCCAAGACCGCGTAGCTGCCGAGGTACTCAATCAGCACATCCTCATATTCCGTGCCGATGAAGGATGCCAGCGGGTGTCCCGACGGAATCGTCAGCACGCCGCGTGTGACCGTGTCCGGGCAGTAGGGGGAGGCGAGCAAGCCGCTGACGGAGCAAATCGTCTGCGTCGTGTGCATCTGGCAGGAAACCGTCGGTTCTGTGCCGGCTTTCCAGTAGTCCGTCACGACCCCGTAGCCCATCGCGTCGCTTCGGCAAGCGTCGGTGGCAAGCTGCCCCGATACCGCGCACGTCGTCACCTTCACCAAGCCGTAGTCGCTGGCGCTGCCCTCCAGAATGTCGCGGTTGGACAGCCCCTGATGAATCTTGCTCATGTAGCTCTGCCACAGCGGGGCGGCGGAGCGGGATCCGGTGGATTTTGACGACAGCGCCTTGTAGTTGTCGTGCCCAACCCACAGGGCGGAGGAGTAGTAGCCCGTCATGCCGGCGAAGAAAACGCCCTTCTGGTCAGAGTTCGTGCCAGTTTTGCCCGCGACGGTCTGCCCCTTGATTTTCGCGTTTGTGCCCGTGCCGGAGGAAACCGCCTGCTTGAGCATGTCCACGACCATGTACGCCGTGGATTCGCTGAACACGCGGTGACGCTCCTGCTGCTGGTGGCCGTCCCAGATGACCTTGCCCGTGCTGTCGGAAATGCCGAGGACGGAGATGGGCTGCTGATACACGCCGCCGTTCGCCAGCACGCCGAAGGCAACCGCCATCTGCATGGGCGTGATGCCGCTGGAGCCGAGGGACAAGCCGAACGGCGTTGCGTCAATGTGCGCATCGTCAATGCCCATTGCGTGCAGGAAGGCAACGGAATTGTCCACGCCCACAAGGGTCATCAGCGCCTGCGCGGCGGCGGTGTTATGGCTGTTGACGAGCGCCTTGCGCAGCGTCTCCGGGCCGGCGTAGGAGCTGCCGCCGTAGTTGCGCGGCCACGAATCCTGCCCGTTTGACCCGCGCCAGCCGGAAATCGGCAGCGGCATGTTCATCACGATGCTCGCGGGGGATGCGCCAAGCTCAATCGCGGGTGCGTACACGGCAATCGGCTTGATGGACGAGCCGACGGGCATGGTCATATCCACCGCGCGGTTGAAGGTTTTCATCGCCGTCGGGCGCGTGCGGCTGCCGACGATGGCTTTGATTTCGCCCGTGTGGTAGTCCACAACGACGGCGGCGGCCTGCGGCTCAACCGTTTCGTCGTATGTGCCGTCGGAATTGCGCGTGCGGTAGACCTTGTCCGCCGGGTCGCGCAGGGTGGGGTAGTTCGTCCAGTTTTCCAGCGTATCCTCGACGGTGGACTGAATGGAGGTGTCGATGGCGAGCTGGACGTGGTAGCCGCCGGTACGCAGCTTGTTTTCCATGGCGTTGCGGTTGGCGGAGGTGTCCTCAAGGTTGTTCAGCTGCAGCAGAATGTCGATGACCTCATCCACCGCGTATTCGACGTAGTGCGCGTAGGCGTACATGCCGGTAGCCGTGTTCGGGTCTTTCTCCAGCACATGCGCGGTCGCCGGGTCAAGCGCCTCCTGATACTGCTCATAGGTGATGTACTGGTTTTCGTACATGCAGCGCAGGACGTAGTTGGTGCGGTCGTTGGTGATGGCGGGGTAATCCACGCCTTCCTTCTGCCGCGTGTAGAAATTCCGGCGCGGATTGTAGTAGTAGGGCGAGTTGCATGTGCCCGCCAGCATGGCGCATTCGCGGAGCGTCAGTTCGCCCAGCGATTTGCCGAAATATCCCTGCGCGGCGGTGTACACGCCGTAGTAGTTTTCGCCGAGGTAGATGGTGTTCAGGTAGCTTTCGAGAATCTGATCCTTTGTGTAGCGCGTTTCCAGCTGCATGGCGAGGTACGCTTCCTGAATTTTGCGCTTGTAGCTCTGCTCGGAGGAAAGGAGCGTGTTCTTAATCAGCTGCTGGGTGATGGTCGAGCCGCCCTGCGTGGAGGAGGAGGACAGGTTCGACACGAACGCGCCGATAATGCGCTTGATGTCCACGCCGTTGTGCGTGTAGAAGCGCGCGTCCTCCACGGCGATAAAAGCGTGCTGGAGGTATGTCGGCATGGCCTGAATCGACACTATGACGCGGTTCTCCGAGCCTTTGTATTCGGTGATGAGGTTGCCGTTGGCGTCGTAGATGAAGGAAGTCTGCGCCTGATCGTCAATCGCGGCGAGGTCAAGCGTCGGGGCAGTTTCCATGTACCCTTTCGCAATGCCGACCACCGCACCGACTGCCGCCAGCCCTGCCACCAGCACCAGCACCGCGAAAATGCGGATGACGTTGACGGCAATCGACAGCACGAAGTTCGGCTTCTTCATCTCCGGCTTGAAAATGGAGTGCTTGTAGACCTTTTCCTCCTCCGGCAGCGCTTCGCTATCATCCGCCGAAGCGTTCCAGAAGTCCTCGTGCGCGAACATGTCCGCCTGCCCCGCAACTTCCACGGGGTCGTCGTCGTCCGCCCAGTTCGGGTCGTACTCGTCAGGATCATCGCCCTGCGGGTCGTCGGGATGACCGTCCTGATAGGCAAAATCGTCGTTTTCCGGCACAAAGTCCGGGAAATCGTTGCGTTTCTTCACTGCTTCAGCCCCTTTGCGCCGTCAGCGGCATGATGCGCGCCCCGGCGGAATATGAAGGAATGCGGAATGCTATTTTCGGATTCGCCTGCGCCATCTGCTCGCGCCTTGGCGCATTTTCATCCGAAAATAGCATAACCCGCAGAGCATACAGAATTACATCCTATATTATAGCACATATTCGCGCATCCTGCAATGGCAGGCGACGAAAGGAGGATGCACCATGCCCCAGACAAACAACGAATCAGAAGCGAAAATTCCTGCAAAGCGCCGAAAATCTCCCCGGCGGCGGTGGAAACGCGCACTGTGGCTGCTGCCTGTGCTGCTGACGCTGCTGATTCTCCGCGTCGAGCGCAACGTAACGGACGTCGTGCTGACGCTCTCGCAGGCGACGGCGCGGTCGCTGGCGATTCAGGCGCTCAACGAGGCAGCCTCGGAGATGCTCGGACTCGGCGTGCATTACGCCGACCTGATGACCGTCGAGAAGGACGAACAAGGGCAAGTGCGCCTGATTCAGGCGAATACCCCGGAGATGAACCGTCTGGCGGCGCAGGCGTCCCTGCTTGCGCAGGAGAGATTGACCGCCATGGGGCAGAAAACCGTCGTCGTGCCGCTGGGCAGTGCCATCGGGCTGACGCTGCTGGCGGGCGCTGGGCCGGGCATCGCCGTGCAGATTCTGCCCGTTGGCTCGGTGCAGGCGGCGTTCAGCACCGATTTCACCACCGCTGGCATCAACCAGACACGCCACCGCATTTCCCTCGTCCTGACTGCGAACGTGCAAATCGTCATTCCGACCGGCGCGAAAAACGTGCAGGCCAGCACGCAGATGGCGATGGCGGAAAGCATCATCGTCGGGCAAGTGCCGGATTCCTTCGCCGAGGGCGGCAGCGACAACAGCATCATCGACCTTGCGCCGTGAGGGGGAATGGGGTATAATAGAATGGAAATCCCGCTGATTTCAGCAGAAAGAAGCATTACCATGCGCGTTCTCGACATTGACCTCGACTTTTTCCTCGCTGATTGCTGCCCGCTTGCCGAACTGGGCGAGCGCCCGTCCCTCCCCGGACATGAGCCGTGGGAAGCATCCGCCGTCCGCGCATTCCTCGAAACCCAGTGCGGCCTGTCCCGCACCGCGCCCAAGCCGGGGCGCATTTTCGAGACGCACGACGGCGCGCTCCGCTTCTGGGAGGAGCAAATCGCCGCCGGACGCCTGACCGCCCCCTTCGATGTCACCCACGTTGACGCCCACAGCGACCTCGGCATCGGCTATCCCGGCCCGAACTTCGTGCTGTTCAACGTCCTGTCCATGCCCGTCCAAAAGCGGCTGGACTACGCCGCCTTCTATGCCCAGAAGAAGCTCGATGAGGCGAATTACCTGCTTTTCGCGCTGGCGATGCGGCGGATTTCGTCGCTGGATAACGTGCGCAATCCGCGTTCGCGGGCGGATATTCCGCAAGTGCTGCTTGACGCGGACGGCAACATCCATCTCAATTCGCTGACCGCGCAGATGTTCGCCGCGAAAAACGGCGCAGAGCCGACCGTACCCTTCCGCGTGTACGACGACTACCGCGATTTCCGCGCGGCGGGGGCGTATGACTTCGTGACGCTCGCGATTTCGCCGAGGTACGCGCCGAAGGAGGCGGATGCGCTGGTGGAGGTCGTGGGGGAATATATCAAGAAAGAAAAAAATTTTTGTAATGGGTGTTGACAAAATAAAAAACATGTGATATATTAAAGATGTTCTCAATGGAGGAAAAGTGACCTATAAGCAAAGGAGGCGAGTCCAATGGGGCGGCTGGATGATTCAGAAGCAATAGCCGAGCACAATCAAAATAGGAGGAAAACGTATGAAGAAAATGACGGCATTACTGCTTGCATTGGTTTTGACTTGCTTGTTTGCTACGTCGGCGATGGCGGTAACGGTTACTGGTCCAAAGAAAACGTTCACTGTGGGAACCGGCATTAAGAGTGATGAATCGGATGAGCCGTATCTGGAAATTACGGAGTTCTCCACATCGGGTGCAGGGTATTTCGTTTTCTGGGTCACAAACAATTCCAATGATACGCAGGTGTCGCCTGCATATTATCCTAATAGCGCGGGCGTTAAGACAATTTACTATATGCAGGAAAGCAGAAAAGCTGGCTATGTAAAGGCAAATGTCAGTTATTCGGCTCGAGCCAGAACAAATAGTTCTGTGCCAACAAATGCACAAAGTACACTTGTAGCTGTTTTTGCGCCGTAACGTGATAAATTAAATGAGCGGAAGTGTCCTTTGCGGGATACTTCCGCCTATTGAGTTTTACTTACAGTCTTGACGATTTAAAGAAGGAGAAGCGAATGAAAAAGTTTCTGTCGCTGATGCTCTGCGCCGCTCTGCCCCTGTGCGCTTTTGCCGCCCACGCGGAAAATGCAGAACTGAACATTGCCACCAATCAGTATTATGCCTTGATGGAACGCATGGAGCAGTTTGAACAGGAAAGCGGCATCAGCATCACCTGCGAAAAGTCCGTAGACATCATGGACACGATTTCGACCGCCTACGTTATCAAGAATCCCGACATTGATTTGTTTGCTTTCACTGCTTACGACGGCTTATATACCCTCAAAAACATGAAATACTACGCGCCGCTAACCGGCAGCGCGATTTTGCAGGGCGCTTTCCAGCATGTCTATCCCGCTCTGCGCCCCGTCTGCACGGATGACGATACGCTGATGGGCTGGATAATAGATGCTTCCCCGATGGGCATGATGGTCTTGACGGAATATCTGGACGAATGGGGAATGAAGTCGCCCGAAACCTTCGACGAACTGCTGGATGTGTGCAACGAAATTCTGGAAGAAGGGCTTCTGCCGGAAGAGACAGGGCTTCTGATGCAGAAATACACCCAGTCGGGCATGATGGACTTGTTCATGAAGTATTACATCATGACCTCCCTGCAGGAGGGACGCAGGCTGGACTTTACGGACGAAACGTTTCTGCATTACGTCCAGCGCATCAAGGACGAACTGCCCGCGGAAGAAGAGCCGCGCATGGCATTTGAAAATATTTTCATGATTCCGGGTGCTTCGTCCGCCCCGTCGCAGATGATTCAATTCGTGCCGCGCATTTTCCCGGAGCAGAACAGCGCGGTTGAAACGTATGTGACCATTGCTGTGGTGAACCCCTACGGCAAGAATCAGGAAGCCGCGATTCAGTTTTTGGAATACTGCGCGACACATCTGACAGATGGAAGTTACTTTATCTATGACAACCTGACCGAGCCGATTGAAAATCCGTCGATGGTGGCGCAGCTGGATGAACTTGCGGAAAAAATCGCACTGCTGGAACAGAAAGCAGATAAAGAGCGCGCGGACGAGGACACCCTGCGCGACTTGCAGGATCAGTACGCAAACATGGAGCAGTGGCGTTATTTCTCTTCGGCGGAGGATATTGCCTACTATCATGAGATGGCGAAATCGCTGTATGTGTCCGAGGGTTCGCCGCTGACGTATGATGACGCGCTTCAGGTGTTGGTGCAGCGCTATCTGAACGGCGCGTTTGATGCGGCGACGTTCGCGAAGGAATGCCAGAATCATGTGGAAATGATTTACGCGGAAATCGGCGAATAATCAATAGAACCAAAAAACCTCGCGGCATCACCTGTCGCGAGGTTTTTATGTGCAAATCAAATCCCCGTCGCGGATTTCGCGGACGTGGCGATATTCTCCGCGTGGTCGCCGATACGTTCGAGGTTCGTCAGCATGTCCAGATAAATCATGCCGTTCTTCGCAGAACACTTGTGGTTCTTCAAGCGGTCCATGTGGTGGCTGCGGAGGGCTTCGGTCGTCGTGTCGATTTCGTCCTCCACGCCCTCCACTTCGCCCAGCAGCGTGTCGTCCGTTACCTGCGCCTTGAACATATCCAGCGAGCGCTGCATCTGCGCGCGCACAAGGTTCGACAGGCTTTCCAGCTCCTGTACCGCCTTGGGCGAGAATTTCACCTCGTCCTGATTCTTCAGCTGCGCCGATTCCATGATGTTCTGGCTGTGGTCGCCAATGCGCTCCATGTCGTTGACGACGTGGAACATCGAGCCGACCAGCTTCGTGTCCTTCTCGGACAGGTCAAGCCCCTTCACTTCCACCAGCGAATCGGTGATTTCGCGGTTCAGGTAGTCCAGCACGTCCTCGTTCCGCGCCAGCTCTTCGGACTTCTTCGTGTCCCACTCGTTGAAGCACTCCATCGCCCGCTGGAAGTTGCCCATCGCAATGCCGCCCATGCGCTGCACTTCGTTGAACAGCTGCGCCACAGCAATCGGCGGCGTTTTGAGCATACGCGCGTCAAAGTAGCGCAGCTTCATTTCCTCGGCGGTCGAGCCGTCGCCCTTGATCAGCAGGCACGCCAGCTTCTCCAGCCAGCTTGCGGCGGGCAGCAGCAGCGCCGTCGTCGTGACGTTGAAGAGAATGTGGACGATGGCGATTTGCAGCTTGAGGTTGCCAGGGGAGAGCATCTCGACCCAGCTTGCCAGCGGCAGGCAGCAGGCGATGATGACGAAAATCACCGTGCCGATGACGTTGAAGAGCAGGTGCACCGTCGCCGCGCGCTTGGCGGTGGAGTTTGTGCCCGCGCACGCCAGCAGCGCCGTGACGCAAGTGCCGATATTCTGCCCGAAGAGGATGAAGATGGCGCTGTCCAGCCCAATCAGCCCCTGCGCGACGAGCGTTTGCAGGATGCCGATGCTGGCGGCGGAGGATTGCAGGACGGCGGTGATGCCCGCGCCGATCAGCACGCCCAGAATCGGGTTGTTGATGGACGCCATCGCCGTCTGGAAGCCCTCCCACGTCCGCAGCGGCTCCATCGCGCCGGACATGGTGTTCATGCCGATGAACAGGATGCCCAAGCCCATCGTGATGGTGCCGAACTGCTTGGCGGTTCTGTACTTGTCGGGAAGATTCGAGAGAATCAGCCCCAGAAACGTGAAGATGGCGGCGAAATCAATCTGCACCGACAGCAGCAGCGACGTGACCGTAGTGCCGATGTTCGCGCCCATAATCACGCCGACCGCCTGCGTCAGGGACATCAGCCCCGCGTTGACGAAGCCGACGACCATGACCGTCGTCGCGGAGGAGGACTGCACCACCGCCGTGATGGTGATGCCCGCGAGCATGGCGAGGAAGCGGTTGCCCGTCACCATGCCGAGGAGCTTTTTCAGCCGTGTACCCGCAGCTTTTTCCAGCGCTTCGCCCATCAGCTGCATCCCGAACAGGAACAGCCCCAGTCCGCCGAACAGGGATAAGACATTCATAATCGTCATGATGGTTCGTTTCCTCCGAGCGTGCCGCAATGCAGCAGAATTCCGCCTGTGCGGGGAAAAATCGCATACATACCTACTTTACCACACTTTGCGCTTGTTTTCAACTGAATTTTACATATTCATAGAGATTTTAGGCAGCGTTCAGCGGGGGAAAACAAAAAGCCGCCCCGAAAGGCGGCGAATGTCAAATTCGCAGCGGATGCCGCTGGGCAAATCAACATCTTGCGCGGAATGATCCCTGCGCCTGACGCACCATATGGTAAAACGTCCCTTCGCCGCTGAGCGTCACCCGCTTCACCGGCTCGCCCACCACCCGGAATCCCGCCTTCTCGTAGCAGCGAACGGCGCGCGTGTTCCACGTCCGCACTTCCAGATACATCGGCTTGCCCGGATACAGCCGCTGGGATAAATCCCACGCCAGCGCCGTCATCTGCGTGCCGTAGCCATGCCCGCAGTGGTCGGGATGCGCCCCGATGCCGAAAAACACCTCGCTGCCCTCGTCCGACAGGTTCACGAAGCCCACCAGCGTTTCGCCATCGTAAAAGGAATAGAAATTGTTTGCCGGATTCGCAAAACCGTATCCGTGCTTCTTCTGCTCGGCATACGGCGGATTGTTGTACATCGCGTATTCGCCGGGGTAGTGCCACGCGCAGATGGCTTCCTTCTCGGCTTCGGTGGTCGGATGATATGTCAGCATGGGCGTTTTCCTCCTTGGGGATATTTCTGATTATGCAAAAAACCGGAGGCAGCCTGCGCCGCCCCCGGTCAAATCCTCGATTATTGCAGCACAATGCCTTCCGCTTCCAGCTCCGCGCGGGTGCAGAGCCGCAGCGTCACAAAGTTCTGCTGGCAGATGATGTAGCTGCCGCCTTCACGCGTGTCCTTGTTCTCCAGCGTCACGATGCCCTGCGCGATGCAATCGTGGTCGGCGCAGCTGGCGTCGGTCATCTCGATGCTCGTCTCCGTGACGTGGATGATGTTCACGCACACGCCGTGAATCAGCCGGTAGTACCCGTCCTCCAGCAGCGGAATCGGCTCGTACGTCTTTGTGCCGACTGTCACAAGCAGGAACGCGACGGCTTCCGACGGGTCGCGAACCGCGCTTGCCATCGGGGAGGGCGCGATGCCAGGGTCAGTGCCGCGCGTCGCCGGGTTCAGCTTCGCGAAGCTCAGCGATTCGTTCGATGCCGCCAGAATCGCCTGCGCGTCGGCGAGGGTTTCCTGCGTCGTCGTCAATTCCGCCTCTGTCGCGGCAAGGGTTGCCTTTGTGGCTTCCAGCTCCGTCGTGGCGGTGGTCAGGCTGTCCTTCGTCGCGGTGAGTTCGGCTTCCTTCGCGGTCAGACTGTCCTTCGTTGCGGCGAGTTCGGCTTCCTTTGCGGTCAGGCTGTCCTTCGTCGCGGTGAGTTCGGCTTCCTTCGCACTTAGGGTGTCCTTCGTCGCGGTGAGTTCGGCTTCCTTTGCGGTCAGACTGTCCTTCGTCGTCGTGAGTTCGGCTTCCTTTGCGGTCAGGGTGTCCTTCGTCGCGGTGAGTTCGGATTCCTTTGCGGTCAGGGTGTCCTTCGTCGTCGTGAGCTCGGCTTCGGTGGCGGTCAGCGCCGTCTTGGTGTCGGACAATTCCGTCGTGGCGTCGGCAAGGGTGTCCTTCGTCGTGGTCAGCTCGGTTTCAGTGGCGGACAGGCTGGTTTTTGTGTCGGACAGCTCCGTCTGCGCGGCAGTCAGCGTGTCCTGCGTCACCGCCAGTTCGGCTTCCGTCGCGGCGAGTGCTTCCTTCGTGTTCTCCAGTTCATATTCCTTTGCCGGCAGGGATGCTTTCAGCGTGTCCAGTTCGTTCTGCGTGGTGGACAGCGTGTCCTTCACTGCCGCCAGTTTGGTCTGGGTGATCATCAGCGTGTCCTTCGTGGATGCCAGCGTGGTGTCGCGGCTGCTCAGGGCAGTCTGCGTTTCGGCGAGGGTGGCTTCGGTGGATGCGAGGGTGTCCTTTGTGGCGGACAGCTCGGTTTCGCGGTCAGCAAGCGTGCCCTGCGTTTCGGCGAGGGTGGCTTCGGTGGATGCGAGGGTGTCCTTTGTGGCGGACAGCTCGGTTTCGCGGTCAGCAAGCGTGCCCTGCGTTTCGGCGAGGGTGGCTTCGGTGGACGCGAGGGTGTCCTTTGTGGCGGACAGTTCAGTTTCGCGGTCGGCAAGCGTGCCCTGCGTTTCGGCGAGGGTAGCTTCGGTAGACGCAAGGGTGTCCTTCGTCGCGGACAGTTCAGTTTCGCGGTCAGCAAGCGTGCCCTGCGTTTCGGCGAGGGTGGCTTCGGTGGACGCGAGGGTGTCCTTTGTGGCGGACAGTTCAGTTTCGCGGTCAGCAAGCGTGCCCTGCGTTTCAGCGAGGGTGGTCTGCGTGTCCGCGAGGTTCGCCGCGGTGGTATCCAGCGTCTCTTTGGCTGCGGACAGGTCAGCTTCGGTGGATGCGAGAGTGTCCTTCGCGGCGGACAGGCTGTTTTCGGTGTCCGCCAAGGTGGATTGGGTGGAGGACAGCGCGCTCTGCGTGTCCGTCAGCTGATTCCGGGTGTCCGTCAGCGAATTGTGGCTGACGATGAGACCGGCGCCAAGTGCGATGGAAGAGACTGCCAGCACGATGGCGGCAATCATCCAGATGATGGTCTTTTTCCGGGCGGCAATAGGGCTCATAGCAATCCTCCTAACAAACGACGAAAATGGGCAGAAACCTTCCGTTTTTTCCAGTTTACCACCATCGGGGGAAGTTGTCAATCTCGAATTTCGCGGAAGTACAAAAAACGCCCCTCCGCCGACAAAAGCAGAGGGGCAGGGGAAGGAAGATTATTGGTTCTTCACGGAAAGTTGGGGGGCAAACAAGGACTTAGGCGAAGCCCCAAAAAGCTGCACGCGGAAGGAGCATGAAAGCGCGACCAAC
>OLRQ01002375.1_pt1 | contig 11666 bp, 11 predicted proteins | sample 1671971 | NCBI WGS metagenome assembly OLRQ01 (sample SAMEA3136631, study PRJEB25190) | human gut metagenome | biome: human gut; feature: human-associated habitat; material: faeces | place: Austria | collected 2013 | reverse complement strand
GCTACCTTAACCCATTGTCTAAAGCCAATGGGATTGCGGTAGCCTTATTTCAAAAAAATATACATTTCTCCGTTTTATCCCCCATACATGCATTTTAACTATTTTCCGATTTTCTTATGTTTTCCAGCTCCTCTTTATATTTTTCTACAATTTTATACGAAACTTTTGCAAATGAAAATACCAAAATATAAAAATATGCATACAAAAATCGGCAGAGAATGTCTCCACCGATTTCAAATGCAATTTACAGTTTATTATCTTACTTCCATTTATCTATTTCCATCAGCAAATAGCTCACCGCCAGCAAAATACACGATACCCAGATCACCCGGATGCCATACCAGGCCGAAAGATTGCCGCCGATCCCGGCACCGATCGCAAACATGAAAATGACGCCAAAGTAATACAGTGCCTGCCGCAGCTGCTCCGGCTTGTGCTCGCGGGCGTAGACGGAAAGTGCGTCTGTGCCGCTTCTCAGGTTGCCGATGCACATCGTGCTCGCATAGGAGAAGCCGCCGACTTTTCGAAACGTCTGTACCTGCATCGCACAGGTTAATGAAACAAGCACCGTCGCTGCCATATTAAACTGCTGCGGAATGAAACCCACTGCAAACAAAATCACGATCTCTATCGACAGAATGAGCTGTCTCCAGTGTATTTTCTGTGCATATTTATAGCGGTGGCAGATTCGCTCTGCTAAAAAGACGCCAAGCGCAAACGCAATGACCGGCACGAAATACCGCATACATGCCCCCCATTCCCCTCGCATGAGATGCTGGCTCATAAGCACGACATTGCCTGTCTGGGCATTGGAAAAAACTCCATCCCTCGTATTATAAGTATAAGCATCCTGCAGTCCTCCTGAAAGCGCCAGGAACGCGCTTGTCAGAAATGCATCAGAATAATGTTCCTGTGAGGTCAGACGATGGGGTCGATGCGTGCCGCTTATCTTTTTATCTGTCATACTATCACTCCTACCTAATTTTTGCTTTCAGATGCCATATTTCCATAAGCATCCGACAAAATCCGGTAAGAACATAACACACATCCTAAGAACTGTCAAGTGAGCATGCTCAGAACATTGTCATCCGCCTTATCCTCGCTCCCGCAGCTGTCCCCTGCGCAGCATCATTGTCACTCCAAAGCATGCCAGCGCAAATGCCAGCTGAATGAGGAGTCCCGCCCATATGGTGTGCCACAGCTCGCTGCTCAATTCTCCATAGTCTCTTAAAATCCCGTTAATTCTGGAATACCAGTACGTCGGCAGGAATTGAGCAATGCTCACAATTCCATTTCCGAGCATCTCCAGTGGAACAAATACACCGCCCAGGAAACACAGACCAAGTGACAATACATTATTGATGCCATTCAGCGCCACTGCATTTTCAGAGATCATCCCGGTGAAATATCCAAGTGCCAGAGCAACCAGCATACAGGAAAAGCTGTTGAGCATGTAAATCGCCGCATGCCCGCTCCTGAAAATTCCACCCTGATAGATCACAGCCTGCAGCAGCAGATAAAATACCCATATTCCGGTGCAGACCACCAGCAATGCCGCAGCGCCCGCCAGGTTCTGCCGGACAAATGGGATCGGAGCACTCTGCATCCTGCGGCGGATTTCTTTTTTCTTAAATTCCATAATCACGATGCCAAGTGTCATGATGATGGAGCCAAACAATGCATAAGGCAGATATGCATAAAAGAAATTGTATCCGGTACGGGCACTGCCGCTTTCGCTTGCCTCTGCCAGATTTATTCTTCCTTTTTCCTGACTTAAGATATCTGCCTGTTCGCAGGCTTCCTCCATCGAAAAGCCGCCTGCCAGTAAAATATGTACATGACTTAGCAGCTGCCCGATCTGTGCATCCACATAATAGCCGGCAGTCGATCCCGGCGCTGTCACACACTGTACAACGCCATCCGCCTCCCCGGCGAGCATCCGTTCCTGCGCACCTTTTGGAATAACCAGTATGTACTCCACATTCCGATAATACAGCTCCTCCTGCAGTACCTGCGGATCGTCCGCAATCGAAATCCGGTTGTGCTCCTGCCCGATGTAATGCTCAAGCAGAGTGCCAAGGCTTCCACCATCCCGGTCAATTACTGCTGCGTTCAGCTTTTTCTGCGTAAAACTCTCCGTCGTTCCGCCCGGATTTGATCGCGAAATAGCGACACAGATCGCCAGAAAAATGCCAACATACATCAGAAGCTGTCCGAGATTTGCGCGTACAATACGCAGATATCCTTTAAAGACTGTCATAGCGATCCCTCCCAAGCTGTATGAAGCTCACTCCCGTCAGCGCTGCCGTAATCAGTGCGAGCAGCAGCAGATTTTCCAAATACCGCGCCGGATTCTCATAGACCGATATGCTGTAAAATGCATCGGAAATGAGCGCCGCCGGATTGACTTTATTCAGAATTGGTGCATAGTGTGCGATTATATCCTTCATATTGCCAAACATCAGTCCGGCCAGAAAGCTCATCAGCAGAGAACTTCCCACCAGAAGCCCTTTCCGCAGACCAACTGCCAGTCGCAGGCTTCCGAGAAATATCCCCCAGGCCACTCCTGTGATGCTCCCGAGCAGACAGATCGGCAGCAACAGCCACCACCGCTCTCCAAATGAAATGTGTAATATAAAATGAAGATAACAAAGCAATACGCAAACATTACCAAACTGAATTGTGAATACTGCGAGCATCTCTGCAAACACGATCCGGCTCCGCCCTGTTGGCGCTGTACTCTGCCGCAACGCAAGCGCTGTCTGATCTGCCCGAAGGCTTTGCGCCGCGTTCATTCCCAAAAATGCTCCAAAGAGACAGGCCATTCCGATCAGTGCAAAGAAATAACTCAAATTGTTGTTCGTCTCATTGCCCGTTACAGTCGCAGACTGCACCCAGCTTCCACTCTTCGATACTTCTGCAATCGCAGCCGGAAGCAGCAGAGGATTTTTTTCAGCAACCCGTCGAAGCAGCTCTGCATTCTGCAGATATCCATCGAGCAGTGCGCCTAAAATGCTTTCCTCCATATCTGTACCTGCCACCGTCAGGGATGGCTCTGCCGTGGAAATAAAATACCCCCGGATCGTTCTGTCGCGCAATGCCGCTTCCGCTTCCTCTTCTTTCATTTCCGTCAGCGTCAGAAGTCCGTCATTTAAAGAATCCAAAAACGTATCAAAGCTCGTATCCGCATCTGCCATTTTCACTACCCCGATCGGGATCGTGCTCATCTGCTCCAGATCTTTGCCAGAGCCGAAGGAAGCATAAAACAAAGTTGCCAGAACGAGCGGAAAAATCAGTGACCAGAACATATCTCCACGGTCTCTCAGTGCTCTTTTTAAATGAAATCGATAAAGCCAGCCCATACTTCCTCCTTAATCCCGCAGCTCTTTTCCTGTAATCTCCAGAAAAACATCGTTTAATGTCGGAAGCTGCGAATAGACCTGATGGAATGCCACCTGCTGCCCCTGCAGATAATTCAGCAGCCGCACCAGATTGTGCTCTGCTCTCGTACATTTTACCGTCAACAGGCACTGACTTTGATCATACTCAGTCTCAAATACATGCGGCAGCTCACGGATATGCTGCAGCTGGCTCTCCTGCAAAGCAATTCCTTCTATACGAATGGTCTCTGCTGTCCGGATCATCCTCTTTAGCTCCTCCGTTGTCCCGGAAGCGATGCTCCTTCCATGATCCATAATGACAATGCGCGTACAGATCTGCTCGACCTCTTCCATATAATGCGATGTGTAAATGATCGTGGAGCCCTTCCAGTTCAGCTCCAAAATCCCCTCCAGAATCCGGTTCCGGCTCTGAGGATCGACGGCCACAGTCGGTTCATCCATCAAAATCAGCTTTGGCTGATGTACGATTCCGCAGGCAATATTCAGCCGACGCAGCAATCCGCCCGACAGCATCTTCCGATATTCCGTAAGCCCTGCAAACGTAAGTGCCTCTTCTGTCAGCGTCCTTCGTCTCTGCTTATCCGTTACATACAGCCCGCAAAAATAATCTATATTCTCCTGCACGGTCATTTTTTCAAATACAGCGATATTTTGTGGCACCACGCCGATCTCACGCTTCAACGCATAGCTGGTCGGATGCATCTCTTTGTCAAATACCGTGATCGTTCCCTTATCATATTTTAAAAGTGCCAGAAGGCAGTTGAGCGCTGTCGTCTTCCCGGATCCGTTTGGACCGAGCAGTCCGAGAATTTCCCCTTCCTTTACTTCCAGATTCAGATGATCCAGCGCTACCAGACTGCCATAACGCTTCACAAGATTTTCTATTTTCACTATAGTCCTTACCATACGCTTCCTCCCTGCTTCTTTTCCTTTGATCCATGAGCTCTCTGTATGCGGCCTCACTGTTTTTGTTATTCCCTACCAGCTGCCACCTTCCATGATAGCTTCTGTTATTATTATACGCCTGCTGTATACACTTTTTAAGTGTCAGATGTCAGCACCTGCAATGACAAATGTCACATTGCTTTCCGGCCACAGATATGCTACGATAAAGGAAACATTCACTTATCAGGCAGGCTTTCGGGAGGATATTATGAGTATCATTATAGACAAAACATTTCTTTTGCTGTACGGTCTGTTCCCGCTCTTTACCCTGCCCGTCAATGCCTCCTTTGTCCTTTGCTTTTTTATAGCCATCTGCTATGGCTCTTTTAGCTGCTGTGTGACTGAGCAGAAGAGGCAGGTTGGCTTTTGCATGCTCTATCTCATCTCCATGCTGGTATTTCCGGATTCTGCCCGCTTTCTCATGCTTCCAATCTATGATCTTTTTCGTATCTTTTTCTGGCGCTACCCGTTATTTCAGCCGGAATACCCAATATCGGCCGTTTCTTCTGCCCCCTCTTCACCGGTCATTCTGTTGTATATTACATTCGGATGCCTTGGCATGCTGCTGGTGCGGCTCCTCATTTTTCTGACCTTTCCACAGATCTTTTTCCTGCTGTTCGGCTGCGCCCTGGCCGCATTGCTCTGCCTGCGCAGCAATCGGGAGACCGTACTGCTTCAAAAATACCGTCGGACCCGTGACGATGATACGGAACTGCAGCTGCTTTTAGAAGAACGCAACCGCTCTTTACTGGAAAAGCAGAATACAGAAATTTATACTGCTACCTTGCGCGAGCGCAACCGGATCGCCCGGGAGATCCATGATAACGTCGGACATATGCTGACACGCGCGATTCTCATGGTCGGTGCTCTGCGCACGACACACCCGGAGCCTGACCTCGCTGTGTCGCTTTCTCTTTTAAATGACACACTGGATCAGGCGATGAACAGCATCCGACAAAGCGTCCACGATCTGCATGACAGCTCCGCAGACCTGAAGGAATCGCTGGAGCTGCTGATCCGCGACTTCACTTACTGTCCGGTCTCGCTGCAATATGCCATGCAGCCGGACATCCCCCGCGAGCTCCGCTACAGCCTGATATCTATTGCACGTGAAGCACTCGTCAACATCGCCAGACACAGTCATGCGACCCAGGCTGCCATCACTGCGATTGAACATCCGGGCTTTTACCAGTTTATCATAGAAGATAATGGAATTGGCGGTAAGGTGCCGCCAATTGCCGATATAAATACACCACACACCTCTTCCGGCGGCATCGGTCTTTCCAATATATATACCCGCGTTGCCGCATGGAACGGTTATCTGCAAATTCAGAATGAACACGGTTATCGGATACATATTACCATTCCGAAGCAATAAAGAAAGGAGCTTCCATGAACCTGATTCTTATTGACGATGATCTGCTTGTCACTACTGCACTGAAAATCATTTTAGAGGCTGATCCGGAGTTCCACGTCATTGCGACCGGCACCTCCGGTGCGGAGGCAATTATACTTTATGATATTCATCGACCGGATCTGCTGCTGCTCGACATCCGGATGAAGGATATGAGCGGGTTGGATGCAGCACAGCAGATCCTGCAAAAGCATCCTTCCGCCCGCATTTTACTGCTCACAACATTTTCCGATGACGAATACATCGTAAAGGCACTCCGCATCGGCACAAAGGGCTATTTATTAAAACAGGACTATGCACACATCACCCCTGCCATCCGGGCCGTCTATGACGGACAGACGGTTTTCGGTGATGAGATCGTTCAAAGGCTGCCGGATCTGCTGCAGAAAAAAGAGACCGTCGATTTCCGGAAATTCGACCTTTCAGAAAAAGAAGTCGACATCATCCGGCTCGTCGCAGACGGTCTCTCTAACAAGGAAATCGCCGAAGCGCTCTGCTTCGGCGAAGGAACGGTACGCAATTACCTGAGCACCATTCTAAATAAGTTAAACTTACGTGATCGCACACAGCTTGCGATCTGGTATTTGAACGCAGATCGCGAAGCGACTGCGTTCATGAGCAAGTAGCGAAGCTGGACCCTGTCAGCAGAGCTGCAGGGATGGATTGCGAATGTCCGCTTTACCGCAGATAAGCACTCATAAGTAAGCAATGCCTATTCTATTACCTGCAGCGTCTTCGGATAATGGTTCAGAATCTCCACACCATTCTCCGTCACAAGCACCAGATCCTCGATCCGCACACCCACATCGCCCGGCAAATAGATACCCGGCTCAATGGAAAAGGTCATGCCGGGCTGTGCAATGATCTCACTCGCCTCAGACACATCACCCTTCTCATGCACTTCCGCGCCGATGAAATGGCCGAGCCGGTGTGTGAAATACGGACCATAGCCGGCCTCCTCGATAATGCTCCGGGCTACACGGTCGATCTCGGAGAGCTTCACACCCGGATGAATTGCACGCTCTGCCGCCTCCTGCGCACGCAGCACAGTCTCATAGACCTTCCGATGCTCCTCACTTACCTCTCCGAAGAAAAAGGTCCGTGTCATATCAGAGCAATAGCCATCCTTCTTACATCCCACATCAAAGAGTACGCAGTCTCCTTTCTTCAGAACCGTCGCATCCGGCTCATGATGTCCATTTGCCGCATTTCCACCGAAACCGACAAGCGGATCAAAGGAGTATCCTTCCGCACCAAGTGATTTATAGATCGCTTCCATCTGATCTGCAATCTGCAGCTCCGTCATCCCTTCATGTACCAGCTCTTTGAACTTCGCCATCGCTGCATCATTGATCCGTGATGCCTCGCGCATCTTTTCCTGCTCCTCCGCATCCTTTCTGGAACGGATATTGTCCACACAGTCGGAACCGTTTACGTACTTCGCTGCCGCGCCCTGCTCCATCAGCCGGATCAAAAATTTCGCTGACATGACTTTATCAATACCAAGCACTGCCGAATGATCAATATACGGATTCAGCACTGCTGTCCCGTCCTCCGAATCCGTGTACCAGAGGATATCTACATCTGATACATCATTTAATGTAAAGAGGCGGTTCGCCACCAGCTTATGCTGCCCGTCCTCTCTCAGATACAACGCCCAAAAACGTTCGATCGGATTCTCATAATGCACTGCAAGATAGCTGATTGATGTCGGATCCGTAATAATCATTTGGGAAAGTCCCATCTTCTTCATCTCTGCAAGTACCCGTGCTACTCTCTCGGTCTTCATCTTTTCCGTCTTCCTTTCTTTTCCTTAGCGTCTCCTGTCCAGCTTTTTCGAAAGCATCATACCAATGCTCTGCAAAATCTGTACCAGCAATACCAGAATCACAATCGTTACCAGCATGACGTCGGTCTGATACCGATAGTAACCGTACCGGATTGCGATGTCACCGAGTCCGCCTCCGCCGACTGCTCCCGCCATCGCCGAGTATCCGAGAATCGTACCGATTGCAATCGTCACGCCGACGAGCAGGGATGTACGCGCCTCCACAAGCAGTACACTCCAGATGATTCTTCCCGTGCTCGCACCCATTGACTGTGCTGCCTCGATCACACCCCGGTCTACTTCTTTTAATGAAGACTCTACCATACGTGCAATAAACGGAGCCGCCGCAATCGTAAGCGGAACAATCGTTGCTGCCGATCCGTAGCTCTTCCCGACAATCAGCTTTGTCAGCGGAATAACCAGAATCAGAAGAATCAAAAACGGGATGCTTCGCGTGATATTCACGATTACATCCAGAATCTTATAAATGACTGCATACACACGCTGTCCGCCCCTGGAACTCGGCTGAATGCCGTCCTTCGCTGTCACCATCAGCGCAATACCCATCGGCAGTCCGAATACATATCCGAAAAAAGTTGCCAGCAATGTCATATATAACGTATCTCTTGTGCCTTCCAGCAACATAATGGTCATAGAACTATCCCACATAATGATCCAGCACCTCCACTCCCAGATTTTTTGCTTTCAGATCTTTAATCATACGCTCTGCTGTCTCCTTTACCTCCGGAAGCTGCAGAATCATCTCTCCTTCTGCATTTCCATCGATATTTTTCGTATCTGCATACAGAATATTGACCGGCGTCTTGTACTCCAGCACGAGATTTCCGATCACCGGCTCAAAGGAAGACTGACCGCCGAAGGTCACACGAATCAGATATTCCCCGTGCATCCGCTCGATCTGCTCCGTACCGGTCAGGATCAGTTTCTTTGCCGCATCCGTCTTCGGTGCGCGGAACAGCTCCTGTACGGTGCCGGACTCCGCGAGCTCACCGTGATCCAGCACAGCCACATGACGGCAGATCTCCTGCACGACACTCATCTCATGTGTAATCACAACGATTGTAATCCCATATGTTTCATTGATCTCCTTTAGCAGGCTCAGAATTGATTTCGTCGTCTGGGGATCCAGCGCAGAGGTCGCCTCATCGCAGAGCAGGATTTTAGGATTGTTTGCAAGCACACGCGCGATCGCCACACGCTGCTTCTGCCCTCCGGAAAGCTGAGCCGGATAAGCATGTGCCTTATCTGCAAGCCCTACCGTCTCCAAAAGCTCCATAGCCCGCTTTTTTGCCTTTTCTCCCTTGACTCCATTGATCTTCAGCGGAAAGCAGACATTATCCAGCACGCTTTTCTGCATGAGCAGATTGAAATGCTGAAAGATCATGCCGATATCACGCCGCATCAGTCGCAGCTCCTTACCGGAAAGTGTCATCAGGTCTTTTCCATCCACAAGCACCTTGCCGGAGGTCGGTTTCTCCAATAGGTTCAGGCAGCGCACCAGTGTACTCTTGCCTGCGCCCGACAGACCAATAATTCCAAAAATATCTCCGCGTTCGATGTCAAAGCTGATGTCCTTTGCCGCATGCACGGTATTATCCCTGACATCAAACGTTTTACACAAATGTTCCACTCGGATAATTGGTTCCATAGCATTTTTCTCCTATTTCACTTGATTTTCTACATCCTTGTCCATCTTACCCTTTTTCCAGACATATTTCAAGCAAATTTTGTCGGGTTAAAAGAAGAGTGGCTTGCTTGATTCGAATCAAAGCAGATATTCGCAATCCATCCCTGCAGCTCTGCTGCCAGGGCCTAGCTTCGCTACTTGTAGGATCACAAGGAATCTTCCCGCAAGCGGGCCCCTCCTTATGATATGTCATAACCGAATGCTGCTTCGCAGCTTGATTCGGTTAAAAAAAGACCGGCACGCTTTGGACTTCCGCTGCTGTGCCAGTCTTTGGATGGGGTCATAATTACTCGGTAACTGCCTCTGTTGCCTCCTCGGAAGCTGCCTCGGTCTCACTCTCTGCCTCGTCTGCTGAATCCTCAAACGGGATAACTGCTCCGTCATAGGTGTCGTTGATATACTGCTTGATCTCATCAGACTTCAGTACGCCAACCAGAGCCTTGGTCGCATCGCTGTCTTCATTGCCCTCTTTGACTGCGATTACATTTACATAGGTCTTTGCAGCCTCAGAATCAGAGGTCTCATATGCAATTGCATCCTTTGCTACGGAGAAGCCTGCCTCCAGTGCGTAGTTACCATTCAGAACTACGAATGCTACCTCATCCTTCACACGCGGTACCTGGGCTGCCTCAAGCTCCTGGATCTCTACGTTCTTCGGGTTTTCTTCGATATCCTTTACCGTAGCGGTAAGTCCTGCATCCTCTTTCAGCTTGATTACTCCGTTTGCCTCGAGCAACAGAAGTGCTCTTGCCTCATTCGTCGTATCATTCGGAACTGCAATCACATCGCCATCCTCCAGCTCATCCAGAGAAGCTTTTGTACCCGGATAAATTCCGAACGGCTCGTAGTGAATACCACCGGCATTTACAAGATGCGTGCCCTGCTCCTCATTGAAGTTCTCCAGATATGGAATATGCTGGAAATAGTTTGCATCAAAATCGCCACTCTCAACGACCAGATTCGGCTGTACATAATCATCAAACACCGTCACTTCCAGATCCCAGCCCTGCTCCTTCAGAAGCGGCTTTGCCTGCTCCAGAATCTCTGCATGCGGCGTTGCGGATGCTGCTACCGTGATTGTCTTATCCTCTTCTGCAAATGCAGTCATAGAAAGTGCAGATGCTGCCAGTGCCAGTGATAAACCAAAAGAAACTAATTTTTTCATAATCATTTTCCTCTCTTTCATTTTCTTTTCCTAAATTCCTATCGGATTGGTATGAATCTTAACACTTCCCCATTCATTTGTCAATTGAATTGGAGAAAATCGGCTTATCACAAAACAGGATGACTTGTTATCACTTTTTCTTATAGCGAAGTCATCCTCTCACGGATAAGCTGTATTACCCTCTTATTTCCGCGAAAAATCCGGCGTCCCGTCCAGATCATACGGCGTCACCTGGTACACATAATAATTCAGCCAGTTCGTATACAGGTTGTTTGCATGGGATCTCCACATGAGCAGCGGCTTGTTGTCCGGGTTGTCGTCCGGATAATAATTTTCCGGAAGATCGATCGGAAGCCCTTTTCCGAGATCTCGCTTATATTCTCCATCGAGCGTCACACGGTCATACTCCGGATGTCCCATGACAAAAATCTTACGGCCATTGTCTGCCATTGCAAGGAACAGGCCCGCTTCATCAGATTCCGCCAGAATCGTAAGCTCCTTTACTTTACGGATCTCCTCGATCGGCACATCCGTATGGCGGGAATGCGGCGCATAAAATTCATCATCAAAGCCGCGTACGAGCGGAATCTTCCGATTCAGCACACGATGCCGGAACAGGCCGAACATCTTGTGATCCAGCAGCTTCTTCTGCAGGCCATAGTGATAGTAAAGCCCTGCCTGCGCAGCCCAGCAGAGATAGATTGTGGACGTCACATTCGTCTCTGTCCAGTCGATGATATGCGTCAGCTCCTCCCAGTAATCTACCTCCTCAAACTCCATCAGCTCGACTGGCGCCCCTGTGATAATCATCCCATCAAAACGGCGGTTCCTGATATCATTAAATTCCACATAAAATTTATTCAGATGGCTCGTCGACGTATTTTTTGCCTCATGCGAGCTCACTTTTACAAATGTGACGTCGACCTGAAGCGGCGTATTGGAGAGAGAACGCAGCAGCTGCAGTTCCGTATCCTCCTTCAGTGGCATCAGATTCAAAATTGCGATGTGGATCGGACGGATATCCTGATGTACCGCACGGTTCTCATCCATGACGAATATATTTTCCCGCTCCAGAATTTCTCTTGCAGGCAAGTCACTCTGTACTTTAATTGGCATAGCTTTTCTCCTGTTCTTTCTTTTTACTTCAACGATTTTGACCCCTATGATACACGGATTGCTTCGCATTTCATGCTCTCGCAATCCTA
>OLRQ01002370.1_pt1 | contig 11685 bp, 7 predicted proteins | sample 1671971 | NCBI WGS metagenome assembly OLRQ01 (sample SAMEA3136631, study PRJEB25190) | human gut metagenome | biome: human gut; feature: human-associated habitat; material: faeces | place: Austria | collected 2013 | reverse complement strand
TGCCATCCCAACTGCTGCCGCTCCAGCTGTTCCCGGAAAGCGAGGTCTTCATGCCAAAGCAGTTATTAGCATTCTGTGCCAATTCACTCTTACCGTAGCCGGACTCCAGAATAAACTGCGCCATCGACACGCAGGCAAGGATGCCGGACTGCTTCTGGTTTTCGGTAAACAATGGACCGATCTCTGCCACTGCCTCGGCTTCAGACAGGTTCTTAAGGGAAGATGCCTGCAGGCCGGATGAAGATGAACCGCCAAGTGCCGCCGTCACCCTTGCTGCCAGATCACCCAGACGGGCGTACAGCCAGTTTCCGGGACAGCTTTTGTTGGCAAACCAGCGATGAACAGTCAGGATCATCTCGTCTGCTGCCGGAGCGTAGTTGAGGGTTTTATTCTTGTCGCCCAGCCATAGGAGCTTCTTCTTGCCGTTACGTTTGCAGATATCGATGCAGAGCTTAACGAGCGAGTTATATACGGCGCTGTTCATCGCATACGGCTCATTCATGTCGCTGGCACATTCGATGGTGACTGCTCTCTGGTCATTGGAATTGCTGGACGAGCACCAGCTGCGGTTCTTCTCCTCCACGCACAGAGAAACACGGCCGTCCGTGCCAATGCCATAGTTACAGCTGGCCTGACGGGTCGGACTGGTAAAACATCCGCAAATGCTCTCTGCAGAAAGCTGGCCTACCACGCAATGCGGCGTGATGCGATCAATGCTGTGTGTTCTCTGCCCGGAATGGTTCGGGGAGAGTTTGGTGTAAACAACGAGTGGACTATTGGTGTATCCCATATCGATTCCTCCTAAAAAAATCGAGACCCGGATCACTCCGAGTCTCGTGCTGTGGTTATTTTGTTATTTTATAATCCCATCCGCTTCTTCTAGCATCCTACAGACGAACTTCATGGCAGACATCGGTTTTTCGCCGCCTGTCCCATTGACTTTCCACGCTACGTTTGCGATCGTAGAAATGGTGCCGAGGACACTACTCTTCTTAGCCCCTTTTTGATTTGCAACAAGCTGTATGAGCTGGCCTGGTATCAGGTTCGGCTGATGCCAGTGCAGGATGATTGCATCCCTCAGATATTCGCAGCCCTTGTAATACAATGTGATGCCATACGGTCTTAACACATCTTCTGCCATGAGCACTTCGTTCATTTTCATCACCTCAGCCCTAGTATACAGTTATGCTGTTGGGAATTGAAGTCCTAAAAAAGCGTCGAAATGCACCGTTTACGGGATCAGCAGCTTCATACCGACCCGGATGGCATTGGAAGTCAGACCGTTCAGTGCGCGGATATCGGCACAACGGCTTCCATCCCCCAGTTCCTTCTCTGCGATCTTCCAGAGGTTGTCCCCAGGAACCACCTTATAGATTTTGCTTGCTGTAAATGCGTAGGTGTCTGCACTGTTCAGAACATAAGCCAGACCACTTGCTGCTTCCGGGCATTTGATCTTCAGCCAGCCCGCACAGAACTCCACGATCTCGATCAGCGTATTCTTCTTATAGATGGTCACAACCTCTGCACTGGTATCCGGCATTTCCCGGATATTCATAAGAGTCTTGAGCTTGCCATAGGCGATCGCTGCCGGGAGTTCCTCTGCAGTCGGATACTCTTCCTTTCCGGCTTCCTCTTTCTGCTCATCCGTCACAGGGGTGTCCTTCTCTTCCGAAGATTCCTCTTCCGGTGCTTTCCCTTCCGGCTCGTCCATAACCGGCTTTTCCTCCGCTTCTTCTGCACCTGTCACCGGCACAGCCTCCTCCGAGTAGATCACATTGCCGTCATTGTCAAACACACGGCTGCCGGGATTCTCATCGCACTTGGCCTTTGCATTCGCCAGCAGACGGTATGCGCCAAGCTGGGATGCTTCATCCTCCCAGTCCTCACGCACACGGTAATAGCCGGTCGTCAGCTTTGCGGGATATTCTTTCATACTCATGGTCCGTTCCTCCTAAATAAAATGTGGGAGAGGCTTATCGCCCCTCCCGGTTGATTACTGCTTGTCGATTTTGTCCTGATCGCGCTCGTCTTTCAGCTGTGCCAGCATCTCCTTGAGCTTCTCCGGCACCGGAAGACCGATCACGGCTGCATTCTCGAGACAGCTCAGACCCTCGTTTGCCAGATAGAAGAACACCACAGCGGTGCGGATGGCGGCTCCATTCTGGAGGATCTGTGTGTCAATGATATTGGCAATACCAACCAGCACAAAGATACACACCTTCTTGGCGATGCCCTTAAAGCCAACTTCAGAAGAAAGCTCATGCTTGATCGCTGCCGCCAGCACCCCGGTGAAGTAGTCACAGACCACGAACACCACCAGTGCATACAAAAAGCCGTCAAACCCGCCAAAGAACCAGCCCAGGAAACCACCCAGACCTGCGAACATCCATTCAATCTTGTCGATCACATTCTGCATAATTCCGTCCTTTCCGCCCGTATCCGGGCAATAAAAATAGACAGCCGAAGCTGCCCTTTGATATGGATTATATATAAAAACACGGACAAGCCGTGGGATTTGATTATCGATAGCTGGCAATCACTGCACTGGCATTGAATACTCCGATCTTCTTTGCGCCTGCCGCATTCGGATGCAGACCATCAATCAGGTAGCGGCCATTGGCATTCTTTTTCTCGTAGATGTCACAGATACCACAGCAGAAAGTATCAATGATTTCCAGAGACATCCTGCCGGCAAGAAGTTTCAGATAATCGCCTTTCGCCTTGGACTGTGCATAGCTCCGGGTCGTGATATAGCCCTGAATCGGCGTACAGATATAAATCTTCGCCGCCGGGTACAGCTGCTGAAGTTTTTCGATGCTGTACCGGAATGCTGATGCAAACGCCCTGCGGTCCAGCTCTTCGATAGCGACCATTTCATTCTCTGAAGTGAAAGAGCCTTCCATATCGCCGGAAGGAACACCATCATTCGTACCACAGGCGATCAGGATCATATCAAAGTCGGCGTAGGCAGTCACTTCCTTGTAGTGAGGGCTGGTCTTGTCCTTGCCTCGGATGAGTTTTTCCACCTGATTGCCCATGACATTGTTGTGGTTCTGATCCGGTCCGGAAAAGACCGGGTTGCCATCGTAAACGCTGTCCTCATAATCGCACCATCTGGCACTGGATACCGACAGGTTTACAAACCGCTCCGGCTGGATGATCTCATTGAAGTATCTTACCCAGCCACGCTCCGATGTGTTCAGTGCCGTGATGCTGTCTCCCAAAAACAGGATCTTCTTTCCGGTGAACGCAGATTTCTGCTTCATGACCACCTGCATATCCGTAGACACGGAACTGATCGTTTTAGAAAGGTTCTGCATATTCGCATCTGCTGTTTTGATCGCATCCGCATTTACACGGACCTTTTCCGACAAGGCAGCAAGCTCCTTTGTATTGGTGTCAGCCTGCTCATGAAGGAGGCTGTAATCTTCCCCAAAGTAGCTGCCCTTCACATTGAAGTAATGTGCCTTTACGTTGGACATGGTCATATCGTAGGTGCTGTTCTTCGTGAACACGATCTGGATATAGTCATCCTTATACCCGGCATCTTCCAGCTTTTTGGATGGAATTTCAAGCGTGATTCTCTTTGGTTTTCCATCCGTAGAAGCGATCGACCCAAGGTTCACCAGCTTTGAACCAACCACATAGTAGTGCATCAGCTGGTCGTTGCAGTAATCCATCTCGACATAGAGCTTATCAAACCGCTCCGCACGGGGAACTTTAATGCCGCCGCCATAATATCCGCTCTCATACTCCGTCAAAAAATGATGGATGGTTGACCCTTCATCCACGATCTCCCATTTTCCTTTGGAAAAGACACAGGGCTGGAACGGAACTTCAAGGCTCTGTGACATCAGCGCATCCCGTGCAAGTTTTGCCGCGCTTACACAGGCATCTGCGAGTTTATCCTTTGTAACGGTATCATCTAGGAGTTTCTGTCCGTCCACCGATTTATCCCGGAGCATCGTGCCGGACAGCGTATGATCGCCAAACGGCATCCTGCCATCCACCTTGAACGGAAAGTAGCCATAAGACCGTTCCGGATATTTACAGTCCACTACAAAAACGATGATATCATTCTCTTTTGGAGAATCCGACCAGTCCGCTGTCACCAGCGTCCCTTCCACTGTATCATAGGAGATATAGGTCAAAAGAGCATCCGGATTATACGGAACCGGCTCTGGTTTCGTAAGTAGCTTATTCCCCTTCGCACCCAGATAGATAAAGTTCCCAGAAAACTCCAGCTGATGCTCTGTGGTATTCAGATTGACTGCTCCTGTATAAGAAAAAGGCATACCGTTGGCATAGAACTTGTCGGCTCTGGACCGTAGGTGCGCACCAAACGAGTCATAGGTCTTTCCTGCCGAATCGACCCGCGCATCCAGAGTCTCTTTGTCCGTAGTCTTACCAGATGCAATGCTGTTCATCCTGGAATTCAGCGATGCTGCACTCTGCTGCATGGCCGTCCGTCCATCCTCCAGCTGCTTCTGTGCATCTGTCACCTTCTTCGCCAGCGTTGTGGTCGTATCACTCAGGCTGTCATTCATGTTCTGCACCGTATCCGTGAGTTTCTGGGTGACCCTTTCTTCCGTTTCGGACACATTCTTGCTGATGCGGCTTTCTGTCTCTGTCAGTTCCGTATGAACGTCCTCTGCTGTCTGAGTCAGATGATCCTCTGCCAACTTAATCTGCTCACTAAACTCACTGCATACAGCCCAGTAGTGTTCATTGAAGATTTCCGTTCCAGCCGGGACCGGCAGCTTGGAGATATAACTGACACCAGTTTCCTGACACAGCACGATGATCAGTTCCTCGTACTCTTTTGTCTTGTCCCAGATGCCGCCATGCTTCGGGACGATGCGTCTGCCAACATACTTAGGCATAGAACACACCTCCCCTCAGAACAGAAGAGATCAGATTACTGCACAGGTCAGATAATCCGATACCCCCCCCCGAATTTTCAGACAATTATTACGGTTCATCATAGCTTTTCCTTTCTCCGGGATATTCCCGGCATCACTTCATATCCTGTAGTGCCAGTGTATACTTGACCAACGCATACAGCTGATAGCCCCATGCGCAGTGTGCGTAGTTGTTCGGATGCCAGTTGGGGCCTCCGTACTGACCCCGACCGTATGCCATGTGCAGTACCCTGCCACTCTGTCTGCCGACCGAATCCGCAGACACATAATCCAGTGTAGGGTAACTCTCCACGGCAGGCTGGATCAGATGCCCACTGCATACATAGACACCGTTTGCCTCATCCTGCAGTTCATCGCAGAAATACTGGTAGATGCTCACATTCTTGCTGTGAAGTCCTCCCAGCGTGATCTCAGAAGCCCGGTACTCCGGGTATTTTGCCGGGAAGTAAGTGCCGGTCTCATCAATAGACATGAGGATCACTATAATATCCGGATACTCACGCTTGATCGTTTTCACGATATCTGGGATATTGGCTTTGTACTCTGCAAGGGAACTGTTGTGGTTTAAGTTGATCACCACATGGGTCGGCGTGCACAGGTCATAAGCGTTGGCATCTTTTACTTCCGTGCCTGCGGTTTCGCCGGGGATAAGCCGGGTCATGCCGTTATCCGCCAACGTCCTGTATTTATCCAGACAAGCCTTCAGTGAGAAGCCCTTCGTCTTTTCATTGTAGAACGGGTTAATATTAGATGCGCTCTCAAAAGTTGCAAGGTTCAGATCCTCTGCACTCCAGCCGCCCTTACCCATCGCATAGTTCACAACCGTCTTTCCATCCAGCTTGAACGAGGACGAGGAGCCGTAATGCTTGCCATTCACTGTTCCCGGCATGCCGACCATCAGACAGCGGTATTCGGTTTCTGCCGCTTTCGCGTCCTTGCGGTCCAGATCAAACAGGTAGCGCACCCACGACCAATAATGGATTGGAAGATCCGCATCTGTTTTCCCAACACCAGCCAGATACCCATCCGTCACACTGTCACCGATGACAAGGATCTTCGGGAACTGGTTCTTTCCCATACTGGCCAAGGTGCTGCGGTGCTTAAATTTGAGTTTCTGCGTCTTATAGACATCTGACACAAACGATTTCTCTACCGTCTGTTCCAGAACATCCTCCCCGCTGTTGACTGCCGTGTTGGTAAACGGTGAATACAAGTCAAAGCGCTCCTCCATCTCCGTACCAAAACCAGCCACTCTATCCTTCCAGCCTGTCTCAGCGATCAGATGGTCCACCCAGACTGAAACATGATAATTTCTGGCGGTCGAAAGGTTATTGCAGACCGTATACACCGGAGCCGCCGGGACAAGGCGAAGGTCTTTCTTTTCCGGCACAGCCACCAGCTGATCCAGCCGGGTCGTCAGATCTGTCAGCTGCTTTTTCTGGTTATCCGCCTCCGTCTGCAGGGAGTTCAATTCCTGTTTCAGATCATCCAGCGGCTTATAATCCGTGTATGCTTCGTATACATATTCCGTTCCCTCAACAACGCAGAGCTTCTGTCCGGAAGATGCCATATAGAAGAACATCACATAGGCATCGCCTTCCTGATAGGTGTACTGGTCATTGGCATCCACATAACGGAGCGCCTTCTTCGCTTTGTCAAACACGACCTGGCTGGTTACACCGTTCGTGCCGGAGCCTTTGGTCACAAGACCTTTCTCGCTGACCGGGATATAATCCGTGGAACCATATCGGAGATTGTCTGCATGATACTGAATAACGGACGAGTGTACATAGGCAAACCATCCCGGACGATACCTGGAAGGGTCGAGGAGGTTTCGGCTATGGACTGCATCCAGCTTGCCGGATGCCAGGGTATCCGTGTATTCCCGCTCATCCTTGAAAGCCTGTCCTACAACGGCGGCATCCGCAGCCATTCCGGAATAGGATAGCGTCGTACCTGTACCAATCAGGATCTTGCCCATAAAGACGATCAGACGGTTTTTGTAATCATACTCCACATTCCCGGACGGTTCATTGCTGAAGAAATCGTTGCGGATTTCTTTTCCGGTATTCGGGCGCACCGGATAATAGAGCACCTTGTCTGTGCTGCGCACACGCAGTCTGTATGCTCCTTCATCTATAAATCGGTGCAGGAGCAGGACAATCTTGTTGTCTCCCTTCACCAGTTCTACCGTCTGGCGGAACACCTCGCCTTCTTCCGATTCAAGCATGGCAGTCAGGGTCGTCTCCCCAATGGTTCGGAGTGTGAACTGGATTTCCTGTACAAACGAGCTTTGCAGAACAGTCAGCGGCACATAGTAGGTCTGGAGTACCGGGCTGCTGCCTTCCCAGATATTGCTGACACCGTCATATAAAAAGGGCAGGTTCAAACTGGTCATCGTTTCCTTTGCCAGCGCATCATCCGCACTTCGCAGTGCTTCGATCTCGACTACCATCTTTTTCTGATTCTGTCGCTCCCTCTGAACCTGATTCCACAGCTTTGCAGACTCTCCGCAGACTTTCAGGTTCAGGTCTTTCGCATAGGAGCTTGCCCGGATCTGGAATACCCCTTCCGGGATCTCCAATTCCTTTTCTTTGTACTCCTGCGGCTGTTCCGTATCCCTGGAATCCAGAATGGATGCCACAAACGTGCCATTGGCATCATAGCCTGCAACTCCGATCCAGTTGAACACCTGCCCAGTATAGTAAACTTTCTGGCAGGCGGTATCTACCGGGATCAGTGCTGTCGTCTGAACATGCTCAAACTTCTGCGTTTCTCCATTGATCGTGTTGACTGTAATGCCTTCTGTCAGTTCGCCGGTCGCATCATAGTTTGCATCCACCTTGGATTCCTGCAGTGCATCCAGCCCTTCTTTTGCTTTCGGATAGATGGAACGGATCGCTGCTCCAAGGTTGTCAAAGGTATTCCCCTCCGAATCCACTCTTGCATCAAGGACTTCTGTGTCAGAGGTTCTCCCTTTTGCAATCTGGTCCATCCGGGCATTCAGAGCCTTGTTTGTCTGTGCGACATTCTGGGCGTTCTGGTTCATCTGCTGCTCTGCCGCAGCGACTTTTGCAGTCAGATCCGATTTTGCATTCTCCACACGCGCAGTCACACGGTTTTCTGTCTCGGACAGGCTGGTGTTTACCTTACTTTCTGTGCTGGAGAGACTTTCATTGATACGGCCTTCCGTGTCGGATACATTTTTGTTGATCCGGTTTTCTGTTTCCGAAAGCTCTGAGCGGATATCTTCGGCCGTCTGGGTCAGATGCTCCTCTGCCTCTGCGATCTGCTCACTATGCAGGCTGAACAGGCTCCAATACTTCTCATCACTCAGAGCCGTTCCTTTCGGCACTGGAAGATTGGAGATAAAACTGTTGCCGCTGTCTGCATCCAGTACGATCTGCAGCTCTTCATATTCTTTCCGGATGTCCCATTCGCCTGCATGTTTGGGAACGATCCGGCGGCCTGTGTATTTTGCCATATTACCCCTTTCTGTCAGCCTTACACTGACACATCATCCTCGCCATATTCCACGACCAGATGTCCTTCTTCATCGGTTGTGAATATCAGCCCAAGGTCGCATTTTGTTTCAAATGCAAAATAGCCATCCTCCGTGATCGATCCTTCCACGATTTCACGGCACAGCTTTTCTACGGAACTGGACTCCGATCTATCACTCAGTCCCAGACCGTCATCCGACTCAAAGCCAAAGCAGCCTGCCTTGTCTATAAACAGATTTCGGATGCCATCCCGAACAGCTTTCAGGAATGCTACAAATGTGTAAGTGGCGATCTTGCCGTTATTGATGGCCGCCCTCTCCACCTTTAACGTAAGAGAGAATGAGCCAAGGACATCACCTTCTGTGCTGAGCATAACAACATCCAGCGGAAAACGTCCGGCCTGCGCCGTCATGAAGGTCGTGATCGCAAAGAGGACTGCCCCCTTCTCAACGAATACAAGGTCTGGCGCAGTTTCACTCGTGTAGTGGAAGATCGTACCGTCCGGACGGGTACCGGAACAGGCTACAATACAATTCTGCGGCACGGTATATTCCACAGAGTTGTTATACAAAACACAGCGAACTTTTCTCGCCTTGTTGTCATACTGCTTGACCGGAACCGTCACCGGGATCAGATTCTCCGTCAGCGACAATTCCACTTCCTGATAAATGCCTGTGACCATTACGAACTCCCTCCTTCCTGATCCGTCTCCTTATTATCTGTTTCCTCTTTGTTTTCCGTATCCTTATCTTCACTACCCGGCTTTTCGGTATCCGGGGTTTCAGGCTCAGTCGGTGTGGTCGGTTCCGTTGGCTCTGGATCAGGTTCTTCCGGTTCATATCCAATCGTCTGCCACTGTTCTCCGTCCCACAGTTTTAACCGAAGGTTCTTCTTATCGACCCAAAAGGAATCCTCTGCCGGGTCTTCCGGCGCACTTTCGGACACAGGGATATATGGCTGATACTTCGCATCCAGTTCCTTCTGCAAATCATCTGAGATTTCCGTGAGGGCACTGTACCGCCTATCCAGTTCCTCATACAGTTCTTTGGACAGCTTCTTTGCCGTTTCATACCGCTGATCGAGCGTTTTCTGAAGTTCTACAGAAATAGCGGTCGCTGTTTTGTACCGCTCATCCAGTTCCTCCAGCAACTCCTCGGAAAGCTCGGCTGCTTTCTTGTAACGGTCGTCCAGTTCCTTGAGTGTCTGCTCCAGCAGGATTGCTGTTTTGACTGCGGAATCATCTGACTCCCAGCCATATCCCCATGTCTTCCCGCCATCTGTGGAAACAAAAAATCCGGCCGGGCTATTCTTCCACGCAACCGTTGACTGTTTCAGAGTTGCTGCGTTGAATGCGTACCGAGTCGTATTCCCCTTACTGTCCGTCTCATTTTTATAATGAAGGCCGAACAGTGCAGCAAACAACGCACCATCATAGATAATGGAGGCCGAAATGCCGCCCATCTGCTCTCCCACTGCTGTTTCCACACGGACTGCGGTATCGTATGCGGCGGTTGCTGTATTTCGGATACTGTTAAGGGAGCTTGTCAGGGAGGAATTTCGGCTGCTGACCGTAGAATTCGACAGCGTGATGCTGTTATACCGTTCCAAAAGCGAGTCATATTCGGTTTCTGTAACCTTGGAACTGGCTTCAATGCCCAACTTCGAGATATACACATGAACCGTATCACAGAGCGAGACCTGTTCTGCCTGTACAACATCCTCATATCCGGGTGTATTCCAAAGCTGAATGAAGTCGATTTTAATGTCGACCTCCGGCTCTGTCAGGCTGGTCGTATCAATATAGTCCTGTGCATACTCTCGCAAAGCCGCTTCCGATGGCTTTTCCTGAAAGGCACTGGTGCAGTCCAGCACCGTAATCTTCTGATACGGCACAGATTTTCGGCTGACCATGACCACTTTTTCTGGCAGTTCCATAACCGCCTGCGTTTCGTTGTCTACCCAGTACGGATGCACTCCTGTAATGGTATTCTCGATGGATTTCTCCATCTTGAAATCCGTCAGATTTTTGCCGTAGACGATATGAACGTTGTGGTCCGCACCTCTGGCTCTGTGAAACTTGACTGTGTAGCGGTCCCACTCGAACTCTCCTCCAAAAGTATCCAATACCGAACCATCCATACCGCCCAGACAGTTACGGAAAGATGCCGGAACGGACACAGTAAACATCGCACTGGATGCCACATCTGTCCAAACTGAGAACGGACAGTCGGAAGCCGCATGGCTTTTCAGCCCCTGCACCGCTCCTGCGCACCCACTCACTGAGAACGGGGAAACTGTAATAAAGTTGAGCTGATAGGAAATATGCCGTGCCTGAACTTCCAGCTTTCCATCGATCGGAGTCGTAATCTTGTAGATTCGGAACGGCTGCGGCTGCATCGTATCAGATGGTTTGGCAAGGATGACGTTTCCCTCCTCCAGCATCTCTGCATGGATGCCATCTGCCGGACAGATGAGCTTCAGCTCATAGCTGCCGTTTCGTTTTTCAGTCACGGTACAAGACTGTGCATCTGCCAGCTTTCCAATGCCGTTATTATCAAATTTCATTTCTCTGGAATCATATAAACATGGGATCACTGGCTGCACCTCCCCTCAGAGCGTCCACCAACGGGGAATGACTTCCACCGCCGTGATACCGCCTGTCCATGTGATCTGTGTCTTTCCCTCCGGCAGTTCCGGGAAGTCATCCGAAAGGATGGTCTCATTGCAGAAGCCGGAAGCGGTGTAAGCGTTGTGCGTCTCACAGTTGAGCAGCACATAGTCTTTGATGCTGTGGATGGTGATCTTCTCTTCCCCCACATACAGCTCGCCGCCGCTGTCTCCGTAAACCTTGAAGATGGGCTGTGCAGGAAAAGCGAAGGGGTTCTTTAAGGTCGACCTGCCATCCAGCCGGATTGTCCGCTGCCCGTCCACGCTCCACCTCTGGGGCTTACAGTTAAATGCCAGCTCCATCTCAGCGGCTTTCTGAGCAGTCACATCAAAAGCAAGGGCATCCTTGCAGACCGCCATCCGAAAGAAATCCGGGTCGTAGGTGTCCTGCAATTTCTGATACCCCACCGGCGACAGAAGCCATGCCTTGACTGCTGCTGTCTTAGCTGGCAGTCCGTTGAAGAAAAAAGCTTTATACTTGATATCCACGTTCTGATATCTGCGGCGGCCTGCCTTTGCATTCTCGGTGAGGATGTCTCCGTTCCTGCCGGGTACGGAGGTGCTCTCCACATCCGCAGCCGGGGAATCATACA
>OLRQ01002359.1_pt1 | contig 11755 bp, 10 predicted proteins | sample 1671971 | NCBI WGS metagenome assembly OLRQ01 (sample SAMEA3136631, study PRJEB25190) | human gut metagenome | biome: human gut; feature: human-associated habitat; material: faeces | place: Austria | collected 2013 | reverse complement strand
GAGCAGGAAGCCCCCACTTCAAAATCGTAAGATTTAAGTGGTGGGAGCATGTCACGACTTAAACATATCTATAATTACTTTTATCAGGAGAATCTCATGAGTGAAAAAGGATTAACCACCATCAATTTAAAAAAAATAAACCGCTCCAAGGTTTACCAATATATATACAAAACACACCAGACTTCCAAAATGCAGATCGTCCAGGATCTTCAGATGGGGCTTTCCACCGTAAGCCAGAACCTGAACCTGCTGGAAAAAGAAGGGCTTATTGACAGAAACGGATATTTTGATTCCACAGGTGGTCGAAAGGCCCAGGCCATCCAGATCGTCTCGGATTTCCGGATTTCCATTGGAATCGGGATCCTGAAAAACATGTTCCATATCACAGCAATCGACTTATATGGAAATGCCTTTTATACAGAAACCATTGCTCTTCCCTATTCCAACACAGAAGAATATTACAGACAGCTGACCGATAAAGTACGAAAATTCATCGCAGAAAATCACTATCCGAATGAAAAGATCCTGGGTATTTCCATTGCCACACAGGGGATCACTTCTCCGGATAATTCCACTGTGATCTACGGAAACATCATGAACAATACCGGAATGAAACTGGAGGATTTTTCCCGGCATCTTCCTTACCCCTGCCATCTGGAACATGATTCCAAATCCGCTGCTTTTCTGGAGCTGTGGAATCACCCGGAGCTTGACAGTGCTGTCGTGTTCCTTCTGAACCGAAACCTGGGCGGTGCCATTATCACCAATCATCAAATTCATCAGGGAAGTTCCATGCACAGCGGAACCCTTGAGCATATGTGCGTCAATCCTGACGGCCCTTTATGTTACTGCGGAAACCATGGCTGTCTGGAAACCTACTGCTCTGCCAACGCTCTGGAACAGTCTGCCGGGATGCCTGTGAAGGAATTTTTCCCGCTGCTCCGCGAAAAAAAATCTCCCCGGCTTGCTGAGCACTGGGAAGATTACCTGAACCATCTGGCATTTGCCATGAAAAACCTGAACCTGATCATCGATGCGCCGATCATCATCAGCGGATATCTGGCACCTTATTTTACGGAAGAAGACATCACTTATCTGCTGGAACACATCAACACAGGCGCACCCTTTACCCTGGATAAAGATCAGATTCTGGTCGGCACCCACGGGCAGTATACACCTGCCATTGGTGCAGCTTTATATTATGTGGAAAAATTTATACAGAGCGTGTGAATACAGGCAGCTTCACCTGAACCGCTCAAAAAAGCATGTCATACACAGCCAGACGGATATAACTTGATCCGCTCTGTCCTAAAGTATGACATGCTTTTTTATTTTACTTATTATTTTTTCAGTTCTTTCAGAAGCTGCCCGATCTTTGACACAAACAGATCAAAGGCCACATTATTCTTACCGCTGTTGATCACAATATCTGCTTTCGCCCGTGTAGACTCCACATACAGATAATGCATCGGTTTTACTGTGGTAAGATACTGATCGATGATTCCGTTTAAATCCCGTCCACGTTCCTCCACATCTCTGGAGATCCGTCTTAAGATCCTCTCATCTGCATCTGCTTCCACATAAACCTTGATATCCAGAAGATCTCGGATACGCGGATCTGCAAGAAGCAGGATTCCCTCTACCAGAATGACCGGTCTTGGTTCGATTTTCAGCACTTTGTCGGAGCGGTTGTGCTGACTGTAATCGTATACCGGACATTGGATGGTTTTGCCCTCCTTGAGTTCTTTGAGATGCTCTACCAGAAGATCGGTTTCCAGTGAATCCGGGTGATCGTAATTCACCTTCACACGTTCTTCAAAAGGAATTCCGTCCTGTCTGCGGTAGTAATTATCATGATAGATCACCACCACATCGTCTCCGAAATGCTTCTTCAGTCTGTTTGTAAATGTAGATTTGCCGGAGCCTGACCCTCCGGCGATCCCGATAATAATACTTTCCATCGTCTCTTTACCTCTTAAGCTAGAATTCTTCCGCTGTGGATCCCGCAGGCTTCCCGAAGAGTTTTTCCGTATAAAGAAGCTTTTTCTTACACAAAAGCTGCCCGGTCGGTGTGCATCTCCTGCATCCGGTTCCGGACAGCTTTTCTGGTTATTTTTTATAAAGCAATCGTTCTGATCAGATCTCAGCCTGCTCCAGAAGTGCCGGGATCTTGGACTCCCATCCAAGTGCCATGATATGTACACCCTGGCAGTATGGCTTGCACTCTTTAATGATACGTGCAGCGATCTCAACACCAGTGATACCAGCTTTTGTTTTCTCTTTGTCTGCTTTCAGCTCCTCGATCATCTCATCCGGAACATGGATGCCGGCTACGTTGTTGTTCATGAACTTAGCCATTCCAGCAGATTTCGGAATGATGATACCAACCTGTACAGGTTTTCCGAACTGTTTTGCTTTTTCCATAAATTTGATGAATTTCTCCGGCTCAAATACAGCCTGTGTCTGGAAGTAGTCTGCACCTGCAGCAACCTTTCTTTCCATCTTTGCAAGCTGAGCGTCAACGGAATCGCTGCATGGAGATACAACGGCACCCTTGGAGAATTTCGGTGGCTCACCAACCAGCTGGTTTCCTCCAAGATCTACACCGGACTCGAGAAGCTGTACTGTATGAAGAAGAGATACAGAATCAAGATCGAATACCGGTTTTGCCTGCGGATGATCACCCATCTTCGTATGGTCACCTGTCAGACAGAGGATGTTCTCAATACCAAGCATAGCAGCACTTAAAAGATCAGACTCCAGTGCGATACGGTTTCTGTCACGGCATGCAAGCTGGAAGATCGGATCCATTCCGGCGTCTTTGAGAACTTTACACATTGCAAGAGATCCAAGACGCATAACCGAAGACTGGTTATCTGTTACATTGACTGCATGAACGCCTTTGAGATAAGTTTTGGCTTCTTCTACCAGTTCATCTACATGGATCCCTTTTGGCGGTCCTACTTCTGCAGAAACTACAAATTCACCACGGTCGAATAATTCTTTCATTTTCATATTATATTTGCTCCAATCATTTAAAATTTGGGGTACGGTCCACCTGCTCTGCTGCATACATTGCGGAATATTTCCGGTGAACCGTATCATAATTTAATTTGGCTTCTTAATAAATCTTTGCTTATTATTTCACTTCATCATCTGTAGCGAAATTATGGATCTGTGTCGGGCATTTCAGTGCGTCAAGGCGTCCGATCTCTTTCAGACGTCTGTAGATGCGCTCCCATCCACACTCCATGTCACTGTCAACTTCGCATTTACCATTCTTGGAACCGCCGCACTGGCCGTTGACAAGACTCTTGGAGCATGCTGTGATCGGGCAGATCCCGCCGGTAAGGTTCAGATAACACTCACCACACTGGTCACATTTATATTCTAACGGTGTTACACCCTGGAAACCAGGTACCGGGTATGTATCGCAGGCTGCGCATACCATCTTGTCTTCCAGATATTCTGCGATGGTCTGTACACCAACACCACAGGAGAATACCAGGACCAGATCCGCTTCCCTGATCTTATCCATGTGTTTCTGAAGACGTAACTGCATATTTTCCGGATTACAGATATAATCCGTTGTCATGATCCCTGTCACATTTCCTTCAGCGGAAAGCTCCTTCTGAAGTTCAACAGCTTCTTTTTCCGGAAAACGAACTTCCTTGCATCCATGGCAGTTGATGATAAAAACTTTCTTTCCGGCTGCCAGTGATACGATAGTTTCTTTTGCTTTTAACTGGGTAATCAACATATCACTTCATCCCCCTTACTGCATTTTTTCCGGCTTTGATACTGTTAATGATCGGAATCTTGGAAGAACAGATATACTGACAGCATCTGCACTCAACACAGTCCATGACATTCATGTCCTTCATGCCCTGCCAGTTCTCTTCTTTCGCATATTTTACGAAATACAGAGGAGAAAGTTCCATCGGACATACGTCCACACAGCGTCCGCACTTGATACATGGCTGCTCTTTGGTCTCATCTGTATCAATGGCGATGATACCGTTGGAGCCCTTCATCATAGGTACCTCCAGAGTGTTCAGAGGGAATCCCATCATAGGTCCGCCCATCTTGACCAGAACATCGTCATCTGTAAATCCACCGCAGTAATCGATCAGCTCTTTTACGCTGGTACCGATCTTGATGATAAAGTTGCCAGGATTCTTGATCTTCTCGCCTGTTACGGTTGCAACACGCTCGATCAGCGGCATACCCTTCTGGATCGCATCGGAGATCGCTTTTACAGTACTGATATTATCTACGATAACGCCAACATCTGCCGGAAGGCCGCCGCTTGGAACCTTTCTGCCCATGACACGCTTGATGAGAGTTTTCTCAGCACCCTGCGGGTATTTGGTTCTTGCAACAAAAACTTCCATATTTCCGATATCGGCAACTTTTTCCTGCATTAATTCGATCGCATCCTGCTTGTTATCCTCGATGACAATGATGCCCCTCTCAGCACCTGTTGTCTTGAGGATCGCTTTCAGACCGAAAATAATATCATCAGCAAACTCAAGGAGAACCTTATGGTCTGCTGTTAAATATGGCTCACACTCACATCCGTTGAGAAGGATGGTATCAACCGGTTTTGCAGGTTTCAGCTTGACACAGGTCGGGAAACCTGCACCACCCATACCAACGATTCCGGCTTCTTTTACGATCTCAATGATCTCATCCGGTGTAAGTTCGTCCAGGGCTTTATGTGGCTGTACGGATTCGTGCAGAGTATTTTTTCCGTCGGATTCGATGACAACTGCCATCACCTCACTGCCTCTTGTACCATGCATACGTGGCTCAACAGCAACTACGGTTCCGCTTACACTAGAATGTACCGGTGCGCTGATAAATCCGGCAGCTTCTCCGATCTTCTGTCCAACCTTTACTGTGTCGCCTACTTCCACGATCGGGTTGGCAGGTGCACCAAGATGCTGGGACATGGAGATCACAACCGTCTTCGGATCCGGGAATTTCTTCAGATCGATATGCTCGCTGAATTCCTTATGCTCTGACGGATGAACGCCACCATAGTATCCATTCAGTCTGTCCTCTCTGATAGACTTCACGTAATCATTGATCACCTTAAAGTTAACCTTGGAGTAATCACGTACCTGTACCGGCTGATTCAGGAACTCTTCCAGACGACCCTGTTTTGCCAGTCTCTGGTAGATCTTCTCCCATGCGCAGTCCTTGTTAGGATCCACTTCACATTTCCCGTTCTTTGCTCCGCCGCACTGTCCATTCACAAGACTCTTGGAACAGTCGACGATAGGACAGACGCCTCCGGTAATGTTCAGATAGCACTGTGCACATGCATCACAGCTCTTTTTGGTAAGTGCCATGCCGTGATGGCCTCTGTAGTTAAGGGTATTACTTGCTGCGATCACCGGCTTACCGGTCAGATCTGCAACAGTCTGGATACCAAGACCACAGGAGATCACAACTACATTCTCTGTACCTTCCGGCAGCAGATCCTGTAATTTTCTTTCTGTGTGCATCTTGTTGCACAGAAAATCGAATTTCGCACTGCCTGTGACGGTTTTTCCCTGCTCCGCAGCAAATTTCAGGAATTCCTCGCAATCCGGTTCGTCAACGGTCTCAAATTCCTTGAAACACTTGTTACAGGCGATTACAAACAGATTGTCCCTGCCGTTCAGCACTGATGCAAGCTCATCACTGCTTTTCAGCTTGTACTTAGTATAGTTTTCCAATTGCTCACCTTCCTTATAAAGATTATATCCTTATGATTATCTGCTCTTATCCGTTCCCTCCTTCTCTGCACTCCCAGGAAAGAAACAATAAAACCAAATAAATAAGTTCTTTGTTATTTGTTCAGCCCTTCGAAAATCCCGGTCCAAAAAAAGGCCGCAGTATTTCCTCTGACCGCTACAATAAATGTACCATAATTTGAACATATTATCCAGTTTTATTAGCTATTTTTATAAATTTATTCTATGATTTCATCCCAATCGTCTATGGATGTACGGATATTTGTACAACTTCTGTTATGCTGCATGCGTTAGTTATATGCAACTTATATAATTTTGTTTATAAAATATCCTTTTTATGCATTGAGCATATTGCACAAGGATTTTATCTTTAACAGGGCAGATCCGAAAGGTGTCTTTTGTCATGGGGTAAGACGCTGTCCGCAATATTCACAGGTGCTCAGACGACCTTTTATTACCTGATTCTTTGCACCGCAGCTGGGGCAGGTAACTGTAATATAGATCTTCTCATTTACGCGTCTGTTCGGTGCAGTGATCATAATATAATTTCCTTCTCTGTCTATCTGGATATTCCGGATATATCCCCCCGCAATAAATTTTTCCAGCTTTTTCACTGCACCTTTTCCCAGTTCCTGCTCAAGCTTTTCAAATGAGACGGTATTCTGGGCATAGGATTCAAACCAGCAGGCAATTTCTCCAGCTTTTTTCTTCTTTAATGCTTTTTGAATTTCCCGGAAGGTTGGATACAGAAACAGCAATCCAAGTATGATCTCTGTTACTGCCATTCCCCAGCGCCCTTCACCGATATACTTCTCCGATGCGCCAATAGCTCCCAGGGAAAAAAGTATAAAAAAGCCACAAAGAACCCATTTCAGTTTCCCCAGTATTCCTGTTTTTTTATTTTTTTCTGTCAAAAAATCGCTCATGTCTGTTTCCTCTTTCCTATTATTCAAAATCTTATGCTATATTTGTGAATGCTCCATCAGCTCACGCCAAACTTCCTCTGTCCGAATATGTTTCTGCATTCTGTGGATCTTCTATTTCAGTGTGGTTACGATCAGTTTACTTTCCAGTGCAGCTGCTATCAGATCCTCTTTGCAGCTGTATCCCGCCTTGGCGATCATTTCCTGAAAATTCCATCTCACCCCAGAAGCAGAACAGTCCATTTTTCTTGCGATCTCGGAATATGACATCCCGTGAATATACAGGCGCAGCATCTCCAGCTGTCTGGGACTGATATCACCGCTTGTGATCCAGTTAAGTTCCACCTCCGGTGCCACATCCGGAAATACATGCTCCCCATTTAACGTTCTGTAGATCACACTCCGTATTTCCTCTTCACCGTGATCCTTATACCATAGACTGTCTGCACATCCGCTCTTTGCTCTTTCCAGCACCTTGGGATCGATCAGCGAAGTAACAACCAATACCTTTGTATATGGATATTTTTCCCTGATGATCTTTCCGGCACTCAGCCCATCATGATTATGAAATGTCTGCACATCCATAAGTACAAGATCAATTGCCGAGTAAGAGCAGATCTTTACAGCTTCACAGGCATCCGAAACTGTCTGGACATGTCGGAATTCCGGTTCCCGCATAATAATACTTTCAAAATACTTCTGCATGATCCTCTGATCTTCTACTATCAGTATCCGTACCATAGACTCCCATCCTTTCTGTCAGTGGCATTTTCAACACCAGACAAAACTCCGGCGAAAAAGAAACCTGCATAATACATTTCTCTGACTCCGCAGCTTTTCTCAGTGCAGACAGACCACCACCTTCTTCTGCATTTTTTTCAGGTGCATCTCCATCATTCGTTATCCGGATGCTGTATTCATTTGCACCTTTTTCTATCTTCACCAGAACTGTACTTCCATGGGCATGTCTGGCACAATTTGTCACACATTCACGGATCGCTCTGTCTGTCAGCAGCCTGTAGGAGGGATGCTGAGGGAAATCCCCGCTGATCTGAACATAAATTCCAAGTTCTTCTGCATGCCTGATCGTATCCGCGCATAATTCTTCCATATTCTCAACAGAAGAATCTGTAAGAATATAGACCAGATGCTTTAGTGCAGATAGCTGTTCATCCATTTTATCCTGATTTTCTTTTCTTTCCAATATCCTGCGTATTGACAGAAGGCTTCGGCCAAAATTGTCATGAACCTGCATTTTCATGGCAAGTGTCTCCTGCTCTCTTATTTTATCTCCGATTTTTTCATACATTTCCTCTAGCTTATGATTCAGGATTTCCAGCTTTTCATTATTTGCTCTGATCTTTTCACCATTGTAATAAATTTCTGATACATTAACTGCCACTGTCTGCAGATATCCTGCACAATCCGGCTCCTGCAGACGATATTCCTGAAACATCCAGACGGAATCATCCGGAAAATAAAATACATTACTGTCACTGTTTAATCTGCGAAGTCCCTCTGCTTCGGATCCTCCATTTATTACTTTCCGCAATGCCTCATAATCCTGCAGATAGGAGCCTATCATTATCCTGCTCAGTTCATGCATCTTGGTGTTGCATAAAACGATCCTTCCAAGAGGATCCGAAAAACACACCCCACAGGGAACATCATCAACAGCTTCATTCACAGACCAGTAAGACAGAGAATGATGATATCTGCGTCTCTCTCTCCAGATTGCCCAGCAAAGATAAAGCAACAATACCACCATCGCTGCCATCAAAACACTGACTGGACACATCCGGAGCATTAGCTGATATGCGCTTTCCCCCTGGCAATATCTGTGATCATTCATCAGGAAACCCATAAGCATAAAAGAAACTGCAAAAACAGTCACTGCTGTTATAATTTTCTTTTTCCCGTAAAAACAGGTTATCCTGATCAACAGAAGGATCAATTCCAGAATCAGGCAGATTTCAAGAAGGATCATCAAAAAATCCTGCATTGCCATACTGCATTCCGCAAAATCAGTCATCTTCCGCCTCTCTTTCTGAATACGATGCATCCGATAAACCATTCGTTTTCATCTTCCTGCTGCACATTTAATTCCGGTCTTTCTGACATTAATCCCCGAAGATCTGCTTCTGCTACAATATGAACCGAAATCCGCAAAGCATCATCGATCTGCGACACACGGTAAAAAACAGACTGCATTGTATCAAACAATCGTTCCACAAGCCATTCAAAGGTATCATAGCATTTTAGTATATCATCTGCATTCAGCTGCACTTCACCATTTTCGACATAATAAGCCGCCCGGATCTTACATAATTTTAAGCTGTCACAGGATTCCGCAAGACTCTGTCTGAGATCCTCCATTGTAAGCAGATTTCCGTCTGATGCATATTGTGTCAATACCAGATTTTTTCTTCTTTTTAAATATGTACCAACAACCACGATTTTTCCCAGGATCCGGTCATAGTGTTCCCTTGACTCCGTTCTTTCCAGCTCATCCATCAGCTGTGACAGCAATTCCAGCTGCCCGGCTGTCTGATTCTGTATCATGTTCAGCAGTCGGTTCTGTTCTTCTGTTTTTCTCCGCTCAGCTTCTTTCTGATAGGTTTTCTGCAGCAGACGATTTCTGGCAGTCAGCTCCTCCTGCTGTTCCCGGATATCCTGATACTGATCCAGAAGCACCGAAATATCTTCTGACCAGAACAAATGTCCTCCTCTTATAGGAATATGGTTGATCCGGATTCCCTGTTCCTGTACAGCTGATCTGTTTATTACAATTTTACGCAGTTCCGGTGACAGCTCAGGAAAATCACCGGAATGATAATATCGCTGAAAGGAATCATCCGTAATCTCTGCATCCAGTCCTCCGGAGGTCTGGAATAATTCAAAATATCGATTGTTCGTCTGTATCAGGCCGCATAATATACATCCCTGGTAAATTGCCGCCATCAAAAGGCAGCATACCGCTGTCATATCTCCGGCAATTGTTTTGATCAGAGGCAGACGGAGTAAATTCCCGATATTCCATCCCAGAAGCAATATTCCCGGAATAACCGGCAGCCAAAATTGCTTTCTTCCCGGAATCCTGCTTTTTCTGATCAGCATAATTTCCATCCATATCAGGCAAAATATGATCCATCCCTGGATCACTATAAAAAGAATCCCATAGCTGTAATCTCTATCTGAAAGCGGCGGCTGCCCGGAAAACCGAAACACCAGCTGATGCAGATCATTTGTAAAAACACTGATGATCAAAACCACCGCAAAAGCAAGCAAGGCAATAATTTTTCTGACTGTTTTCTCTCCATCCTTTTCCCCTAGAAACATCGCTGCTGCCAGTCCAAGGACCGGGATCAGGATCATCGGGATATAATACAGATACCAGCAGATATGTTCTCCAAGCGGATCATGAAAAATATGAAATTTTACTGTCCGCACAAAAAACCAGAATACCATCAGACAGCCAATTGCAGTCAGACATCTGCGCGTTTTTCTATGCACTACATGCTTTTCCAGATAAATCACCCAGGCACAATACATTCCCAGATAAATACAGTTACGACACTGATCTGCGAGATTTCTCATAAAAACATTTTCCAGTCTTCCCAGCCTGCAGAAATACGCCAGAAATACACTTATCAGGATTCCTCCATACGACAGTGCCCTTTTTTTATTGTATGTCATGAAAATTCCTCTCTCGTTAATACACCTCTGTGATAAGTATACTATAAAACTCTATTTTATTATATAGTTTTCAGAGAAATCATCCATTCTCAACCCCTGTTATCACAAACAGAGTGAACAATTCTGTCCACTCTGTCTATCATCACTCAAAATGGTCTTGGCTGACCACAGTATTCGCAGAACCTTCCGGTATTCTCTGCACCGCACTGACATTTCCATAAACTGCCGGGCTGCTGCATTCCGTTGTTCATCTGCATTCCAGATTGCTGCATTCCGCTGTTCATGTACATCCCGGGCTGCTGCATTCCATTGTTCATGTTCATTCCGGACTGCTGCATTCCATTGTTCATGTACATCCCGGACTGCTGCATTCCATTGTTCATGTACATCCCGGACTGCTGCATTCCGCTGTTCATGTTCATCCCGGGCTGCTGCATTCCGCTGTTCATGTTCATTCCGGGCTGCTGCATTCCATTGTTCATGTACATCCCGGACTGCTGCATTCCGCTGTTCATGTTCATCCCGGGCTGCTGCATTCCAGCCGCATTTGGTGTCAGGGCGGCTATGATCTGATGACCTGTCTGCTCCACTTCCATCAATTCACCTCTGTTATCGCTGCTTATGGAAAAAGTATTCAAACGAAAATCCATATCATCAAACCATGGATTTTTTACCTTAATACGCATAGTATAATCAAATTCATACTTATATACCGGTGGCTGATAGCTTACGGTTTCTCCATCCTTTGTTGTATATGTTTCCTCATTCTGCTGTCGCTCTACATCAACTCTGCACTGCACAATAGCAGATAAAGGAACTATGTCCGGATTTTCATTGACATCCAGCTTCCGTGCAACAGTAAAATTCCCCTTATTGTCATCAATAAAAACATTGTAATTTCTGGTATTGATCTGACGGGTTATACAAAAATCCATTACGGCTTTTTTGTTTTTTTCACGATATTCCAGTTGACGTTTGATATCCTCTACCGTACTGTGCCGCCGGTCTTCAAACCATGGTGATAATTTTTTTGCACAATCCTTACACAGATTTCCGTCATCCAGTTTTCTGTTTCCCAATAAACCTATTTTCTCTCCGCAGATATCACAGATCTTCTTATCAAATAAACCCATACCCTATCCTCCTTCTTTTTATAGTTGTGTTTTGTTTATCTACATTATGCGTGAATGCTTCGCCATTTGCACTAGCATCTCTGACAGTAACTGAATTCATCTTCATATCAATGTCAGGATCATAAGGCTCGTATCTGAAAATCCTGTCTGTTTCTATATGTTCAGGATATGCCGTATGGGATACTCTCTGCCAGACACAACCGTCCCGAGGATGTCAAGTCATTGCCACAAAAAATATGCGGCTTTTTTGCCACCGAAA
>OLRQ01002354.1_pt1 | contig 11768 bp, 10 predicted proteins | sample 1671971 | NCBI WGS metagenome assembly OLRQ01 (sample SAMEA3136631, study PRJEB25190) | human gut metagenome | biome: human gut; feature: human-associated habitat; material: faeces | place: Austria | collected 2013 | reverse complement strand
ATCATTTTGGTGCAAGCGTAATTCATGAGTAACGTAGCAATATTTTGCGCTTACTTTCAAACCGACTATAACAATATGCTTACAGCCATCATTGATCTACTTGACGGTGCTAAGTATCTGTGGGAAGGAGAACATCATGAAACAAAATAACCCTTGTTACCTGTTTAGCATGTATGAACCTGATACAGATTCCGTTATTGTTAATGCCATCAATGATACATATACTGGCACACCTCTTTCTATCAGTTGTAAAAAATATAATTCATCTGTCTTGCTTGATACGCCTGATGATATTGTGTATCTGTACCGACTGGCACATGAGAATCCTCTGCTATATGCTGAATTAGCTTGTAAACCTAATGGATTACAGGAATATGTGAACGCTATGAATGAATTCAATTAACACCTAAAACAGTCCTTTCACACAACTTTGTTAGGACTGTTTTTTACTCGCAAATTACTTTCTCATATTTATGATATGTAATTGAAACCCCTGTCATATTTTCTAAACTATATGTACCCTTTTTTAAAATAATTGTTTCGTCTTGTATTTCACAACTCATAACCACAAATTTACCATCATAATTTGATACTATAGCTCTATTCTGTTCAATAACCTCATACTCTTTCTTATCAGCAATTTCATAGTTAATTTTTATTGTAATCCCGATAGCTACATTTAAAACATATAGTATCAACGCTATTGCTAATATTATCTTTCCGCACACACTGTATTTCTTATTTTTCCAGAAGAAATTCCTTATGATTATAAAATAAGCTATCACTATGTCGACAATTAAAAACACGCCAATTGTTGCATAATTATCTATAAATCGTCTCAACCATGCCCAAGGAATAATTTCTATTAGGTTAATCGTATAAGAAAGATTTTGAAAGAACATAATATATACCGTTATAATAAATGTAAATATCACATATAATTTGCTATTCATTTTTTTATTTATGTATGAAAATATAAATGGGTAAGCAAACAATGCCAATGCACAAAAAATAAAAATCAATTTATTCTTGAACATTTCTGTTCCATCAAAGTATTTTCCATCTATTCCATAAAAATTCGAACACGAAACAGAAAAGTTTTTTGAAATTACCAAATTTATCATTTCTACTAAAGTTATACTTGTAGCCAAACCTGTACTCAAAATATTCCATATATTATCTTTCAAAAATTGTTTAGTCTTATTATCTTTTATACTTTTAATAACATTTCCTTGACTGTCAACTATGTCCCTGTTTTTTTTATCCTGCATATCTGCTCTTCCTTACACTTGCTTCATCATCCATAATAATACCCAAGAATATATGAATGTTATAAACAAATTTAACCAATTTCTTGAAATATCATCCCCGTTTCAATTCTATATCATAATAAATAATTTAACTTGAGACAAGGATATTCATTTCAATATTCTAATACTGTAAATTCACAAATCTTTGCTTTCTAACACAATGTTCTTTTACTTTTCATTCGATTTCTGTGATATTTTCTTATTCATTATCCATTGGCTATAAGTATAATAATTTTCTTTTCCAACAAGTTCCATTAAAAATTCTTTAAAAGTCTGATCTATAGGAATCGTCACAAAGAAAAATAACCGCTTTCTTGGTCTTGAACAACAAACATAAAACAAATTACGATTTCGTTCAAAAGAAATCTGCTTCCCACTCGGAATGGAAGCCTTTCCAGTTATCATAGGTGCATATGTTTCAAACTGGTACATATTCCAGCCCCTACTAATGACAAAAATAACATTGTCATATTCTTCTCCTTTGACTCCATGTTCTGTGGAAAATAACGCTTCAGGATATAAAAATTCTATTGCCGAAATGAATTGCGTATAATCCAACTCCAAAAATGCTTGAATTGACGCATTAGATGAATATATTGTTCCCGGTGCATTACGATACAAATGATACCATCCATCCAATTTAGGTGGAAAAGGAATTAATTTTGTTTCATTTATAACCTCAATAACATCAATTGCTCTTTTCTCTCTTGCTTCTCGTAATTTCTCTTGAAAAATTTTCCACTTCTCTTTCTCCGATTTTTTAGTAATTGGATATCTCTTAATTCCTAAAGTATCAAAAAGCAACTGCATATTTAATGTTTCTAATGCATGGTAAATTGGTTCAACGGTGTCCATAAAAAACAAAAGAAAGGGATCTTCCTTGTCACGTAAACCATCGTTAATGATACTTAAAAGTCGTTCATATCCCTGTTGTGCAGCCAATACTTTATGTGTAATCATTAAAATTTTTAATGTATCAGAATCCGCTGTATTTTGTTTTATTTCTTCGAAGATTTTATTTAAACGTATTTTTAACTCTTCTGGTGGCAATTCGCCTTGAAAATTACGATCAGTACGACGTTCTCCGTCATAATCCTCACATGTGATTACAACTACTTCACCCTGAAAGTTATCTATCGCAGATGTTTGTGGCAAATCTGGTCGTATATCATTCAAAAGTTGAACAATTCTTGGAGAAGATCTAAAATTTGCACCTTTTTTTATCACTTCTAAATTTTTATCTTCTATAATCCCACAAGCTTTATTTGACTGATAAATAGTTTGCCACGCATCTCCGAAAAAAGCAAATTGTGGAGATTTCTTTTCAGCAATAAAATATTTAATAAAGCGTTCGATAATCGGTTTATATGAGTCTTGATATTCATCAATCAGAATCAAAGGATATTTATCAGAAAATACACGTCTAAATTTCGCATTATCCAATAGTTTACAAAACAGCTTAAGAACATCATCATGATAAAGGTACTGAACTCCATTTTCCTTATATCGATGTCCTAAAGTATATGTAACTTCATTAACCTTAAAAAAGTCACTTTCATCTGGTAAAAAATCAGGGTCTGTTGTTACAACATCCACAAGATAGCTTTGATATTGTTTGATTGCATTCCAAGCAAACGAATGAATTGTAGATGGAATAATAAATGAATCTTTTGATAATCTTTCTGTGATTACCTCTACAGCAGCGTTCGTATATGTAATACAAACTACATTTTGCTTTTTTCGACTATATTTAGACCACATATTTTCTTGTATCCATTCAATGACTCTATTAAGCGAATAAGTCTTTCCTGACCCCGCACCTGCTTCAACACGAAAACTATGTCCATCCCGTAATGCTTCAATAATTTTCTCGTCTACTTTATCAGCTTCAGCTTTTGCTAATTCATAATTTGCACCATGATAATTTTCACACATAATCCATCATCCTTTTTATTCAAGTACCTTTTGGTTATTAAGCCATATTAATCCAGATCTAATGTATGTCGGAATGTTATAATCAGTACACTCATAAATAAGTTTAAGTGCAAAATCTGTTTTACATTTTCCAGAAAACTCCAGATCATCTTCGGTCGGGCTATCACTTAATCCATAATGTGAACGATTGACATTCCGAATAGCTTCTTCTAAAGAATGTCCACATAATTCATTCTCTTTTGTTTGGAATTCAATATGACATTTTCCTCTGGTTTTATCGTCAGAAGACATTGATATTATATCTGCCAAATCAATTTGGGTTTTGTCATCGTTCGACAACCCTTTATTCTTTCGAACCCACCATTTTAAAGTTTCATTAGATGTTGTTTCACCACACGAAACCGGAACAGATTTATAATATATTTGTCCATTTTTACCTTCTTGCCCCAATACAGAATCTACATCCGTAAGTATAAGACACGGAATACCTAAAAACTCAATAAATGGAATAAACTTATAAGCATACGCACCACCTATTTCAATTATAGTATAATATTGAGCTGGTAATTTATATTTCTGTGAACTAAAATCTCCTGACTTATTGCACTTATCTATCATATCAGGTATTAATAACCGTTCTGATGCTCCTTCAACCAAAATTGCTTTATCCGCAAAAAACAAATCACATTTGGTTAATGTAAGATATTTTCTAATAAAATCACTATTATCTGGATTTTCCTGTGCAAATGAATTTAAATTTCTATAAATAACTCCTTCTTTTGTTTTTTGTGCATATCGAACTTTTGAGAAAGCCATAGTATTAGCAACTTGAGCAGAATGTGAAGTTAAAAGAGTCTGAATTCCTACAGAAGTAATTTTCCCAAGAAACGCTTCTAAATATTCCGCAAAAGCATGCTGCATCTGTGGATGCATATGAGATTCCGGTTCCTCAATAAAAAGTAATGGTATACAAGCATTTCCGCACTTTTCTATCTTCTTCGCAAATGCCGCAAGAAGAAACTCCATTTTAATTAGATTTTTATAGCCCAATCCATTATATGTACCTGGAAGACATTCATTACTTGTACCTACTGTGTATGAAAGCTGAGTTTGATTTTTTATCTGATCATCAATACTTAATTGAGTAGTAACTCCTAGTTGAAGTTCTTCTCCGTTTGGATACCCAAACCCAACCGAATCATTTACAAGTGAACTTAAAATGCTATCACTTTGTTTCTGAACATTTTTATTTGCTTTCTCAACAATAGCACGCAACTCCTTGACTTTTTCTGCAACACTTGGATCCAGTTCTTCTTCATTCATTTCGAAAAATTCTGAAATAAGCGAAGAAAGAGAACTATTCTGTGTTCCATCCTCTCCAAGGAGACGTTCTGCCGGAATAATATGAAATGGGAAAAGTTCTTCCAATTCTTTATGTTTCTTTATTTGTGTTTCCTTTGGATTTTTAGGATTCACTGCATAAATTACTAATTCAAAAAGTTTTGAAAAATTAGTACTGATAACATCCCGAGCCTCATCTGATGGTACAAAAACACCATTTGGGTAATAGCTTTCTTCCAATGTTCTCCATAACACTTTTTCATCTGGCTTTAACCGAAATTCCACACGAATTAATGCAGTGGTAGTATCTACATCCACATCTATAATAAAAGGCGATAGTGCCCCTAAATTATCCTCCAAATCTTCTAAAGAATAATCTACAAAGAACTCTATAGATATTGGTTCTAATTGCTCACATAACGATTCAAAAGAAATTTCTTTTGCCATAAATGAAGCTATTATTTCATACAATGTTTTTCTTTTAACCAACGGATAGTCATCAAAGGAAAACGGATGTCCATTCAACACATTTTCTATACATGCCAAACATGATGTCTTAGCTGTATTATTTCGACCAACAATTAACGTAGTCTTAGCATCAACTTCTAATTCAGCATCTATAAGCAATCTGTAGTTTTTTATTTTTATTTTCGATATATACATATTTGCATCCTTTCCACTGATACACGCAGAAGTAATCTGTGTACTATCTTTATCCCGAAATACCTTTTATATCATTTACAAAAATATTTTTCTATTTACTCCATCCCTCTATGTAGTACTGATGAATGCAATCAATTTGACCATTAAAACTGCCATCCTGCACCAAATAATTTTCCAACACATTCCAAACTACAACAAATGCATTATGTGTAGGCGGAAAAATATCTGCCGTTGTATAACCAACATATCTTTTTACTTCAAAACCAAAATCATACACTAATGAATACATATAATCATTAGAATTTATTCGATATGTTATGTTGTTTACACCTGCACTTTTTGCGTTATACCAATCTAAAAATTCTGATGATAAATACGCACGTTCCCCATAATAATGTATTCTTCCTTCTTTTCCCCATGCCCCTTGATTATCATTACTTTCAAAGTGAAGTTCTATCAATCCTGAATCATTTATATTCCTATAATGCAACCTATTTGCCAAATACCCAAGAGCAAACGCAAATGCTTCCCATGAGCTGTATCTTATTCCTGAATGTTTCCAACGTGGATTATATGTTGTATAATCTAATGTAATCATAATATTTCTCCTATCATCATTTTTTATCTTCTACAATTTGTCTAAGTTCCTCTACTGAAACCATATAATTTCTAAACCTATGTAGCATCCTATGGCAATTTGAACATACACATATTAAATCTGTTGCAGGATTTACCACAACTTCTTCATTTAAATCGGAAAGCGGTTTAATATGATGAACTTCTATATACCCTTTGCCTAATTCTCCATATTTCTTTTCAAAATCGAAACCACATATCATGCATTTTGTTCCATGTATACGTATTGCTTCTTCTCGATTTTGAACACTTCGTTCATACTTTGTTGTGTAGTAAACAGTTTTCTTCCCCTCTGTGCGTGGCTGCGATTCTTCCTGCTTCGTTTCTTCTGTCAAATTAATATCATTTGCAGATATATTTCTCACTCTCTTAACTACTTCACAATTCCAATGATATCCTCGATAAAAATCTTTTTCATATTCTTTTGGCACTGTTCCCAAAACTTTTTCAAGAGACTCTTTGTATAACCATTTAGTAAAATCACTTCCTGTGGGATCAACTTCCTTGGTGAAATAATGATTTTCTTTTAGGTTTTTTACATATTTTGTTTCGCTAATTCTTCCATCTAAACTTGTCTCAAATGCTTTCATTAAGGGTTCTGGTATAGAACTAATATCCACATTTCTTAATAATAATCTCCCTTGTGGTGCCCATGCTCCAGATTTATCATTACTTTCCGTATAAACCCTTATATACTCTTCATCTTTTGCCAGAAATCCTAGTACTTCATAATACTCTCTCTCATCAGCAAATTTTAAAACATTACCCCAATCTAATTTCATAAACATACCTATCCTCTGATTCCTAATTCTTTTGCAATTCTCTTTACCTGCAATATGAAACTATCGCTTTTTCGTTCGTCTGTCATTTCTTTTGTTGTAGTCACCGACCATCTATAAATCTGTTCTATACTGCCATATCCCCTTTTAAATAACCTAGCATATTTCACACAATTTTCTTTTGTAGGTGCGTCAGACAAAATAATTTTCAGTTCTTCATCTGTCCATTTACTACCTTTATTGGAAGTATCACGCTTTTCTTCATTATCCTTTTCGTAATCCACTAATAAATTATGCACAAGTATCATTTTATCGTCATATGACATTCCATCCACAACATTATTCAATGTCTCAAACAATGTTTCCTTAAATTCTTTTCGTTTCATTTCGTATCCTCACTAATAATATTTTTCAATCTTATTTAGCAATCCGTCAAAATCCATCTCCTGCACTTCAAAGAATTCATCTGTTTCTAAGCCTGTATTCAATACATTTTGATACAGATAAAAATCGTATATTACAGGTTCATTCTTATGCCCAATTAAATTGTCTCTTATTGAACCAGTCTTTGCAATTAAACATAAATATTGGTATGCCCGATCAATATACTGAGTATTATTATTTGGATGCGCATAAGTAAAATGTTGTGTAGGAGTTAATGCAATCAGATTTTCTAAATAATCTGCAATCTGTGGATATTCATTGGCAGGAAAAATATGATGCATCTGAGTTGCCGGATCATCTATGTGTCGCTCATCATACACTTCCGTTTTACTATTACGATATACATCATTAAATCTACGAAGATTTCTCTTGGCTCTGTTTATACGATATGTGGTCATATAGTCTTCATCTGGTTTTGGCAATGTAACTTCATAATCTACTCTAGTCATATCTTTAGGCTTCTCCGATAATATATCTCGCCAATTTCTCTGGTTATACATAATTTTATCTTGAGTAATAATATCTTTTGAAATATGACCTCTTTCAGTTCCACACTTTTTGTATTTACATGCTAAGGGATTTAACACTTTTGTAAAAATACGCCCACATTCCTTTGCACCATTAATAGGTGTATTTTGTATAGTAAACGATGTATATGAATCTTTTAATTCTTTGAAACTATTCTTATCTTGTAAACGAAAAAAATACTCAAACATTCTATAAATCCCACTATCTCTGAGCACTTTTTCAATATAAAGACAAAGAAAATTATAGCAGTTTCGTTCTCTAAAGCTTATATATTCTAATAAATCCTGATTGACTATAGAATAAACATACCCATGTCCACTTTTCTCTCCATGAATTATTCCAGCAGCATCTAATAATTTTATCGGCTGACCAAAATACTTATCATATTCATTGGATGCCTTTTCTGTTGGATTTGGCTTGCTAAATATCTGTTGTACATTATCTACTGTATAATCATTGTACCAAATATCATTTACAGTAAAGCTTTTTCTGTTTCTACCACTTGTATATTCAACAATACAGTCTGATACCAGACACACAACGTCCATTGTGCATTTTTGATCTATCCAACGACCATTATGTGTCTTTCTAATATCATAATCATGTTCATCTAAAAACTCTTGTATAGTTGCATTATCCATTACAGCACTCCTTTAGTACACCATAGAAAAAAACACTTGTCGCATCTACATTTAAAGAACGTGTCTGGTAATTTCTCGCTATTTGATAAAATTTTCTATATTCATCAGACGAAAAATATTCCATCTGTTTCTCTGTTAAATGAATATCCTCTTTTGGAATTAACACAGCTACAGAACCATTTACAACAACATTCTTTGTATTACGCATTACTCTTGGTTTATATGTCATATTGGGTGTTAAATATACATTTTGATTACCAACATACTTATAAGCACTCAAAGCCTCCACTGTTTCCTTTTTAATATAAGAATCATATCCTGGTATATCAACTATTTCTTTTCCATCATCACTTATATTTCTTGACTTAATAACTCTTAGGCAATCAGCTTTTTTCTCCTGTGTTGTATTAGAATTTGTTATTTGACGATCTCTAAACACAGTAAACTTATCAAATTCAAGCCTTTGAGAGATATTATCAAAGAATTTATCTCTATAAATAATCCAATACGGATATTTCATATCTGTAATATATTTTTGTTTTTGTATTACAGACTGCTTCAATGTCAATGATTCTACTTTGGTTTCATTTGGTATTCCAACAGTATCAATAAACATACATATTGTCTCAACCAATACCCCTTTAAACCCATTTTCTCCGTAATCCTGAATACAATCTATCTTCTTATGTGAAAGAATTTCCCTTGTATCACTAAATTCTGGTGTGTTTAAAATCGCCTTTGGCATTATCATCGATACATAATCGGAAATAGCTAATGCTTTCTCTAAGAAAAACTCAAATGTATTGGTTGTATTCTTATTTATATTATTCTCCAAATACTTTTTTGCATCCTTTGCTTTCAGTTTTGAAAATGGTGGATTTCCTACAACCAAATCATATCTCTTCTTGAAATCGTACAATAATGTATCTGTGTTAATATAATTTATATTTACATTAGATGGCATCTTTTTCTTCTGCAACAATAACTGAAGAATCTGTAAATTCTTTTTATCAATATCAGCCACATCAATATTAACTCTTTTTACATTCTCATATTTTTTAAATAGAAATGGCAAAAAATTTCCCACTCCAACAGATGGTTCAAGTATGTTAATTTCCTCCTTTTCAAATTCAGGAAGTTGCTTATATATTTCATTCACTATGAACTTGTTTGTGTAATATGCAGCATTGTTCTCTCTTTTAGAATTTGTCAATTCAGCTATTCTAGCCAAAGAGGCACTTCCTAAATTAAGCGGATTGTTTACAATAAAATCAATTAAATTATCAGGACTATCCAACTGGTAATCTTCAATTGTTTTGTTAATCATAGAGTTATCAAAATGCTCCTGCTCCATAAAACCTCTGATATTACATGCAATTTGGAAAAAGATTTCTGTAGGTACAGCCTCTCCTATGCTTTGTCTTATCTTTATCTCTTCTTTTTTTAAAAGAGCTCTTTTATTCTTTTCTGGTAAAGCATTCAATTCCTCTAAAGTCTTATCAATCCACTTAAATTCCGGTGGAATTGTCATAATTTTCATAAGTTCACGAATTGAAAATACTCTGTCTTCTTCTGGATGTACAGTATTCTGACTTGCCAATTGGTCATTTCTTGTATGAATACAAGGTGCAACCTTATCCCAATATTGACGAGTATATTTATCTCCATTTTTTTGTTTATTAGGTACTACTACCCCGTCAACAATCTTATGTGGACGTTTCAATTCATCTTCATTATCAAATGCACTTTGTCCTTGCTTCAAATCATGAATCCAACAACGCATTTCTTCTGGATATGTTCTAAATGAGTGATAAAAATCTGTTGGGCAAATTTCACCCCACTCCAATTTAGGCATATCGCCTATTACATCTCTAAGAGTTCTCTCTTCTACATATGTTGGATACAACTCAATAGGTGCAACATATTCTGCTATATCCTTACTTACACCGATAACAACAGTTCGCGTTCTTGATGAATTTGAACCATAGTTTTTAAAATTAAGAATTCTACTGACAATAATATATTTATCACTCAATTCCTCATAAACCACATCACCTATCGCTTTAACTGTTCCATCAGGCGCTGTACAACCTGTTTTCATAAATGCAGCTACGTTTTCAAAGATAAAAAATCTAGGCGCTACTTTCTGTATTAAATGTACTGACTCAACAACCAAGCTATTACGAACTATTTCATTTTCTGCTTTTTTATGATTTGCAACAGACATTCCCTGACAAGGGGGTGTTGCAATTAAAACATCCACCCTGTCATTTCCAAGCTCTTTCCATCTGTCTATTTCTTTAAATATTTTATTTTTTGTCTCATCTGTAGTTATATCATCGCAAATATATCCTGATTCAAATCTACACTTATTATTATATTTTTGAACGTTTAATCTTCTTTCTATCAGCTCATTCGTAGCTATACACTCAAATCCAGCTTTTTTAAATCCAAAACACCCAACTCCAGCACAACTAAAAAGACTTATATATGTTAATGTTTTATCCTTTAGCATACCAATACACCTCGTTTACTATGATTGTTTTTTCTTGCATCTTCAGGCTTTTCTGCATCACATGGTATAAGCCATGTTTTTCCCTTTTTCACAACGCCATCTATTCGACCTTGCTCGCATAAAATTGCTATCCGTCTCGAGGTAATTCCCCATTTTTTTGACATTTCTATGGTAGTTAAATAGTTCATTGTATTCCTCCAATCATATATTCTATTATATTCACTTATCTGAATAATTACAAGTTTTTTTTGCCAAACATCCGTTCTTTTTATATCTTCCATATGGAAATCATCTGCCTTTTAATACCCTGTTCTTTTCTATAGGTTCTTCTCTATGCTTATCAGCATTTCTAATAACACTCTCATCATAAACCCTCTGAAACTCCTCATAAAGCTCATCTCCATCCAACTTTATGTCCAGCCTTTTCATTACATCCGAGAACAACCTTATGCTGCCGCTTACATCAGCAATATCAAATCCAAATACATCAACCTTAGCAGAATCGTCGACATTCTCATAACCACCAAGCTCTGATATTCTCCTGACAATCCAGCCAGCTTTGTCCACAGATTCAGTTTCTCTAGTTTCCACAAATTCACTTTTACCTGTTACATCAGCAATACTTTCGCCAACTCTTGCCACATTCGTATCCGATAGATTATGGATTTCCGAAATTCCTATACCCTCTAAATCAATCTGCTGTTTTCTAACTCCATCAGTTGGCTCTTTCTGTCTGCCTATTTCATTTTGATTATTGTTAGGATTCATCACCTCAACATTTGCATCAGGCTCAACAACTACTGCCACTATTTCCTCAACCGCAGTATCCTCTTCCATCCCCGGTATCTCAACATCCCTGTCAGCAACAATCTCCTCCTTTCCCGACACCGCATAATAAGCCGTATACAAATCTTCTTTTATAATGTCATCAGCAAGCTGTATCTGCCTCTTAACATTTCTCTTCTCCTGCTTCAGC
>OLRQ01002353.1_pt1 | contig 11773 bp, 9 predicted proteins | sample 1671971 | NCBI WGS metagenome assembly OLRQ01 (sample SAMEA3136631, study PRJEB25190) | human gut metagenome | biome: human gut; feature: human-associated habitat; material: faeces | place: Austria | collected 2013 | reverse complement strand
ATCCCGCACGATCTCGTCACTGTGATAAGGGAGTCCACTGTCAGGGTGCTTTTGCACCGGTCACTGAGTTATACGGCTTGGGAAGGCGGCAGCGGGCGTTGAGCTTTCAGTCAGGAAACCTGCCCGCTGTTGGTACCGGGGCTTTGCTGCCCCAGATCACGAGGAATTGGTTGTACCAAAAAGCCTGTAAGATACGGGGTCTTTTTGCTTTGCCATTTCGCAAGCAAAAGACCCCGTTTTTTCAGATACACCCTAGGTTCTCTTTCCTGTACCCTTCTGTTCGGTGCCGTATTTTACCCACATCAGGAAAGGAAAACAAGATGAAAAAACGCAACATCCGCAAAACGGCGGCCGCTCTGACCGCTCTGGCTCTGTGCGCCGGTGTACTGACCGGCTGCGGCGGGGCTGCATCCAGCACGGCTTCCTCTGTTGCTGCCAGTTCTGCCGCCAGCAGCGAAGCTTCCGGCGCAGACGCTGACGCACTGGCCGCACAGAACGTGGCAGACCTGATTGACGCCATCTATGTGCAGCAGCGCACCGATGACACCGACGCCCAGTGCGAAGCTGCAAAGGCCGCTTGGGACGCTTTGACCGATGCCCAGAAGGAGCTGGTGGAGGGCGAGAACGCCGACCCCGACTACTTTGGCCGCGACACCGGCGATGCTTCCAAGGACGATGCCCGCAACGCCGATGAGATCGGCGAGAACGAGCTGCTGGTGGTGTCCTTCGGCACCTCCTTCAACGACAGCCGCGCTGCCGACATCAAGGGCATTGAGGACGCTTTGCAGGCCGCTTACCCCGACTGGAGCGTGCGCCGCGCCTTTACCGCACAGATCATCATCAACCATGTGCAGGCTCGCGATGGAGAGAAGATCGACAATATGCAGCAGGCACTGGATCGCGCTGTGGCAAACAGCGTGAAGAACCTGATCGTGCAGCCCACCCACTTGATGCACGGTGCAGAGTACGACGAGATGAACGAGATGCTGGACCAGTACCGCGACAAGTTCGAGAGCGTTGCTGTGGCTGAGCCCCTGCTGGGCGAGGTCGGCGCGGATGCTTCTGTCATCAATGCAGATAAGGAAGCTGTTGCCAAGGCTGTTACCGCTGCCGCTGTGAAGGAAGCCGGTTACGACAGCGCCGCCGCTGCCGCTGCCGACAAGACCGCTTTCGTCTTTATGGGTCACGGCACTTCCCACACCGCCAAGGTGAGCTACAGCCAGATGCAGACCACCATGCAGAGCTTGGGCTACGACAACGTGTTCATCGGCACGGTGGAGGGCGAGCCCGAGGAGACCTCCTGCGAGGCCGTCATCGAGGCCGTGAAGGCTGCCGGTTACACCAAGGTCATCCTGCGCCCGCTGATGGTGGTGGCAGGCGACCACGCCAACAACGACATGGCCGGTGAGGATGCCGACAGCTGGCTGAGCCAGTTTACCGCCGCAGGCTGCTTTGAGGATGTGGACTGCCAGATCTCCGGTCTGGGCCGCATTGCGGATGTCCAGCAGCTGTACATTGCACATACCAAGGCCGCTATGGATCTTCTGAACGGCTAATGGATTCAGAAGCCCTCTCCGGCGCTGCCCTGCACACGGAGAGGGCTTTCTTTTATGGGCGCATTCCCCGCACGAGGAGAAAACGCCCCCACCCCGGCAGTTTAGATGCTGGGCAAAAAATTTAGGATACTGAGGTATTTATTTTATGCGCTGCAAACAGTTTATTTTCGTTTCTCTGGCCGGTGTGGTGCTGGCTGCTTCTCTGGCAGGCTGCGGCGGGGCTGCCCCCGCCTCCTCCGCTGCGGCAAGCTCTGTGGCTGCTTCTTCCGTGGTGGTTTCCTCTGCCGCTGCCGAAGCTGCCCTGCCGGACGGCGTATACACCGCTGACTTTGAGACCGACAGCAGTATGTTCCACACAAGCGAAGCCTGCAACGGCAAGGGCACTTTGACGGTGGAAAACGGCGTGATGACCTTCCACGTCAGTCTGGCTTCCAAAAAGATCGTAAACCTCTACCCCGGCCTTGCCGCCGATGCCGAGACCAACAAGACTGCATGGCTCATCCCCACCGTGGACACCGTTACCTACGCGGATGGCACCACCGAGGAGGTGTACGGTTACGACATCCCGGTGGAAGCACTGGACACCGACTTCCAGCTGGCTTTGCTGGGCACCAAGGGCAAGTGGTACGACCACACCGTAAGCGTGCGCAACGCCGAGCCTAAGACGGAGCAGGCTGCTGAGACCCCCGCAGACGGTGCATACACCGCTGCCGTGGTGCTGGAGGGCGGCTCCGGCCGCGCCACCGTGGAAAGCCCCGCTGCCCTGACCGTGGCAGAGGGCAAGATGACCGCTACCATCGTGTGGAGCAGCCCCAACTACGACTACATGATCGTGGATGGCGAGAAGTATCTGCCCACCAACACCGAGGGCAACTCTACCTTTGAAATTCCTGTGGCTGCACTGGGCACCCCGCTGGCTGTTACCGCCGACACCGTTGCCATGAGCAAGCCCCACGAAATCGAATACACCCTGACCTTTACCTTGGAGTAACCTTCCATGAAGCTGACCCGCGCTCAATTTTTAAAAGCTCTGCCCGCCGCCGCGCTGGTGCTTGCAGGCTGCACTGCCGCGCCCACAGCACCGGCTGATACAGACGAGCTGGTGTTTGACCACGCCTACCCGCTGGACTACGCCACCCAGTTTTCCGCCGACTGCTATGCAGATGGCTCTACCCTGCTGACCATCCAGGATGCGCAGGCAAAGTTTCTTGTCCGGCCGGAGGGCGCTGCCACTCTGCGCACCGTGCCCGAGGGCGTGACCGTTTTGCAGCAGCCGGTGCAGAATATCTATCTGGTGTCCACCTCTGCCATGGACTTATTCCTCCATCTGGACGCGCTGGATAGCATTACCCTTTCCGGCACACGCGCCGAGGGCTGGTATCTGGACGAGGCAAAACAGGCCATGCAGTCCGGGCGCATTGCCTACGCGGGCAAGTACAGCGCCCCGGACTACGAGCGCATCCTGACCGCAGAATGCGGCCTTGCGGTGGAAAATACCATGATCTACCACACCCCGGAAGTGAAGGAGCAGCTGGAGCGGTTCGGCATTCCGGTGCTGGTGGAGCGTTCCAGCTACGAGAGCAGCCCGCTGGCGCGGATGGAGTGGATCAAACTGTACGGCATTTTGCTGGGCAAAGAAGCCCTTGCCGAGGAGGTTTTTGCGCAGCAGGCGCAGCGCATTGCGCCGCTGCTGGAACAGCCCTCCACCGGCAAACGCTGCGCGTTTTTCTCTATTACATCAAGCGGCCTTGCCACTGTGCGCAAAAGCGGAGACTATGTGGCGCAGATGATCGGCATGGCCGGGGGCGAATATGTTTTTGCAGACCTTGCCGACAGCGGCAACAGCCTTTCTACCATGAATATCCCGCTGGAGGATCTTTACGCCGGAGTCAAGGACGCCGATGTGCTCATCTACAATGGCACCATCGAAGGCACCATCTCCACAAAAGAAGAGCTGCTTGCCCGCTGCGCATTGCTGGCAGAGTGCAAGGCGGTGCAAAGCGGCGACATCTGGTGCACGACGCCCAGCTTTTTCCAGCAGAGCATGGCGCTGGCAGATTTTATGCTGGATCTCCATGCCGTTTTTACCGGGGCAACTGCCGACCCCGACACCCTACATTTTTTGACCAGGATCACCTGAGGAGCCGCTTATGACCAGCCGCAAACGCCTTGTTTTATCTTACTGCTGCCTTGCCCTGCTGCTGGCGGTGCTGTTTGCCGTGAGCCTGTTCTGGGGCAGCGTTGCGCTTACCCCGCAGGCCGTGCTTGCCGCTTTGACCGGACGCGGGCAGGACGCGCTGAGCGTGGGCATCATTACCCAGCTGCGCCTGCCCCGCGCGGTGATGGCCGCATTGCTGGGCGCAGCGCTCTCGGCGGCGGGCTACCTGCTGCAGACCTTTTTTGCAAACCCCATTGCCGGCCCCTTTGTCATGGGCATTTCCAGCGGGGCAAAGCTGGCGGTGGCGCTGGTGATGGTGCTGTTTTTGAACTACGGTCTGCTGACCAGCTCTGCCGTGCTCATTCTGGCGGCCTTTGCGGGCGCTATGGCGGCTATGGCCTTTGTACTGGCCGCTGCCCGCCGGGTGCAGCGCATGAGCATCCTTGTAATCTGCGGCGTGATGATCGGTTACATCTGTTCTGCCATCACCGAGTTTGTGGTGGCTTTTGCGCAGGACAGCAGCATCGTCAACCTGCACAACTGGTCGCAGGGCAGCTTTTCCGGCATGACGTGGAGCAATGTGCGTACGGCGGCGCTGGTGGTGCTGCCCGCGCTGGCAGCGGCTTTCTGCCTTGCAAAGCCCATGGCCGCTTACCAGATGGGTGAAGCCTACGCCCGGAGCGTGGGCGTGGATGTGCGGCGGTTCTCCCGGCTTTTGGTGCTGCTTTCCAGCCTGCTGGCCGCCTGCGTTACCGCCTTTGCGGGGCCAATCTCCTTTGTGGGTATCGCCGTGCCGCACCTTGTCAAGCAGCTGCTGGGCAGCGCCCGCCCGCTGTATGTGCTGCCAGGGTGCTGCTTGGGCGGGGCGGCGTTCTGCCTGCTGTGTGATTTAATTGCCCGCAGCCTGTTTGCGCCCATGGAGCTTTCCATCAGCGCGGTCACCGCTGTATTCGGTGCACCGGTGGTCATTGGGCTGCTGCTGCGCCGCAACCGGGAGGATGTGCGATGAAAAACTCCGTTGAAACCAAAGCCCTTGCCATTGGCTACGGCAAAGCTGCTCTTGCGCGGGATATCGCGCTGGGTGCTGCCAAGGGGCAGGTGCTGGCGCTCATTGGCCCGAACGGCGCGGGCAAATCCACTCTGCTCAAAACCTTGGCGGGGCAGCTTACCCCCTTAGGCGGCGCAGTGCTGCTGGACGGGCAGGAGCTTGCCCGCATCCCCGGCAACGCCCGTGCGCAAAAGCTGGCGCTGATGCTGCCCCACACCCGCCGCACCGAGCTGACTACCTGTTTTGAATTTGCGGCGGCTGGGCGCATCCCTTACACCGGGCGGTTGGGCATCCTTTCCGCCGAGGACAAAAAACAGGTGCAGAATGCGCTGGAACTGGTGGACGCGGCACATCTGGCTGACCGGGACTTCAACTGCGTCAGCGATGGGCAGCGGCAGCGCATTTTGCTGGCGCGGGCGGTCTGTCAGCAGCCGCAGGTGCTATTGCTGGACGAGCCCACCTCTTTTCTGGACATCAAGGGCAAGATCGAGCTGCTGACCATTCTGCAAAAGCTGGCGCATGAGCAGCAGCTTGCGGTCATCGTGACCCTGCACGAGTTGGACATGGCGCAGAAGATCGCGGACGCGGTGGTATGCGTTTCACCGCACGGCGTTTCTGCCCCCATGCCCCCGGCGCAGGCCTTTGCCCGGGAAAATATCAAGGCGCTCTACGGCCTGACGGAAGAACAGTACAGCGCTGTTTTTGACCCATCAAGGCCGGAAAAGCCTCAATTCGAGCACTATGTGCGCAGCGGGCAGAAGCTGCTGCGCTGCGGCTACACCACCGGCACCTGTGCGGCACTGGCAGCAGCCGGGGCTGCCCGGTTGCTGCTGACCGGCATTGCGCCGGAAACCGTTGCTCTGCGCACGCCCAAGGGCATCGTGGTGGAGGTAGCTCCCCTGTTCTGCCGCGCTGCTGCCGAGGGCGCGGAATGCGCCATTGAAAAGGACGGCGGCGATGACGTGGACGTGACCACCGGTCTGCCGGTGACCGCCACGGTGACGCTGCTGCCCGGCACACCCGAGGTACGCATTACCGGCGGCGCGGGGGTAGGCCGGGTGACAAAACCCGGGCTGGACCAGCCGGTCGGGCAAGCCGCCATCAACCATATGCCCCGGCAGATGATCACCGAAGCGCTGCGCCGGGAGGCAGAAGCCGCCTGCTACCCCGGCGGCTTTGCCGTGACCATTTCCATCCCCGGCGGCGAGGAGGTAGCCCGGCGCACCTTTAATCCCCATATCGGGGTGGAGGGCGGGCTGTCGGTGCTGGGCACCAGCGGCATCGTAGAGCCTATGAGCCAGCAGGCCATTCTGGACACCATCCAATTGGAGATGAATCAGGCGGCGCTGCGGGCAAAAAGCCACCGACGGCTTATCCTCGCCCCGGGCAACTACGGGCTGGACTATCTGCACGAAACCTACCCGCAGTTTGCCGCCATCCCGGTGGTCAAGACCTCCAACTTTATCGGGGATACGCTGGATATGGCAGCAACAACACACTTTGAGCAGGTGCTGCTGGTGGGGCACGTCGGCAAGCTGTGCAAGCTGGCGGGCGGCATTATGAACACCCACTCCCACACGGCAGACTGCCGCACGGAGCTGTTTTGCACCCACGCCGCCCTGTGCGGTGCCGACCGGGAGGTTTGCACCGCGCTGTACAATGCCGCCACCACAGACGCCTGTCTGGAGATTCTGGACACTGCCGGGCTGCGGGAACCGGTGCTGCAAAGCCTGCTTGCCGCCATCCAGCTGCATCTTGACCGCCGCGCGGGCGGGGCATTCCGGGTGGGCGCGGTGCTGTTTTCAAACCAGCACGGCCCGCTGGGACAGACCGAAACTGCCGCCCGCCTGTTAGACGAATGGAAGGAGTAACGCACATGGTACATTTTGTAGGTGCCGGGCCCGGCGCACCGGATCTGATCACCCAGCGCGGTGCAGCATTTTTACAGGCCGCAGACTGCATTATTTACGCAGGTAGTCTTGTCAACCCGGCGCTGCTGGGGCTGGCAAAGCCGGGCTGTGCCATCTACAACAGTGCCGAGATGACGCTGGAGCAGGTACTGGACGTGATACGCCGGATGGAAGCCGCAGGTAAGACCACCGTGCGTCTGCACACCGGCGACCCTTGCCTGTACGGTGCCATCCGAGAACAGATGGATGCACTGGACGCAGACGGCATTTGTTACGATGACACCCCCGGTGTTTCCAGCTTTTGCGGCGCTGCCGCTGCACTGAACGCCGAGTATACCCTGCCCACAGTCAGCCAGACGGTCATCATCACCCGCATGGAGGGACGCACCCCCGTGCCGGAGCGGGAAAGGCTGGCAAGCCTTGCCGCACACGGTGCGACCATGGTGATCTTTCTGTCCATCGGGCTGATCGATAAGGTGCAGGCGGCGCTTTTGCAGGGTGCGTACAAACCGGGCACTCCCGCCGCCGTGGTGTACAAGGCCAGCTGGCCGGAAGAAAAAATCGTGCGGTGCACGGTTGGTTCTCTGGCAGAGAGCACCCGCGCGGCAGGCATTACCAAGACGGCGCTTATCGTGGTGGGAGATTTTCTCGGCACACAGTACGAGCGCAGCAAGCTGTACGACCCCGCCTTTACCACCGAGTTCCGCAAAGGAGAGCCGGTATGATCTGCGCCTACCTTGCCTTTACGGATACCGGCCTTGCGCTGGCAAAGCGCCTTGCCGCTGCCCTGCCCGGCAGCGTTGCCCGGTGCGGGCAGGATGGCACTTCTCTTGCAGAATGGACAGGCGTTCAGTTTGTGCAGTCGGATGCGCTGATATTTGTAGGCGCTGCGGGCATTGCGGTGCGGGCTATCGCGCCCCTCTGCAAGAGCAAGACCACCGACCCTGCTGTGGTGGTGGTGGATGAATGCGGGCGGTTTGCCGTGCCCATTTTGTCCGGGCATCTGGGCGGCGCAAATGATCTGGCGCGGACCATTGCCGCTGTATGCGGTGCTGTGCCGGTGATCACCACCGCCACCGATGCCCACGGCATTTTTGCGGTGGACGAGTGGGCAAAACACCAAAACTGCATGGTGCTGGAACCGGAGCGCATCAAGCTGGTCAGCGGCAAATTACTGGCCGGGCAGACGGTATATTACCGGGCTGATTTCCCGGTAGCAGGTACTGCGCCCGCTGGGTTATCCCCCGCAGAAGCCCCGGAAAAAGCCGACCTTGCACTCACCCTCTGCCCCACCGGACAGGCGCTGCATCTTGTGCCGCGCATCGGGGTGCTGGGCATTGGCTGCAAACGGGGCACAAGCGCTGACACGCTGGAAGCTGCTTTTGCCGCTTTCTGCGCCCGGCACAGCTTTGCTGCGCAGGCAGTCACCGCCGCTGCAAGCATCGACCTGAAACAGAATGAACCGGGCTTGCTGGCCTTTTGTCAGGCACACGGCTGGCCGGTGCGGTTTTACTCTGCCGCGCAGCTGCGCAGCGCGCCCGGGCAGTTCACCCCCTCCTCATTTGTACAGAGCGTGACCGGAGTGGATAACGTATGTGAGCGGGCGGCGGTGCTGGACGCAGACGGCAGTTTATTTTACCCGAAATTTGCCTGCAGCGGCGTGACCTTTGCGCTGGCGTGCAGGCCCTTTGCCCCGGACTGGAGGTGGCAGAATGGTTGACGTGATGGAAATTGATATCGACCGTCCCGAGAAGGTGGTTTATGTCGTGGGGCTTGGCCCTGGCGAGCCTTTTTATATGACCCAGCAGGCTGCGAACACGCTGGAAAGCGTTGACGCCATCTGTGGGTATAAGGTCTATCTTGACCTCATCCGCGATGAATTCCCCTGCGAGGAATACTATTCTACCGGCATGACGCAGGAGCTTGACCGCTGCCGCTGGGCACTGGAAAAGGCACGCACCGGCAAGCGGGTGGCGCTGGTCTGCTCCGGCGATGCCGGGGTGTACGGCATGGCAAGTCCCCTGCTGGAGCTTGCCCCGGGCTACCCGGACGTTGCCGTGGACGTCGTGCCCGGACTGACCGCTGCCCTCAGCGGCGGGGCGGTGCTGGGTGCACCGCTGGCGCACGATTTCTGCGTTATTTCCCTTTCCGACCGGCTGACCCCGTGGGAGGTCATTGAGAAGCGGCTGACCTGCGCCGCCATGGGAGATTTCTGCGTTGCGCTGTACAATCCCTCCTCCAAGGGCAGGCCGGACTATCTGGCAAAGGCGGTGCGCATCCTGCTGGAAAACGGCAAAAGCGCCGACACCGTCTGCGGCCTTGTGCGCAACATCGGCCGGGATGGTCAGACCGCCCGTGTTCTGAGCCTTGCCCAGCTGGAAAGTACAGCGGTGGATATGTTCACCACCGTTTACATCGGCAACACCGCCACAAAGCAGCTGGGCGGTAAAATGGTCACCCCACGGGGGTACCGCAGATGAAGGCAGTGGTTTTCAGCGGCACCACCGAGGGGCGGGTGTTCTCCCGGCAGCTGGCGGCACTGGGCGCACAGGTGCTGGTCAGCGTAGCCACCCCGCTGGGTGCGGAGGAGCAGGGCGAAGCGGACGGCATCACTGTGCACTGCGGGCGGCTGACTCCCGAGGAAATGACCGCTCTTTTGCAGGGCGCTGTGCTGTGCGTGGACGCCACCCACCCCTACGCGGTGGACGCCACCAAAAACATCCGGGCTGCGTGCGCAGCTGCCGGGGTGGAGTATCACCGGCTGCTGCGGGAAGAAAGCCCGCTGCCCGCCGGGAGCATGGTGTTTGCCACCGCCGCCCACGCCGCCGCGTTTCTGGCCGGGTGCAGCGGCAATGTGCTGCTGACCACCGGCGCAAAAGAGCTTGCCGCCTTTGCGCCGCTCAGCCCGGAGCGGCTGTTCCCCCGGGTGCTGCCCACGCGGGAGGGCATTGCTGCCTGTGAGGCCGCAGGTGTTCCGCACAGAAACATCATTGCCATGCAGGGGCCTTTCAGCTATGCGCTGAACTGCGCCTTGATGAAGCAATTCTCCATCCGCTATCTTGTCACGAAGGACGGCGGTGCTGTGGGCGGCTTTGCCGAAAAGGCACAGGCCGCACAGGACACCGGCGCACAGCTGATCGTGGTGCGCCGCCCGGCTGAAAACGGACAAACTGCCGCACAAATTCTGGCACGCTGCAAGGAGGTTCTGGTATGATCTCTCTGATCGGAATGGGCTCCGGCTGCCCGGAAAGCCTGACTGGGCAAGGGCTGGCTGCGCTGCAAGGCGCAGGGCTCATCCTTGGGGCAAAGCGCCTGTTGGAGCATTTACCGGCGGGGTGCACTGATCACTGCAAAGCCGTGTATAAACCGGAGGATATCCTTGCGTGTTTGGCTGCGCAGCCGGATACGGACACCGCTATTTTGTATAGCGGCGACACCGGGTTTTACTCCGGTGCGGCAAAGCTGCTGTCCCTGCTGCGGGCCATGGGATACTCTGTCCGGGTGCTGCCCGGGCTTTCCAGCGTGCAGCTTTTAGCCGCCGCTGTGGGACGCCCCTGGCAGGACTGGAAGCTGGTGTCTGCTCATGGCCGCGCCTGCGACCCAGTAGCCGAGGTTTTGGCGCATCCACAGGTGTTTTTCCTCACTGGCGGCGGGGACACCCCTGCCACCCTTTGCGCCAAGCTGACCGCTGCCGGGCTGGGCGCTGCCCACGCCCTTGTGGGCGAAAACCTAGGCACTCCGGCGGAAGCCATCCGCTTTGGCCTTGCCCGGGAGCTGGCAGAGCAAACCTTTGCACCGCTGAGCGTATTGCTTATCGAGCGGGAAGCCCTGCCGCCCCGCCGCACCCCCGGCCTGCCGGACGATGCTTTTATCCGGGGCGCTGTGCCCATGACAAAGCAGGAGGTGCGCGCCGCCGCGCTGGCAAAGCTGGCAGTTACCCCCACGGATACCCTATGGGACGTGGGCGCGGGCACTGGCAGCGTAAGCGTGGAGCTGGCGCTTGCCGCCCATGCCGGGCAGGTATATGCCGTAGAGTGTGACCCGGAAGCCTGTGCGCTCATCCAGAAAAACCGGGAGAAATTTGCAGCCTATAATCTGACCGTGATCGAGGGTAAAGCGCCCGAAGCCTTGGACGCACTGCCTACACCGGATGCTGTATTCATCGGCGGCACAAAGGGCAATATGGACGCCGTTATAAACGCTGTGCTGCACAAAAATCCAGCCGTGCGGCTGTGCATCGCCGCCATTGCGCTGGAAACACTCAGCGTCGCCGTGGCTGCTCTGACCGCCCACGGCCTTGCCGCCGAGGTGACACAGATTTCTGTCAGCCGCACAAAAACGGCGGGCAGTCTGCATCTGCTGATGGCCAACAACCCAGTATTCCTCATTACGGGGGCACGGACATGATGCAGTTTCTCATCGCCGCGCCGCGCTCCGGCAGCGGCAAGACCACCGTCACCTGTGCCGTGCTGACCGCGCTGCAGCGGCGCGGAGCTGACCCCTGCGCCTTTAAATGCGGGCCGGACTACATCGACCCTATGTTCCACCGCAGCGCGCTGGGGGTGGAAAGCCACAATTTAGACCTCTACCTCTCTGCCCCGGATACGGTGCGCACACTTTATGCCCGGTATGCCGCTGGGCACGGCGCTGCCGTATGCGAGGGTGCCATGGGCTTTTACGATGGGCAGGGGCTGACCACCCGCGCAAGCGCATGGGAACTGGCCGAAACGCTGGCACTGCCGGTGCTGCTGGTGGTGCAGCCAAAGGGGGCAAGCATCACCCTTGCCGCCGAGCTGCGGGGGCTTTTGCAGTTCCGCACACCCAGCCATATCGTGGGCATTCTGCTCAATGATTGCTCTGAAGCCTTGTACAAAACGCTGCGCCCGATGCTGGAAGCCGAGACCGGTCTGCCGGTGGTGGGGTATCTGCCCCATCTGCCGGGATGTACCATTGAGAGCCGCCACCTTGGGCTGAAAACCGCCGGGGAGATCGTTGACTTGCAGCAAAAGCTGTCGCAATTAGCCGATGCCCTTGTACTGGACTGGGCACAGCTGGCGGCGCTGACCGACCGCCCCGCCCCGGCTGCGCCGCTGCTTGCCGC
>OLRQ01002352.1_pt1 | contig 11782 bp, 3 predicted proteins | sample 1671971 | NCBI WGS metagenome assembly OLRQ01 (sample SAMEA3136631, study PRJEB25190) | human gut metagenome | biome: human gut; feature: human-associated habitat; material: faeces | place: Austria | collected 2013 | reverse complement strand
ACGCAATGTTGCATTTACCTTTGCAGCGTTGCGTTTAGTTTTTCGAGTGACCAGTGATAAAAACAGGAGAGGGATTCTCTGGATAATTTATGCACTTCCCTTGAGTCCGTTTATAATCGGAAATTTTTATTTCAGGGAGGCAGCGTGCTTTTCCGCAAAACCATAGTAGCCGCACTGACGTTTTCGTTGGCGCTTGGTTGGTCTCCGACGAGTTACAGGGCATATGCCAACACGCAAGCATCTGCCGAGGCGGATGCCCATTCTCAGCCCGTTGAGCAAAATACCGCATCGGGGGGGGGTCTCTCTGAAGTAGAGGGCTTCGACCTGTCGTTTTTCGATAATGTATTTTCTCCTATAACCTTCTTTGACGAGGCCCCGGTTGACGGGGAGCCTTCTGGCGAAAACGGCTTCAACGGTGGCGGGTCTGACGCCACCGCACCCAATGAAGGCGCTTCTGACAACAGCACTTCCAATGGCAAAGATTCCAGCGAAGGTGCGTCCGACGAAAACGTATCTGGCGAAGAGTCTCTCGAAGGCAATGCGTCTGACGAGGTATCGGATGCCGAACAGGATGCCGCGCAGATTGAAGGTGCCGAGGTCCTGCATCAGGGTGATGGTGAGACGACCGGCAACGTGCTGGTGGCCGACCGTGCCGCAGTCGAAGCTCTTGGTGGCCGCGACTTTGCGGGTCAGGTCGTCAAGGAGATTAACGGAACCAAGTACATCCTCATCGGCAATGAGCAGCAGCTTCGTGCAATCGGATCGGACGAAAGGGTGTACACGGCTGTCTATCAGGCAAAGCTCAAGGGCATTCATTGGGAAGTCGACAAAGACAAAGACGGTAATCCGATTATGCTCTATGGCGGTGACGCCGATCTTCTTGCGTCGCAGAACGGCGCGAAGGACTATGCGCTCGGTGAGATCGACAAGGCTTCTGGATCCCTCACTGGACGTTGCGGCGTCAATCAGGAAACGGGCGAAATTGATCCGGGTATGGACATCGAGAACAGTGGGGCTACCTATTCCATCGATGCCAACTATTTAATTTTCCGTGACATCGATTTGGCGGGTGCGGCTTGGACGCCGCTCATGTTCTCGAGCACCATGCTCGGCGCGAAGAGCGATACTCCCGATACGGCGGGCAGCCTCTGGAACTGCATCGGAGCCGACGGTAAAAGCATCGCCGACGTCACCCAGGTCGCCAACCCCGTCATCTCCAATGTGAATGTGGTCCAGTCTGACGCCAAGCTTGATGTGAGCAAGTATGCGGGCATCGGCTTCTTCGGCACCATCTCCAACAAGCTTGACGACAAAGACCCCTTCGCGGTGCCGACGAGGGCAACCGTAAGCAATATTACGCTTGAAAAGGTGTCTGTGGAAAACCACGCCACCGAAGTGCGCGTGGACCAATCTCTCATCAGCGGACTGCTTGGCGTTTTGGGCGGCGTTGTCGGCGGATTGCTGAGCACTCTTCTCGAGATTCTCACGCTTGGCAAGCTGAGCCTTAATGGCCTGATTGAAAACCTCCTTAATGTTCGTGCGGCAGACCCCTCGTCGTTGGCGACGGGCGCGTTCGCGGGTCGTGTTGTGGGCGATGTTGAGGTGTCGGGCTGCGAAGTGCACGAGGCTTCGGTATCCTCCGTCGCCCAGATGAACGGTGGATTTGTTGGATACGCTCAGGGCGATACGGTCTATAGCATCCTGTCTGAGGCTCTCGACGACATCGTGAAGCTGTTGACGAATATCCTGAACATCATTCCCGGTCTTGGTTTGGGTGACCTTATTACCTTGTTGCTTGATAGCAATATCATCAAGGCGGGCGAGCTTCTTCCCGTGGATTATCTCAATCCTATGATTTTGCACTGCTCGGTACACAACTTTGCCGAGGGCGAGGTTATTGGTTCAGCGGACAACGATTATGCGGGCGGCTTTGCGGGTGTCATGGTGGGCACCATCGCGCAGGAGTGCTCGGTGGAGAGTGTTAATCCTTATACGGTGACGGGCCGTTTGTATGCGGGCGGCTTCGCGGGTCTCATGCGCAACGATGTTATGAAGGGCGCTTTGTCTGAGGTTGGTGTTGAGCTGGTTCGTGTTGCTCAGCCACAAAGCGCTGCTGCCGGATGCACGGTTCGCTCGGGTGTAACGGTAACTGCTGCCAGCTATGCGGGCGGCTTTGCAGGCGCCATGGCGAACAGCTATGCGGTGGATGCGTCTGTGGAAGGTGCGGCGAATGTTTCTGCCACCGGCCACGAAGAGGAACATGATGGCAAGCGCTCCATCAAAGCGTTGGCCGGCGGCTTTACAGGCGCGGCCACGGTTGGTTGGGCGACCGACCTCGGCCAGGGTGAAAACAAGAACTCCGATCTTTTGACCGGCGTCAATGGCCTGCTTACGGGTCTTCTGACGAGCGATCCCGAAGCGGCGCAGAATCTGCTTTCCCTTGTAGGCGTTGAGGAGTCGAAGCTTCTTGGAGTGCAGATGAAGGGTGAGTTCACTGTGCATTCCGCCAACGACTTCGCGGGCGGCATGGTAGGCCGTGGCGACGGTACGGTGATCGCGGCGTCTGATGACGCTCATGTGAGCGATATCAAGCTTTGGAGTCAGGGCACCGTTGAGTATGAGGCGACCGGTCGGGGCTCGAGCATCGAGGGGCTTCGCTCAGTTACCGCCGACGGCTCGTATGCCGGCGGCATCGCCGGCGGCCTGGGCACGGCCTCGGTCGGCGGCGTGCTGAACACCACTATCGGCCTTGGCGGCTATCTGCCCTTCAACGTGAGTTCGTTGACCGTATCTGGTGTCGCGGGCGGCTTCGCTGTGACCGCGGGTGATGCATGCGCGGCCGGAGGTGTCGGCAAGGCAACAGGCGGCAAGGTCGGTCGCGCGGATGACGCGTACGAGTCGGCGGCTTCTGCGCCCGACACGAGTGTCGTCAGCATCTCAAACATTAAGAACATTTCCGCCAAGAACAACGCGGGCGGCTTTGCGGGCGTCGTGGGTCCGGGCGATTTGGCGTCCACGGGCGGGCTCGACTTGCTTGGCCTGCATCTGCTCGAGCTCAACGGTCTGCTCTCGGTGGCAGACGGTCTCGAAGTAAAGATGGATGGCGTTACGGTTTCAGGTGTGCCTGCGGGCATGACTGTGGAAGCCACGGGCAACAACGATGCCGACGGCGGTACCACGCGCTTTGCGGCGGCGGGCTTTATCGCCTCCGCCAACAGCGCAGAGGTGACCGATGGTCATGTAAAGAACCTCGCGAGCGTCACCGCGCATCTGGAAGACGGCGTCGCGGGCGGCTTTGTGGGCGTCTCGCGCACGGGCGGTTTGGCCGACGTCGCCGACGAGGCGGCCATCAAGGGATTGCTGTCCGCGAACAACTTGCTCAACGCTGTGGGGTACATGATTCCCTCGTATTCGAATGTGGACGTTTCGTATATCAACGGCGGTGCGGTTTCGGCCGATATGGCCGGCGGCTTCGCGGGTGATTTCCAGAGCGGCACGGTCGAAAACCCTGAAGGCAGCCCTTGGGCGGTCTATAACATCGCTCAAATCACGGGCGGCAGTTATGCCGGCGGTTTCGGCGGCAAGGTGACGTCCGGTGCGCTTGCGGCGGCCGATGGAGGCGTGAGCATCCTCGGCGGCATTGCCGATTTAAGCATTGGTGTCGAAGAACTGCTGGGCGTGATGGGCGCCTACGTTCCCTCCATTACGAATGCTGGTGTGAAATCCGACGCTTCTACGGTTGAAGCAACCTCTGGCGCGGCGATTCCCGACGAGAAGAATCCTGGCCTTGTCGTGACCTCGACGCGCATGGACGCGCTCGATTCCCAGTCCGGTTCTGCAGGCGGCTTCATCGGGTACGGCTCGGGCGTGCAGGTTTCCAATTGCGATGTGACGCAGCTTCGTCATACGGGCGTAGTAGAGCCTGCGGAGCTTGAGGGCGCCGACGGCAGCTCGTACTTCAATGGGCAGAGCGCATACGCAGTCAAGGCTCCGCGCTATGCGGGCGGCTACATGGGCAAGATGGATGTGGGTTCCGCTGCTTCGGTGGGCAAGGGCCTCAACGTGCTGGGCAAGGCGATTAAGCTTACCGATATTGCCGGCGCGCTCTCCGTGGTGGTCTCAACGGTCGAACATTCCGACGTCAACGGCGGCACAGGCGGCTTTGCTGTGTTGGCGACCGAGACAAGCCTTCCCGAAGGCGATCTGGGTGACGGTTCGGCCGATCCCGGGAGCGCAGCCAACCCGGTGGGTAGCGCCGGTGGCTTCGTGGGCGAGGTCAAGGGCGGCCACATTCAGAATTCGAACTCGTACAACTTCTCGTATATCGTTGGCCAGGTTAAGGCGGGCGGCTACGCTGGCGGCATTGCCCCGGGCGATGTGGCAAGCGTGCTTGCCGACAACACTTCCATTCTCAAGGGCTTGATAAGCACCAACGGCACGTTGGCGTCTTTGGTGCAGGACTTTGTTCCCACCATTCGCAATAGCGAAACCACCAGCGTTCCGTGTGGCGGTGCGGTGCGTGCTCAGGCAGCATCCGACAAGCTGGCGTTGCGCGGCATGGCCGGCGGCTATGTGGGCCATAACGAGGGCGGTCACATCTGGGGCAACAACAACGCTTCGTGGAAGAAAGAAAACGACGCTTCCAACCACTATACGGGCACGCAGCGCACGGCTGCTGCCGAGCGCATTCGCAGCGTGTATGGCGCGGAGTTTGCGGGCGGCTACACGGGCTTGCTCGAACCTGCCGACACGGCAAGCACAGGCAACCTCAGCCTGCTCTTCGGCTTGGTTGAGGTGAATAACCTGCTCGGCGCCCTTGAAGTGACGTATCCCACGCAGGAGAATACCGAGGTCACGGGCCCGTTGCGCGGCATGGATTTCCAAAGTTGGAACGCATGGGCCGAGCACGTGGGCTCGCAGGGCGGCTATGGTCCGCAAATCGGTGATTCTGCGAGCAACGTTTTCGGATCTCAAGAAGAGTTCGACAACTTCGTCGCAGCCTATATATACGGCACGAACGTGGTTGCTGGCCGTGCGGCCCATTCCGCCGAGGCCAACGCGTCGCGCGGCGGCATCGCCGGCGGTTACGTGGGTCTCATGCATGGCGGCGTGGTCACGGACGGCCAGGCAACGGATACCAAAACGGTTTCTGCTCTGCGTGCGGCAGGTGGTTTTGCCGGCTCCATGGAGACGGCTGACGCGGCAAGCCTGGGTAGCGTGGATTTGCTCAACCTGGTCAGCTTGAACCTGGACAGCTTGGTTTCGGCGCTTGATGTGCTGGTGCCGGTGGTGAAGAGCTCCAGTGTCACGGGCTATCGGAAGGGCATGACGGTAACTGCCACGGGTACGGACACGGCGCTTGAGCAAGGTTTCGCTGGCGGTTATGTGGGCTACGCTTCGGGCGCTCAGATATGGGGTGACGTCACCTTCGCGGATGCGGGCAAGGATGGCGATCGCTGGACGACGGGCGCCACGCATGAAGGCGCTGTGGCTACGGGCTGCAACGTCGAGAATCTCCGCAACGTCTCCGGCGCCAACTGCATCGGCGGCTACGCGGGCATCATCACTGCAGCGGGCGTGGCCGACGTGAACACCAACGGAGCATCGAGCGGTCTTTTGCAGAAGTTGCTCGACACGCTTATTGGAACCCCGAGCAGCATCGCCTCGATTTTGAATGCGACGGTTTCCACCGTGCGCGGCGCGTCCGTTTCGGCCGTCGACGAAGCGGCCGATGCAGCAGCGGGCGCATGGGGCTTCACTGTCGAAGGTGCCTACGGCAACGCGGATGCGCGCACGTACGCTCGCGCGGCAGGCGGCTTTGCTGGTTCCGCCAAGGCTGTCGTCGTCGGCAGCGAAGACGGTGGTACTTCGGGGCTCGATACCGTTTCCGTCAACGGCTTGCGTGGCGTCGAGGGCGGCCAGTACGCTGGCGGCTTTGTGGGTCAGGCCGACGTGACAGGCGTTACCAGTGTTGCCGGCTCCACCGAGGGCGATCAGAGTACGAATTTGCTGCTCGGTCTCATCAAGGCAGGCAACATTGCCGCAGTGGATGCGTTCCGTCCCTACTTCTATCATGCGAACGTTGACGGCGTGGCAGATGGCTTCCAGGTGCGCGCGCACGACAGCTCCACGCAGGGCATTCTGAGCTCCAAGCAGTTCACGGGCACGGCGGGCGGTTTTGCCGGCTCCGTGGCGAACGGCTCGGTGAAAGACTGCGCTGTGACCGACCTTATGAGCGTGTCCGGCGTGAACTATACGGGCGGCTTCGTGGGGCATCTGGGCAAGGCCGGCACGGTCGATGTGGACAACGTCGGCGTCAACAAGCTCCTCGGTGCCACGGCGGGCGTGCTCGATGTGTGGGGCGCGCATGTCGAGCGCTCTACGGTTATGGGCGTGGCCGACGGCTACACCGTGACCTCCACTCATAACGGCGCCGATTACGGCTTGGGCACCGACGCGGCATCGGGCCGCGAGGTCGCGGGCGGCTTCGTGGGCTATACCGACCTCGCACGTGTGAGCGATTGCGATGCGGGCAACCTCAAGTTGGTCAACAGCGGTGAGATCGCAGGCGGTTTTGCCGGGGAGGCGCTTCGTGCCCATTTGGTCGAAGCTGAGGTAAGCTCTCCGCTGCTCGACCTGGTGCTTCTCATTGTGAATGCGCTGTTAAAGGTGCTCTATATTCCTGGGCTTGAAAACCTGGGTCTTATCAACTTGGGCGATTGGTTTGGTATTGGCAAGATTTTCGATCTTAAGGTGCTTGCCGATGGCGATGCCGTCTACGTGAATCTCTTCGGTCTGAAAATCGGCGTATCGCTCTCTAAGGCGAGTGCCGAGAACCAGCAGGAGACCGACGTGGCCATCATCACGCTGGGAGATTCCACCATCAAGCTGCCTTGCACCGAGGCCGGCATCACCGATGCCGAGAACGCCAAGTCCAACCTGACCGTCGAGCTCATCAAAGGCAACCGCGCTCGTGTTGAGGGCTGCTCGGTCACGGGCGTCGTCAGTGGCTACGACGTCTTCGGCGGCGGCGCATCGCAATATGCGGATGGCGTGGCCGATCGCGCCACCGGTTATGCGGGCGGTTTCTCCGGCCTTAACGATGAGGGCGTGCTCTATCACAACGACATGTATTACGCCGACGTGGTACGTGGCACAGCCGAAAAGGTCGATCCGTTCGCCAACACCCAGCTCAAGAGCGTATGGGACTTCAACAGCATGGAGGACATCGTAGGCCCGGACGATGCGAACAACTACAACGTGTATCGCGTGTACCGCAAACATGTGGCCGGTGCGACGGCGGCTGTTACCAAGGGCAACGCGCTCATCACGGGCGGCACGCTTGATACGGGCGAGGGCACGGCCAACACCGGCCTTGACCGTTACGACGTCGAGTTCTTCCATATTGTGAACTGCTTCGACCAGGATATGGCCAACAGCGACGCCTCCGGTGATGAGGGAAAGAAATGGACCGGCGTGAAGGGAGCTCAGCGCACGGGTGAGGGCGGCTTCAAGGAAGCGCTCGGCGTGTACGCCAGCCCGTCTAAGGCTGTGCTTATGCTCGACACCGCGCAGACCGGCAACGGTGGCGCGCTTACCCCTGAGCCCGACGAGGGCCAAGATCCTTGTGAGGCGCGCGTGGATGTGACCATCCAGAAGGTCTGGAACGACGCCGGCGATAAGGAAGGCCTGCGCCCCGACGCCATCCGCGTGCAGTTGGTTGGCTCCTACACCAATGATGCGGGCGAGAAGGTCGTGCCGAGTGAGCTTATCGTGCAGGACGGCAACGGCACCACAACTGAGAAGATTGCCAACCCGCAGCAGGTCGACCTGACGGGGGCCGATAACGCATCTGGCTGGACGGAGACCTGGCGCAAAGTGGTGGCGGGCCTGCCTGTGGCCTTCGCGGACGAGAACGGAGCCGTTCATTACTACACCTATGAGGCAACCGAGGTCCAGGTGCTGGTCGACGGCGCATGGAAGAGCCTGGAGGAGGCGGGTTACACCGTCACCTACCGCGTTGACGGCACGGACCGTGTGATCGAAATCACCAACACGCATCTGCCCATGTTGCCCGAGACGGGCGGATCGGGTCTGTGGATGCTAATTCTGCTGGCGCTGGTTCTGCTGGGCGGCGGTGCGTTGTGGCGCAAGAGGCGCAGCATGATCGCCGCGCAGGAGACCGCGTTTGCGCAGTCGCTTGGAATGCGGCCGGTGGGGTCGTTTGTCGCGTCGTCCATCAAGCCTGCGGGCGCGCATGCTCGGCAGCCCGAGCGAGTACGGCCCTTTAATCTGCCGCGCATATAAAGACGCAAAGCGGGCGCGACGTTTCGGCTGCGTCCGCAATGGACAAGGTGAGACATCGACGTAGGTCGGTTTCTTCATAGGGAAAAGAAGCATGGTAAGAGAAAGGAAATGAGCATGCAAGCAACAGCAAGGAAAGCCGTGGCGCTTTTCGTCGCAGCAATGATGGCGCTCACGATGGCGTTCATCGCTGCTCCTTCGAAGGCGTTTGCGGCCACCACGGGCGATCTGACCATCACGAGCCAGAGCGCCGAATTCAAGGGCAAAGAGGTCAAGGCGTGGCAGATGTTCTCCGCCACGGTCACTGCTGACGGCAAGAATGCAAGCTATACGCTCAATGCTGAGTGGGAGGGTTTCTTCACGACCGAAATTGGCGGCGATATGACCAGCCTGTCCGGTGAAGAGCTTTCTCAGAAGGCGTTTGAGTACGTGAATGCTCTTGGCACTGATGAGGGTGCCAACGTGATTGCTTTCGCCAAGAAGGCCTCCGACTGGGCGAAGAAGAACAGCATTGCCGCAACGTCCAGCGCGACGGCATCTGGGGATAGCGCTCCCTACGTCGCCACGTTCTCGGGCCTTACCTTCGGCTACTATGTGGTCTCCCCGCAGGGTGGCTCCACCGCTGATCGCGGAACCGACGCCATCCTGGCGAATGTGGTCACGGCCGACAAGAGCGTGAACCTCAAGAGCGAGTATCCCACCATCGAGAAGACCGTTGATGGCGACAACCATGCAGACGCTCAGGTTGGCGATACGCTGAACTTCGTGCTGACCTCCAAGGTCCCTAACATGGCCGAGTACAACACCTACGTGTTCAACTTTGTCGACACCCTGTCCAAGGGCCTGACGCTTGACCAGGACACCATCAAGGTGACCATTGGCAATCTTGAACTTCAGAAGGACGCCGATTACACCGTCTCCGTCACGGGCGGCAATGGCGCTGCCACCGAGCTGAAGATCATCATGGCCGACTTCAAGACGAAGCATGGCGACAAGGCCGGTCAGGATATCAAGGTAACCTACTCTGCAAGTATCAATGAGCATGCCGTTGCTGGCCAGGATGACGCAGGCAACAGCGCGAAACTCGAGTACAGCAACGACCCCATCAACGGCGGTACGGGCGAATCCGTTCCTGATGTAACCCACGGTTACACCTTTGACTTCGACATCACCAAGACTGATGGCATGGACGGCTCTGCTCTTGCCGGCGCTGTCTTCCAGCTGCAGAAGAAGGGTGAAGGCACCCCCATCAAGCTGATTGTTAAGCAGCAGGGTGACGAGACCCAGCCCGCCATCGTTCGTCCTGCCAAGACCGACGAGATGGGCCAGGCTGTTGACACCATCACCACTCCCAAGAGCGGTAAGATCACCTTCGAGGGCCTGGACGCCATCGCCTACCAGCTCGTCGAGACCGAAGCTCCCGACGGATACAACAAGCTCAAGGATCCCGTCGACGTGACGATTGTCGCAAGTTACGACCAGGATGGCGTGCTTCAGAGCTGGACGGTGAACGGCGGCGGCAATGACGTTGCCCTCAACATCCAGAACAACAAGGGCACCTTGCTCCCCGAGACCGGCGGCATGGGCACCATCATCTTCACCGTTGTTGGCGCTCTCGCCATCATCGGCGGCATTGCCTGGGCTGTTCGTCGTAAGCACAGCGTCCGCTAAAGGAGCACGTGCGCATGCGTAAACGACTCGGCGATTTTCTGCCGTTGGTTTTGGTGGTGGTAGGGCTGGGTATTCTGCTCTATCCCACGGTGAGCAATTTCTTGGTGGAGCGCAACGCCAGCCGCGTCATTTCCAACTACGATGCGGCGGTTGCCAATCTCACCGAGGAAGAATACGCGCAGATGCTCGACGATGCGCATGCTTACAACAGCAAGGTTGCAGCGTTGGCCGGAGTGCAACCGATCGATGGCAGCATTGATGTCTCGGGCATTTCGGCTGAAACGCTGCGGCAGGAGTACAACGGCCTGCTGAACCTCAACGGCGACGGCATGATGGGATATCTCACCATCCCAAACCTTGATGTCACCATGCCGATTTATCACACGGTGGAAGAGCCTGTGCTGCAGGTGGGCGCGGGTCATGTGGAAACAAGTTCGCTGCCGGTAGGCGGCTCTTCCACCCACTCGGTGCTTTCGGGCCATCGCGGCCTTCCTTCGGCGAAGCTGTTCACGGAGCTCGACAAGCTTGCTGTGGGCGACCAGTTCTACATTCGCGTGCTGAATGAGACGTTCGCCTACGAAGTGGACAGCATCCTGACGGTGCTGCCGCACGAGACCGAAAGCCTTGCGATTGCCGAGGGGGAAGACCTCTGCACGCTGGTCACCTGCACGCCGTACGCCATTAACTCGCATAGGCTGTTGGTGCGCGGCCATGCCATTCCTTACGAGGAGTCCATGGATGAGGCGGTGGGCAAGACGGACAGCTTCATCAACATTCCGCTGCCGTATGCGTTGCTTATACTGGCGCTTGCGGTCATAGCGGTGGTGCTGATCGTTTTGAAGGTGCGCTCGAACAAGGCGCGCGCCGCCATGCAGGCAGCGGCGGTTTCGGGGGCTGTTGCTTCTCGTTCGTACGAAGAGCTTTCGCGCGCAGCGTATGGACGTCCCAACCCGCCCGGCCGCCCTGCGGCGCCGGGTTCGTACGCACCCTATGGAGCAACGCAGGCAGGGAGCCCGCATGAAAGGAAAGGAGGGGCACATGCGAAAAGACGTAATCACTAGCATGAGAAACGCAGCGGCGGTATTGCTTGCGTGCGCAATCGTGCTGCTGTGCTTTGCGTGGCGCAGCCCCGCCTACGCGTCCGTTTCGGGGTCGATCGAGCTTTCGTGCGGCATCGAGCGCGCGGGCGAGCACGTTGCCTTGGCGGGTGATGGATATGCGCTGACCAAGGTTGCATCGGCCGAAATTGACGGGACGTCCGCCTCGGTCTCATATGTTACCGAGAAGGCGTTTTCGGGCATCGATCGCAATTGGGCGGCGCTTGACGGCGCGGGCCTGCGCACGGCGGCGCATGAGGTGTTCGCCCATGCTGAAAAGCAGGGGGTCAAACCGCAGGCGACGGCGTATGCCAATGCGGCGGGTAAGGTGACGTTTCCTTCGCTTGAGCCCGGCTTGTACCTTATCGGCCGCTTCGACGTTGCGCCCGCTAATGCCGAGTATTCCTGCGATCCTGCGCTGGTAAGCGTTCCCGCGACGATTGGCGGCGTGCTTACCTATGCCGTGGAAGTTACGCCCAAGTTTGAGCACGACCCCTTGATTCCCGGCCCCGACCCTAGCGAGGGTGGCAAGCCTGCCGATCCGCTTAATCAGCTTGCTGACAAGGTGGCAGGCGCGCTCGGATTCGCGAAGACCTCGGACGGCATGTTCGCGCTGGCATGTGCAGCTGCGCTGTGCGCCTTCGCGGCGGTCGCCTTGCTGATGTGGAGGCGCCGCGCCACTGCTCTCGCCGGCGCTCATGCGGCCGGCG
>OLRQ01002343.1_pt1 | contig 11863 bp, 9 predicted proteins | sample 1671971 | NCBI WGS metagenome assembly OLRQ01 (sample SAMEA3136631, study PRJEB25190) | human gut metagenome | biome: human gut; feature: human-associated habitat; material: faeces | place: Austria | collected 2013 | reverse complement strand
ATGGCAAACCAGGAGCCGGACTTCTGCACCAGATCCAGCTTCCCACCCAGACCCAGCAGTTCACCGGTCTTGGAGATGCCCTCGCCGTACATGATGTCGAACTCGGCCTCCCGGAAGGGGGGCGCGACCTTGTTCTTGACGATCTTGGCGCGGGTGCGGTTGCCGATGACCTCGCTGCCGTCCTTGATGGCCTCGATGCGGCGGACCTCCATGCGGACGGAGGAGTAGAACTTCAGGGCGCGGCCGCCGGTGGTGACCTCGGGGTTTCCGTAGACCACGCCGACCTTTTCCCGCAGCTGGTTGATGAAGATGACCACGCAGTGGGTCTTAGAGATAGACCCGGCCAGCTTCCGCAGGGCCTGGCTCATCAGGCGGGCCAGCAGGCCCACGTGGGCGTCACCCATGTCGCCCTCGATCTCGGCGCGGGGGACCAGGGCGGCCACGGAGTCCACGACGATCACGTCCAGGGCGCCGGATCGGACCAGGGCTTCACAGATCTCCAAACCCTGCTCGCCGGTGTCCGGCTGGGAGATGAGCATGTTGTCGATGTCCACCCCCAGGGCGCGGGCATAGGTGGGGTCCAGGGCATGCTCGGCGTCGATGAAGGCGACCTCACCGCCCTGCTTCTGGGCCTCTGCCACGATGTGCAGGGCCAGGGTGGTTTTACCGGAGGACTCCGGACCGTAAATTTCGATGATTCGGCCGCGGGGCACGCCGCCGATGCCCAGGGCCAGGTCCAGGGCCAGGGAACCGGTGGGAATGCTCTCGACCTTCACGTTGGGGTTGGCACCCAGGCGCATGATGGCACCCTTGCCGTAGGCCTTTTCGATCTGGGCCATGGCGGTCTCCAGCGCCTTCTTTTTGTCAGAGGCGGGCGCGGCGGCCTCAAGAGGGTTCTTTTTTTCTGCCATGTGTTTGTTATCCTTCCTCCGGGTCGGCGTCTGGCTCTGGGTGCTCGAAGGGCCGCTGGCCCTCGACCACCCGGTCGATGCCGCCGGTGTCGCGGGTGATTCGGATGTTTTCATAGCCGGCCTTCACCAGCATCCAGGCCACGTGCTCGGCCTGGCCGACGCCCACCTCGTAGAGCAGGTGCCCGCCGGGCTTCAGGGCGGGCTTCCAGAGGGTGGTCACGGCCCGGTAGAAGTCCAGGCCGTCGCTGCCGCCGTCCAGGGCCAGCATGGGCTCGTAATCCTTGACGGAGCGGTCCAGGGCCGGCAGGTCCCCGGTGGGGATATAAGGGGGGTTGCAGACCAGCGCGTCAAACTGCCCCAGGGTGTGGCTGGGGGGCTGGAGGGCGTCGCCCTTTAAGTAGACGGCCCGGCCCGTGAGCTTGTGGCGGCGGATGTTCCGCTTGCACAGGTCCAGGGCTCCGTCGGACAGGTCCACCAGGATGGCGCGGGTGTTTTTCAGCGTGGCGGCGATGGAAAGCCCCACGCAGCCCGTCCCGGCGCACAGGTCCAGCACGCGGGTGTGGCCAGGGTGTTCTTTCAGGCGGCTGATGGCCAGCTGGGCCAGCATCTCCGTGTCCACTCTGGGGATGAGGGCGGCCGGATTGACGAAGAACCGCAGGCCCATGAAATCCCACTCGCCGATGATGTAGGCGATGGGTTCCCCTGCCAGACGCCGGTCCATGTACTTCTCGATGGTTTCAGCGATGGCGTCGGTGGTGTACAGGGAAAAATCCCGGTAGAGCTGCTCCGGGGTCTTGCCGGCGGCGGCGCAGATGAGGTCCTGGGCCTCCAGCTTGTTGGCTTCGTCGTCCACGCCGGCGGCCCGCAGGGCCGCCCGCGCAGCGTGCATCAAATCATGATAGGTGATGGTCACACCGTTCCCCCCAATCAGAAATCAAATAGGTATTACAGCCTGGGATCACCAGGCATCGGCCCCCTTCTCCTGGGGCAGGACCAGCTTCAGGGCGTGGATCGCCACCTCCAGCATGGAGTCGTCCGGCTCGAAGGTCGTGAAGTTCTGCATCCAAAGGCCGGGTGCGGCTAGGATCTTCGTGAACCAGTTGTCGTGGGCCCCTACGAAATGGTTGATCTCATAGGTCACGCCCACCACCACAGGCACCAGGGCCAGGTGCAGCAGGATGCGCACCAGGGGGTTCGTCGCGACGTCCCGGACGCCCGGCAGGGCGAAGACCACGCAGGAGGCCAAGATCGCCACGGCAATGACCACGAAGAGAAAGCTGGTGCCGCAGCGGGGATGGTGCCGGGGCATGGCGCGGGCGTTCTCTACGGTGAGGTCCAGGCCGCGCTCATAGCAGAAGATGGTCTTGTGCTCTGCGCCGTGATACTGAAAGGTCCTGTGGATGTCTTTCATTTTGGAGCAGAGATAGAGGTAGAGGAAGAAGATGACGAGCTTCACCACGCCCTCCAGCAGGTTCCGCACCCACATGGGGGCGTCGGGGAAAAAGTGGAGCAGGGCGGAGGTGGCCAGGGTGGGCAGGACGATGAACAGGGCCACGGCAAAGACCAGGCCTGCCAGCATGGCCACGCCGGTGATCCAGTTGGTCAGGGCCTTTTCGCCAAAGCGGGTCTCGACCCAGGTCTCGAACTTGCTTTTGGATTCTTCCTCGTCCTCGGGGTAAAACTCCGCCGACCAGGACAGGGCCTTGATGCCCACGACCAGGGAGCCGACGAAGCTGACGATCCCACGGAGAAAGGGGATGCCCAAGATGGGGTAGTTTTCTTTGGTGAACGTGCGGGTCTGTTCCTGCACTTCTAAGCCGCCGTTTTGGTTGCGCACCACGATGGCCTGTTTCTCCGGGCCGCGCATGAGGATACCTTCGATGAGGGCCTGGCCGCCGATGGTGGTGCGGAAGCTGCCCTCCTTGGGGGCGGGGCAGCTGGTCGGTTGCGTTTGATTTGACTGATTTGGCATAGTTTCTCCTAACGATCTGAAAACGTGGGAGAGCGGTGCTGCTGGGGCGATTGTAGCAGACCCCAGGGGAAATTGCAAGGCTCAGGGGGAATTTTCTCGAACTTATGTTCCAGTGGGCAGACGGATCTCCACGAGGCAGCCGCCGGCTTCGTCATCGGCGTTGGAGATGGTCAGCTCACCGTTGTGGCGGGAGATGATCTCCTCACATACAGCCAGGCCGATGCCGCTGCCCCGTGCGGTGGAGCTGCCCTTATAGAATTTATATTTGACGTTGGGCAGCTCGTCGGGGGGGATGCCGGGACCGTAGTCCCGGACGGTGATGACAACGTCGCCAGCGTCCGGGTAGATGGCGGTGTCGATGCGCTTGCCGGAGCCGCCATGCTTGGCGGCGTTGTCCAGGAGATTGCAGAAGACCTGGCGCAGGCGGTCGGGGTCGCCGGGGATGGGGGCGAACTCCTCCTCGCAGTCGGTGTGGTAGACGGCGATGCCCTCGGCGGCCAGGAACTCGTGGTAGGTGTAGACGGCGTCCTCCAGCTCAGCCTTGATATCCATCGGTTCGATGGAGAGGGTGAAGCGGCCGTCCTCGATGCGGGAGAACTCCAGCAGCTCTTCTACCATGCCGGACAGACGCCGGGCCTCGCTGGCGATGATGCTCATGCCCTTGCGCACGTCGCCTTCGTCGCGGGCCTCGCCGCTCATAATGGTCTCGGCCCAGCCGGTGATGGCGGTGAGGGGGGTGCGCAGCTCGTGGGAGACGGAGGAGATGAACTCCTGCTTCATGCTCTCGGCCTGCTTGATGCGCAGGGACATGTCGTTGATGGCGTCGGTGAGGTCGCCGACCTCGTCGTCAAACTTCTTTTCCACTTGGATGCCGTAGCTGCCCCCGGCGATGCGGCGGGCGATGCCGGTGATGTTTTTCACCGGGCCGACGATGGAGCGGACAAAGTAGATGTTGGACAGATAGACCAGGATCAGAATGCTGACGGACAGAATGACGGCAATGAGCGTCAGGATGATGACCTGACGATCGACCAGGCGCATGGACGTGACGTAGCGCAGGATGCCCACCAGCTTGCCGTTATACAGCAGGGGCGCGGAGACGGCGGTGACGCGCTCCCCGGTCTGGGGGGAGACGCCCCGCCAGGCGGAGATGGTCTGGGTGTGCCGGAGCTGGTTGATGTCCCCGGTGCCGGGCACGGAGCCGGAAATGGTCAGGCCGTTGGAGGAATAGATGACGGTCCCCTCCGGGTCCAGGTATTGCAGCTCCAGGCGGGTGCCGTCCTGGAAGGAGCTGACGTAATCCTGGGCGGCGGAGAGATAGTCGCCGTCGGCGCTGTTGTAGTTGCTGCTGGTGCTGCTGAAATAGTTGACGGCGGTGCGGGCCTTGCTCTCCATGTCGGAGAGGATGCTGCTGTCGTAATAGTTTTTGACGATGAGGCCAAAGACGATGACGACCACCGCCAGGACCATGACGAGGAAGCTCACGCTGTTCATGAGCCACCGCTGGCGGATGCCACGGACGCGGGTCAGACGGGAAAGGTGCACCTGGAACCAGCCGGGCAGGCGGCGCAGCCAGGTCAGCAGACGGGAGACGCAGGCTTGGAGTTTTTCCATGCGGCGCTCACACTTCCCACTTGTAGCCGTAGCCCCAGATGGTGGTGATGAAGGTGGGGCTGGTGGGCTCGTCCTCGATCTTCACCCGCAGGCGGCGGATGTTTACGTCTACGATCTTCAGCTCGCCGAGATAGCCCTCGCCCCAGACCATGTGCAGGATCTCTTCCCGTGCCAAGGCCTTGCCGGGGTTTTCCATGAAGAGCTTGATGATGGCATACTCCACCTGGGTGAGCTTGATGCGCTGGCCGTGCTTTTCCAGGCTGCGGCGGCGGGTGTTGAGGACGAAGGGGGGCTGGCTGATGACGCCGTCGTCGCTGACGTCGCCGCCGATGCGGCGGTAGAGGGCGTCGATGCGGGCGGTGAGCTCTGCGGGGGAGAAGGGCTTGGTGACGTAGTCGTCGGCCCCGGTCATAAAGCCGGTGACCTTGTCCATCTCCTGGGTGCGGGCGGTGAGCATGATGATGCCGATCTTCGAGTTGCCCGCCCGGATGCGACGGCAGACCTCGAAGCCGTCCATATCCGGCAGCATGATGTCCAGCAGGGCCACACCCACGTCGGGGTTCAGGCGCAGCTGCTCCAGGGCCTCCTCCCCGGAGCCGGCCTCGATGGTCTCATACCCGGCGCGGTTGAGGTTGATGACCACAAAGCTGCGGATGTTCGCTTCATCCTCCAGGACTAAAATTTTCTTCATAATGTCCTCCCAAAAACCTACTAGATATACGATAGTTCACGGTACCACGTGGAAAAAAGTTTATTGATCGGTGTTCCACCCGGCTTGGTCGGCGTGGAACAGGGCCTTGAGGCTTTCCTGGTCCAGGCCGCAGTCCCAGCTGCTGGTGAGGAACTCACCGGTGCAGATGGTGCTGTTGGTGCTGGACAGGAGGAAGCGCCCGCCCTGCTGGGCCTGGCGGGAGCGGTCGCTGCCGGTCAGGCAGGTGATCTGCAGGAACGGCTCGGCCTCGGTGGCCGGTTCATCGCCGGTTGCCTCCTGATCGACCCCGCGGGCAAAGGTCACGGTGCAGACGCCGATGGTGGCGCTCTCCTGGCGGCGCATGGAGAATTTGCCCGTCCAGTCTGACGGGATCTCTAAGTACCAGCTGTCGCCGCTGTGATAGGTGATCTTGGTGACGGTCCGGGTGCCGTCAGGCGCATAGGCCACCCAGCGCAGCCACCAAAACGTGGCCTGGGAACTGTCCCCGAAGGAGGGGACGGCTACGGAGACAGGGACTTCTAGGGCACCGTCTCCGTTGATGTCGGTGGGTTCTACCCCGGCGGCGTAGTGGTAGACGTCTTTGCTCTGGTGGGTCTCCGGGTTCAGGGCGATGTTTTTCAGGTCGTGGCCCTGGCTGAGGCAGAAGACATCTGTAATGAGAACGTCTTTTTTGTAAAACGACGTGACGAACAGGGCCGGGGTGCCGTCAGAGAGCTGGCCGGAGGACCAGGTGTCGATCTCAATGGCACCCTGAGACAGGGGGGAGGTGGAGACCAGCTCCATGCGGCCGTCTTGATTGTCATAATAGTCCAGGCGCAGGGGGGTCTCTCCGGTGGTGGCCGGGGCCAGGATGATCTCCTCCTGGTCGTCCCCGTCCAGATCGGCGGTGAGGCAGCGGCCGCTGTTGGCCTTAAAAATCTCGGTGGGCTGGTCGCCGGTGATGGTGTAGGCGGCCAGCGTGTGGGTGGCGGCGTTGACCTGCCAGCTGACGAGGATGTCGCCGCCGGCTCCACCCAGGTTGGGGTAGGAGATGAACTCAATATCGCTGCCCACGCCCTGGATCTTGGCCAGGACCTGGTAGTCCCCGTGCTCATCCTGCTTGAAGATGACGATGGTCAGGGGGGTGTCGGACGAGGTGTCCCGGAAGAAGGAGATGGCCTCCTGTTCGCCGTCGCGGTCGACGTCCACCAGCTGGATGGCTTGGCGGTTTTCGCCACTGAGGGGGGCGATGGACTCTGCGTTTCCCTTTTCCTGGTTGATGCGGGCCTGGAGATTCACATAGGCCTCGGAGGATTTGGGCAGGGCGTACATCTCGTCCACATCGCCGAAAATGCAGCCGGACAGACCCAGCGTACACAGCACGGCCGTCAGGCAGACCAGCAAGCGTTTTCTCATGGCCGGGGGCCTCCCTTCTGCCCCCGGTCCGACCGCGGCGCGGGGGATACTTTCTAACTCTATATCATACCACAATTTTAGGCCTTTTCCTATCATTTATTTTTGAATTTCCTGCAAAAAAACGCTTGCCAAGCAGGGAAAGGTGTTGTATACTTAGTAGCGATTGAGCGTATGCTGAATGAGCATGCCGGTGTGATGGAATTGGTAGACGTAGTGGACTCAAAATCCACCGGTGGCGACACCGTACCGGTTCGAGTCCGGTCACCGGCACCAAAATAAAAATCCGAACCTAAACTTCTTAACAGAAGATAAGGTTCGGATTTTTTTATTCTTCCTCTTTGTCTGGGTCTGGATCGGGCAGTGTTCCGGATTGAGTGGCTAGTTTTTTCGTTTGCGACTTTACGCGGCGCTCCAGCTTTTTGATGTCTTCGGCGGGTGGAAGTTCCTCTGGCTTGATCCCGCGTTGTCCGAGCATTTCCCGCACAGAACGGTTGTTTTGAACATGCTCTCTTGTGATTAGAGCCTCACCTTGCAGGTCCTTTTCTTCCGTGTTATAGTTGGTCATTTCTGCGGCCAGGTTCTTTGCTGCAATAGAAAGAGTAGGCAAAAAGTCCGCTAGAGGACGAGAATCTTTTACCCCCAGACGCGCCTTCATTTCTTGCGTTGTGTAGCCGCCAAAGAGAGATTGATCTCCCTTAGAGCGAATACGGCCGAACCCAGCATCATCGACACCGCGTTCATAGATATTTTGGGACAAACGTTTTTCTGACTCCCGAAGTCGGCCGCGTGCTTCCGTTCGCTCAATGAGAGAGATGTGTTCTTCGATCAGCTCTTGCTTCCGTGTTTGTACGGCAAAATAGCTTTGAGCAAACGCGATTTCTTCCTTTTTGGGGTCCCCATTTTGTGCGATAAGATAGCAGGCGTAGCGTGTCAGCATGTAGTCCCGGACATTTCGCTTTGCGCCGCTGCCCAAAGTGACCATTTTCGTGACCTCACGAAAATGGTCAGGTACTATGGCACCGCTCCCTTCACAGGACTCCATGGCGCGGGAGATCGCTTTGTCAAAGTTTTCCCAGCGCTCGTAGCCGAGGAGCGGCATTAGGTCACGAGCATACCAAAACTCGATGTGGGCTTCTTGATTGCTGTGTAGAATGCGGTCGAATTGTTTTTTGATTTGATAAACTCTATTTTTATCCATGATACCCCTGCTTCCTCAGACCAAAGGTCAGCTGCGCTGATAAATCGCCTCCTGAAGGATTCTACGATTATTCTAGCAGAAGCATTCATTGCTTTCAAGAGAAACCATGTGCTCCAAACAGACTTTTTGCAAGACGGGTCGAAGTGTCAGAGCTTCTTGACAAACAGGGCGCGGATGGCGTTGAGGACGGCCAGGATCATCACGCCCACGTCGGCGAAGATGGCCAGCCACATGTTGGCGATGCCCAGGGCGCCCAGGACCAGGCAGATGCCCTTGATGGCCAGGGCAAAGACGATGTTCTGGTAGACGATGCCCAGGCACTTGCGGGAGATCTTGATGGCCTTGGCGATCTTGAGGGGGTCATCGTCCATGAGGACCACGTCGGCGGCCTCGATGGCGGCGTCAGAGCCCATGGCACCCATGGCGATGCCGATGTCGGCACGAGAGAGGACGGGGGCGTCGTTGATGCCGTCGCCCACGAAGGCCAGCTTTTTCTTGGCGGGCTTTTCGTTCAGAAGCTGCTCGACCTTGCTGACCTTGTCGGCAGGGAGGAGTTGGCTGTACACCTGGTCGATGCCCAACTCGCCTGCCACCTGCTGGGCGACCGCGTCGGCGTCGCCGGTGAGCATGACGGTTTTTTCTACGCCGATCTTTTTCAGGGCGGCGATGGCTTCCTTGGCGGTGGGCTTCACAACATCGGAGATGAGGATATGACCAGCGTACTGTCCGTCCAGGGCGACATGAATGATGGTACCGACCTGGTGGCAGGGAACGGACGGGATGCCCAGCTTGGCCATGAGCTTGTCGTTGCCGGCGGCGACGGTGTGGCCGTCTACCTCGGCGGTGACGCCGTGGCCGGAAATTTCCTGGATGTTGTGGACACGGCCCCGGTCCAGCTCGGCCCCGTAGGCCTTTTGCAGGCTCTTGCTGATGGGGTGGGAGGAGGCGCTTTCGGCCAGGGCGGCGTACTCAATGAGCTTGGCTTCGTCGATGGTGTTGTGGTGGATGCCCACGACCTCAAAGACGCCCTGGGTCAGGGTGCCGGTCTTATCAAAGACCACATAATCGGTCTGGGAGAGCGTTTCCAAATAGTTGGAGCCTTTGACCAGCACGCCGGCGTTGCTGGCCCCGCCGATGCCGGCGAAGAAGCTGAGGGGGATGCTGATGACCAGGGCACAGGGACAGCTGATGACCAGGAAGGTCAGGGCGCGGTAGATCCAGTCGCCCCAGGCGGGGGCCAGACCCAGGGCCAGCATCCGCACCAGGGGGGGCAGGATGGCCAGGGCCAGAGCGCCGTAGCAGACGGCGGGGGTGTAGACGCGGGCGAACTTGGCGATGAAATCCTCTGAGCGGGACTTGCGGGAAGAGGCGTTCTCCACCAGGTCGAGAATTTTGGAGACGGTGGATTCGCCAAACTCCTTCGTGGTGCGAATTTTTAAGAGGCCGGTCATGTTCACGCAGCCGCTGATGATCTCGTCGCCGGGGATGGCGTCGCGGGGGAGGCTCTCGCCGGTGAGGGCGGCGGTGTTCAGGGTGGAGGTGCCTTCCACCACCACGCCGTCGATGGGGACCTTTTCACCGGGCTGGACGACGATGATGGTGCCGATCTCGACCTCATCAGGGTCCACCTGGACGAGCTTGCCGTCTTCTAGGAGGTTGGCGTAGTCGGGGCGGATGTCCATGAGCTCGCTGATGTTCCGGCGGCTCTTGCCCACGGCGTAGCTCTGGAACCACTCGCCGACCTGGTAGAAGAGCATAACGGCCACAGCCTCGGTATAGTCGCCGTTTTCCACCAGGCCGATGGCGATGGCACCGACGGTGGCGACGGCCATTAAGAAGCACTCGTCGAAGACCTGACGGTTCTTGATGCCCAGGCCGGCTTTGCGCAGGATGTCATAGCCGATGATGACATAGGGGACCATGTAGGCGAGAAACCGCACCGCCCCAGTGAAGGGGGCAAAGTGCAGGGCGATGAGCAGGGCAGCGGAGAGGAGGATGCGGAGGAGCATCTTCTTTTGTTTTTTATTCATGTTCGTTCCCTCCGATTCGTCGAAGAGGCAGGAAATTTACAGGAAGATCTCACAGTCATCCTCGACTTTTTTGCAGTTTTCACGCACGACCTGCATGACCTGCTTGGGGTCCTGGCCCTCCTCGAACTCGATGTTCATTTTCAGGGTCATGAAGTTGACCACGGCGTTTTTGACGCCTGCGGTCTTGTTGGCGGCGTCCTCCATCTTGTTGGCGCAGTTGGCGCAGTCTACGTCGATTTTATAGGTTTTTTTCATGGGGGTGAGCTCCTTTCAAACTTGCTCAGAAAGCGATGTCAGCGAATATCTGCATTACAATTGAGCATTTGTTCAACTGTTATGCTCACATGATACCACCCTTTCCTCAAATGTCAACGGCTTTCTGGCGGGTCCTTCCGAATGGATGCAACGAATTTCCAAATGGAGCAAAAGGGGGCAAATGCCCTTGTTTCCGGGCCGGGGTCTGTGGTAAAATAGCGGCAGGTAACGACGAGAGAAGGGGGGAAAGGACCATGAAAACGGATTGGGCCGGGATCGTTGCGGAGAAGCTGGCGGAGGTCCCGGAGGGGTATGTGCGGGAGAGCATCCTCAGCCAGACGGCCCCGGAGACGACCCACCACCGGCTCTTTTTCCAGCGCGGCGGGAAGGGAGAGTTGGAACGGGCTGAGCTATTTCCCGGCCTGACCCTGACCCGGATGTGTATCCAGAGCGAGGACTTCCCCCACCACCACGCCGCCCGGCAGGGCGGATTGGAATTGACCCACTGCCACATGGGGCGGGTGGGGTGGTCCATGAAGGAGGGCGTGACGCTCTATCTGGGGCCGGGGGACCTGGCCCTGCACACGATGGACTGCTGCGCCCGTTCTGTGTTGGGGTTTCCGCTGGGATATTATGAGGGGGTTTCGCTGACGCTGGACCCGGAGAAATTGGCGGCACAGCTGCCGCCGGTGTTGGCGCAGGCGGGGGTGGACCCTCTGGTGCTGCGGGAGCGGTTTTGCCCCAAGGGGCACCCGGCGGTGCTGACGGCCCGGCCGGAGCTGGAGCCGATCTTCCAGCCGTTGTATGACCTGCCGCGGGCGCTGCGGCTGCCCTATTATACGCTGAAGGTGCAGGAACTCTTGCTGACGTTGAGCCGGATGGACCCGCCGGAGGAGAAGCAGCCGACGCAGTATCTCTCCCAGCAGGTGGAACTGATCCGAGCCATCCATGACCAACTCATGGACCGGCCGGACCAGCGCGTGACCATTGAGACGCTGGCGAAGGAGTATCACCTGAACACCTCTACGTTGAAAACGGTCTTTAAGGCCGTGTACGGCCAGCCCATCGCAGCCCACATGAAGCACCACCGGATGCAGGAGGCCGCCCGCCTGCTGCGGGAGACGGACCGGAGCGTGGGGGACATTGCCCAGCAGGTGGGCTATGAGAACCAGAGCAAATTTTCCAAGGTCTTTCGGGAGACCTTTCAAATTTTGCCGACAGAATACCGCCGCCAACAGCGGGGGTGAGAAAGAAAAACACCAGGGGAACGAGCGGAAAATTCGTTCCCCTGGTGTTTTGTGTGGGTTCAGTGCAGATAGTGTCCCGGATCGATGGTCACGCCGTATTCCCGCAGGGCAAAATGCAGGTGGCTGGGAGAGGCGCTCTCAGCGATGGCGGAGGTGCCGACGGTGCCTAAGACCGTCCCGGCGTCTACCTCGGTCCCGGCCTGGACGTTCAGGGAGGGGGAGAGGTTGGCGTAGACACTTTCCATGCCCTTGCCGTGGTCGATGGTGACGGTGGTGCCCATGAGATCATCGGTGGTCACGGCGCTGACGGTGCCCTTGGCGCAGGCGGCCACGGGGGTGCCCAGCTCGGCGGCGATGTCGATGCCGTCGTGGGTGCGCCAGTCGCCCATGGTGTCATCGTAGGCGAAGACTTCGAGACTAAAATCTCGGTCGACCTCGCCCTCGACGGGCCAGACGTAGCCGGTGGTGGCGGCGGGACCGGGGGTGACGCTTTCCTGCTGGGGCGACGCTGCCGCCGGCGGTTTGCCCT
>OLRQ01002341.1_pt1 | contig 11867 bp, 10 predicted proteins | sample 1671971 | NCBI WGS metagenome assembly OLRQ01 (sample SAMEA3136631, study PRJEB25190) | human gut metagenome | biome: human gut; feature: human-associated habitat; material: faeces | place: Austria | collected 2013 | reverse complement strand
CCTGCGGTCCGTTCCTGCTTGTCGGCGAAACTGTAGTTTCGCGACAGCCGCAACCCGTGTATCTCTTGTGAAATACACGGTTTTTTGTTAAATAAGCACCTCAAACACCCATACCATCAGCGGCATGGTGAGGATGGAGAACAGCGTTGTGAGCACATACAGTGCACTGGAATACTCAGCATCGCGGTCGTAAAGCTGCGCCATCGAAGTAACCGTAGCGCACGCAGGCGTGATGCACGCGAGATACACGGTCAGCAGAATGCTGTGTCCATCCGGAATCCAGTTTGCCGCACCGATGACGCGAAGCAGCAGTACCGTGATAATCGGGCAGATAATCAGCCGCAGCAGCACAGGAACATAATGCCGACGGCGCATAAACAGCTGGCGGAGCGGCGTGTCCGCAATGACGATGCCGGCCAGCAGCATGCCGATCGGGCCGACCATCGCGCCAAGCTGAGAAAACAAATCGTTCACCAGACCGGGCAGCGGCAGCCGCAGGATGAACAGTGCACCGCCGATCAAAATGGCGATGATATTGACATTGCCGATGATCTTTTTCCACGCAAAGCCGCGCGTACCGCAGAGCAGACTGCGGCAGTGCGTCCACAGGAGAACCTGCTGTACGACGAGGAACGCACAGGAATAGATCACATAATCCTCGCCAAGTAGTGCCCGCACCAGCGGAATGACCAGAATGCCCGCATTCGTGTAGATGATGCAGGTGCGCTCAATAACATCCAGCCGCAGCGGACGGCGCAGCAGCCGCGCCAGCAGAAGAAGCAGCGCGTGCAGCGCAATCGCCAGCGCAAAGGCGTACAGCAATCCGGTAACAACGGCAGGAGAGTAATCCACCTGAAAGGCGTTGATGATGACGCACGGCATGACCGCATACACCATCACGACCGACAGTACGCGGCTGTCCGCACTTTTGAGCAGCCGGGCCTTGACGAGCACGCAGCCGATCAGAAGAATGAGAAACAGCTCGGCAATCTGCTGCGCTAAAATAAGACTGATTTGCATAATATCACTTTCACAGCAAAAAGAAGAGGGAAAAGTGGAGAGCATACCGCAGCCGGTGTTCTCTCCACTCTTCATTTGAATTGTATTTAGAACAGACCGGTGATCTTACCGTTGCTGTCTACGTCGATCTTCTCTGCAGCCGGAACCTTGGGCAGACCGGGCATGGTCATGATCGAGCCGGTCTCTACAACAACAAAGCCTGCACCGGCAGCCAGACGAGCGGTGCGCACGTTGACAACAAACTCGGTCGGGCGGCCGAGCAGCGATGCGTCATCGGAGAGCGAATACTGCGTCTTTGCAACGCAGACCGGCAGGTTGCCGTAGCCCATCTCGGTGATGTTTGCCAGCTCCTTCTTTGCGGCAGGCGCGATGGTCACGCCGAGTGCACCGTAAATCTCCTTGGCGATCTTGCGGATCTTGTCCTCGAGCGGGAGCGAATCCTCGTACAGCATGTGGAAGTCGGCCTTGCTCTCGTCAAGCACAGCCAGAACCTCGTCGGCCAGCGCCTGACCGCCTTCGCCGCCCTTGGCAAATACCTCGGAGAGTGCTACGCGCACACCGCGCTCGGCACAGTGCTCGCGGATGAAATCCATCTCCTCATCGGTGTCGGTCGGGAATGCGTTGACGGCAACAACGACCGGTACGCCGAACTTCTTCATGTTATCCAGATGCGCATCCAGATTGCAGATACCGTGCTTCAGTGCATCCATGTTCGGCTGGTTGAGATCAGCCTTGGCTACGCCGCCGTTGTACTTGAGCGCGCGGACGGTCGCAACCAGTACGATGCAGTCCGGAGCCAGACCGGCCTTGCGGCACTTGATGTCCATGAATTTCTCTGCGCCGAGGTCAGCGCCGAAGCCTGCCTCCGTGATGGCAATATCACCCAGCTTGAGTGCCAGCTTGGTTGCCTGCACACTGTTGCAGCCGTGCGCGATATTGGCGAACGGACCGCCGTGCATCAGGCAGGGCGTGCCCTCGAGCGTCTGAATCAGGTTGGGCTTGATGGCATCCTTCATCAGTGCCGTCATGGCGCCCTCTGCATGCAGGTCGCGTGCGTAGATCGGCTTGCCGGCGTAGCTGTATGCCACCAGAATATCACCGAAACGCTTTTTCAGGTCGTCCAGATCAGCAGCCAGACACAGGATAGCCATAACCTCGGATGCTACGGTGATCATGAAGTGATCCTCGCGCGGCACACCGTTTACCTTGCCGCCCAGACCGATGGTGATGTTGCGGAGAGCACGGTCGTTCATGTCCATTACGCGGGTGAACACAATACGGCGCGGATCAATGTTCAGCAGATTGCCTTGCTGCATGTGATTGTCCAGCATGGCGCACAGCAGGTTGTTTGCTGCCGTGATGGCGTGCATATCGCCGGTAAAGTGCAGGTTGATGTCCTCCATCGGCACAACCTGCGCGTAGCCGCCGCCTGCCGCGCCGCCCTTGATGCCGAATACCGGACCGAGAGACGGCTCACGCAGTGCGATAATAGCGTTTTTGCCCTGTTTGCACAGTGCCTGACCCAGACCGACCGAGGTCGTGGTCTTGCCCTCACCGGCAGGCGTCGGGTTGATGGCGGTAACGAGGACCAGCTTGCCGTTTTCCTTGTCCTTCACCTTGGTCCACACGTCTGCGGACAGCTTTGCCTTGTACTTGCCGTACAGCTCCAAATCGTCGGCATCCAGACCGGCAGCAGCGGCAACCTCGGTGATCGGGCGCATCTGACAGCCCTGTGCGATTTCAATATCGGATAACATGAAATTCCTCCTCTATTTTGCAGCGGGTAACATAATATATTCATTATATCAATACTTCGTCCGGTTTTCCATACAAGCACGCGAAAAATTTGCCGAAATTGTTACTCGCAAAGCGGGGTGTGTTGTGGTATCATATAGAAATGTAATTGAGAATGGAAAATGAATAATGAAAATGAGTGTGGCAGTGCAAAGCACTGCAATTTAATTCCGCCGCTTTGCGGCGATACCTTGATTTCCGATTCTCAATTCTCAATTTCCATTTTGAAAGGGAGGGGTTTGATGGATACTGCTCGTTCCATTGTACACTCTGTTACGCATTATATCAAAAACACCGACCTGTATCTGATGCTGCTGGGACTGGTCTGCTCGATCTACGGCATGCTCCTCATTTACTCGGCAACGCTCAACCCGGTGACGGCGCTGGACGGCTCGACGAAAAACCTGTATGTACAGGGTGCCGCGATCATTCTCGGTCTGGCGGCGTTTGTCGCGCTCAGTCTGATCGACTTGGAAAATCTGGGCGACCTATGGAAAATATTCGTGATCGGCAACATTCTGCTGCAGTTTCTGCTGTTTACGCCGCTCGGCACCGAGGTCAACGGCCAGCGTGCATGGCTCAATCTGGGCGTGACAAGCCTGCAGCCGGGTGAGCTTGGCAAGCTGATCTTCATCTTCACGATTGCCGCGCACATGACCGAAATACAGGATCATATCACCGAATGGCGCGGACTGGTTTCGGTCGGTCTGCACACGCTGGTAATGATGGGGGCGGTCGTGCTCTCGTCGGGCGACACCGGCATGGCGATCCAGTACCTGATGATTGCGGTTATCATGCTGTTCTCGGCCGGTCTGCCGCTCAAGTGGCTGGGCATTGCTGCCGGAGTCGGTATCGCAAGCGTGCCGATCCTGTGGAATTATGTGCTCAAGGATTACCAGAAAACGCGAATCCTCGTGCTGTTTGACCCGTCCATTGACGTGGAACAGTCACGGCAGGCGACCTACGGCAAGATCGCCATCGGCTCGGGGCAGTTTACCGGTCAAGGCTGGACCAACGGCACGATGACCCAGATGCAGTATGTGCCGGAGAACCAGACCGACTATATTTTCTCGGTAGCCGGCGAGGAACTGGGCTTTCTTGGCTGTCTGCTCATCATCATCCTGCTGATGGCGCTGATCATCCGTCTGTTTTATGTGGCGTACCGCGCCTCCACGCCGTTTTCGGCGCTGATTGCGGTCGGCGTAGGCGGCATGCTGCTGTTCCAGACCTTTATGAATATCTTTATGAATGTCGGTCTGCTGCCTGTCATGGGCCTGACGCTGCCGTTCTTCTCCTACGGTGGTACGTCCATCGTTACCATGTTCGCCGCGCTCGGCATCGCCGCAGGCGTCAGAATGCGAGAAAAGCCAAGCTGGCTGCAAAACTGATATGGGCATCCCGCCCTGCGCATACATTGAAAATGACAGAAGGGATTTTGCAAAATGACCAGACAACAAGCATGGGAGCTTCTTCGCAGGTACAACGCGGAGCCGTTCCATTTACGGCATGCGCTGACGGTTGAGGGCGTCATGCGCTGTTTTGCGGAGCAGCGCGGCTATGACCCGGAATTCTGGGGCATTGTCGGCCTGCTGCACGACATTGATTTCGAGCAGTGGCCGGAGCAGCACTGTGTCAAGGCGCCCGAGCTGCTGCGCGAGGGCGGTGCAGACGAGAGCATCATTCACGCGGTATGCAGCCACGGCTGGGCAATTTGCGTGGATATCAAGCCGGAGCACGAGATGGAAAAGCTGCTGTATGCAGCCGATGAGCTGACCGGGCTGATCGGTGCGGCGGCGCTCATGCGCCCGTCCAAGAGCGTGCAGGACATGGAGCTCAAGAGCCTGAAGAAGAAATACAAGGATAAAAAGTTCGCGGCAGGCTGCTCGCGTGAGGTCATCGAGCGCGGCGCAGAGCTGTGTGGACTGACGCTCGAGGAGCTGTGGCAGCAGACACTGGATGCCATGCGCTCCTGCGAGGATTCCATCAACAGGCAGATGGAAGAGATTTAACGAAATATTGTACTTATATGGAATAATCGGTGCATTTGTAATATTACAAATGCCCCGGTTTCGTCATATTTCGTTGAAATGTGCCATGTTTTGTGGTAAAATACCATCAAGAATGCCCACGGCGGGCATGCAGGAAAGCAACCCACCGGCGAAACAGCATGGAGGTTCAAGAATGCGTTTCAAACGAATGATCGCGGCATTGCTTAGTGCGGCGATATATATGACAGCGGGTGCGGCAGCCGCAGAATTGCCGCAGGATGCCGCGGAGGCAGAGACCACAGCCGTCACGACCGAGACTGCCGCCGAGCGGGATCTGACACAGGATCTGCCGCAGGCGAGAGCAGTCGTCAGCGCGGCAAAGACCACGCACGTGTTTCAGCTCAACGGCAAGGCGGTGACCAATCCGCAGGCGTACTTAATTAACAAGTATAATTATTTCAAGCTGCGCGATGTAGCGTATCTGCTGCGCAACAGCACCGCAGAGTTTGAGGTAGGCTGGGAGAAGTCCACCAACGTTATCACCCTGACGACCGGCAAGAACTACACCGCGGTCGGCGGAGAGCTGAACACGAAGGCACTGTCCAGCGCGGCAGGCAAACCCACCACGGCTATCGTCAAGGTGAACGGCAAAAAGGTTTCGTTCGACGGTTACATCATCAACGGAAACAACTACTACAAGATTGCTGATATGGCGGCCGCACTCGGCTTTACGGCGGATTATGACGTACCCAGCCGTACGGTTTCGCTCAAAACACCGACGCCTGCACCGACTCCGGCTTCGTTCACGACCGGTGTGTACCGCGTCAATGTCCATTCGGCGCTGACCGTGCGCAGCGGTCCGGGAACCGGCTATTCTGAGCTGGGCGAGTACGCAAAGGACGCACTGGTTATCGTGGACAAGCTGTCGAACGGCTGGGCGCACCTGCTGGACAGCGTAGGCGGCAGCGGCCGTTACTGCAGCGCGGACTATCTGGTGCGCGTAAGGGATTACAATGCGGCGGTCGATAAGCAGACCGAGCCGACTGTCTCCCAGCCGAGCACACCTTCGACACCGAGTACACCTTCGACACCGAGCACACCTTCGACGCCGAGTACACCGGTGACTCCTGACGAGCCGACAACGCCGACTGAGCCGACAACGCCGGACACGCCCGCCGAGACATTCACAAGCGGCGTGTATCGTGTAACCGTGGGTTCCGAGCTGTCTGTTCGCTCGAGCCCGAGCACCTCCGGTACACTGGTCGGTGTGCTGAAAAACGGCGCGGAAATCGCGGTTGACAGCATCAGCAACGGCTGGGCGCATATTATGGATAACTCTTCGGGCAGCGGCCGCTACTGCAGTGCGGCTTACCTGACGCGCGTGCGCGACTACGTCAGCGGCGACGAGGATAACGATCCGATACAGCCGCCGCGCACCTCGCACATTGACGGCGTGAAGACGGTCATTATCGACCCGGGTCACGGCGGCAGCGATGTCGGCGCGAACAACGGCGGTTCGCTCGATGAGAAGCACGTCAACCTGTATGTGGCGCAGTACCTCAAGCAGTACCTTGAGGCAGCCGGTGCAAAGGTTATCATGGTGCGCGATACCCTTGAGGAAGGCAGCGAGCTGACGCTGCGCGGCGCTGTTATGAAACAGTATGCGTCCTCGGCGGACCTGTTCTTCAGTATCCACCACAATGCAGCCAACACCACTGCACGCGGCGCGGAGATCCTGGCGCAGATTGCGGACAAGAACGGCGGACCGACCAAGATTCTGGCGCAGGCGCTGCTCGACGAGTACGAAAAGCTGGGTGTTCCGATTCGCCAGATCGTGTTCCGCGAGGGCAGTCACGGCGATTATTATTACACCAACCGTGCAGCAGCGGCGCTGAATATTCCGGCGCTGACGAGTGAATTCTGTTTCATTGATAACGAGGAGGACCAGAAGTTCATCGACAGTGAGGAGGACTGGCAGAAGCAGGCGCGTGCACAGTGCAATGCGATCCTGTATTATTTCACACAGGTGCAGTATTAAGGCAATGTCGCATAATTAAAGCGGCGGTGCCTTAAGTAAACTATAAGTTGACCGCGTCGTTTACGGCGCGGTTTGCTTTGAAAAAGGAGATATTTGTTATGACAGAACGGGCAAAACTGGCACAGGATTTTCACGATCAGGGCTACAACTGCGCACAGGCGGTGGTCTGCGCGTACTGCGATCTGGTTGGTCTGGATAAGGAGACCGCCTATAAAATGTCGGAAGGCTTCGGCTTCGGCATGGGCTGTATGGAGATGTGCGGCGCGCTGAGCGGTGCGTTCATGCTCGCGGGCATGAAGAACAGCGCAGGAGCGGATAAGCCGGGCACGACCAAGGGGCAGACCTATAAGGTCACGAAGATGCTCAAGGAGAAGTTCGAGCAGAAGAACGGCGCGTATCTGTGCCGCGACCTCAAGGGCGTAGCTGACGGCAATGTACGGCGCTCCTGCCCGGGCTGCATTGAGGATGCGTGTGAGTTGATTGAGGAATACCTCACGAAATAAAAAGAAAATCCCTTTCTCGACTGAGAAAGGGATTTTTTTGTGCAATTCGGAGGGCAGCGGCGGGATGTCTCATCCCGCCGTTCCACAGAGAATCTGCACGATAACAAATCAAAACTTACAGATTAAACACAATGCCGCATACCGCGCCGATCAGGATAAACACGATCGGATGCAGCTTTTTGAGCTTCCAGATACCGAGCGACAGCACGAGGAAAATAATTATCGCCGGAACATTGATGACTGAGCCGAGACTTGCGATACCTGACCAGTTTTCCGTATGCAGCAGGGAAGCGGCGAACACCTCGAGCATTGCGCCGAAGATCAGACCCGCAGACGCCGGACGCAGGCCGTAAAAGCCGTTCTTGACCAGCGGAGAGTCGCGGAACTTATCGAGCGCACGCGACACCAGAATGATGATGATGACCGACGGCAACACAAGCGAGCAGGTCGCTGTGATGGCACCGGGAATGCCGGCTGCGTGGAAGCCTGCGTATGTTGCCGAGTTGACACCCATCGGACCGGGTGTGGACTCGGAGACCGCAATCATGTCCATCAGATCATTCGGCGTGAACCACGGATACCGCAGCGAAATCTGCTTGAGAAAGGGCAGGGTCGCCAGTCCGCCGCCGATGGCGAACAGACCCGCCTTGAAAAATTCATAAAACAGCTGAAGGAAAATCATGCGCGTTTCCTCCTGATCATACCGATGATAATACCGGCAGCAGCGGCGATAACGACCATCACAACGGGCGATACGCCGAAGAAGGCGACAGCCGCGAACGTAACGAGCAGGATAACACTGGTCGGAACGTCAACAACGCCCTTTTTCGCCATTTTCCACACGGACTGCAGCACAAGCGCGCAGACCGCGATGCGGATTCCAGCAAATGCGTGCTGCACGACAGCGAGATGCGCAAACTGCTGGATAAATGCGGCAATGATCGTGATAATAATCAGCGATGGCGTGATCATGCCTGCCGTGGCGGCAATGCCGCCGAGAATGCCGTGCGTCTTGCAGCCGATGAACGTGGACGTGTTCACGGCGATAACGCCCGGCGTACACTGACCGATGGCGTAGTAGTCCATCAGCTCGTCCTCGGTCGCCCAGTGGCGGTTTTCAACGACCTCGCGCTGCAGAATCGGCAGCATGGCATAGCCGCCGCCGAACGTGCATACGCCAATCCGTGCAAATGTGAGGTATAGATCAAGGTAAGGATTCAAATGATACAGTCCTTTCGTCAGGAGATAACTTCAATAGTATACACCCGCTGTCGAAAAATGAACAGAATAATCCTGTTAAGAGAATGAAAAAAACGCTCAAAGCAGCAGCTCCAAGCGTTTTCTGTTTACTTTGCGGGAATGACCTCCAGCCAGTAGCCGTCCGGGTCGGAGATAAAATAGATGCCCATTGCCGGATTTTCAAAGCAGATGCAGTCCATTTCCTTGTGCTTTGCGTGTGCGGCATCGAAATCATCCACGCGGAAGGCCAGGTGGAACTCGTTGTCACCGAGGTTGTACGGCTTGTCCCAGTCGCGCAGCCACGTCAGCTCGAGCAGATGCGGCGTTACGCCATCGGTCAGGTATACAATAATGAAGCTGCCGTCCGGTGCGTTGATGCGGCTGGATTCGGTCAGACCGAGAGCCTCCTTATAAAAAGAAAGCGAGCGGTCCAGATCGCGGACGTTGAAGTTGTTGTGTGCAAACGAAAATTGCATAATGATATCCTCCTGATTGCGAATCTACGGTTACTGTACCATGAAGCTGTGAAAATTGCAAGCGGACGGCGAAAAGATACAAAACCGGTTTGCATTTAGTGTTGAAATTCTGGCGATGGCTTGCTATAATTAGGTTGAATATTTGCGTCCAAAAAAGGAGGCAGGGGTTTGAAAAAGAGATTACAGAAGATGCTGGCTCCCAACAGCGTAATGTTTTATGTGCTGTTTTTCCTGTTTGCGGTCGTGGGACTTTATTTCTCTCGCGTGTACGGTGCGGCGGGTATTGTGGTGTGTATCATCCTGCGGATTGTTTCGCTGCGTACGAATGCGGCACGGCAGCGGCAGGTGCAGGAACTGATGAACAACATCGAGGTAGACGGCGGAGAGATCCGTCCGGCGGTGACACGCTCGCCGCTGCCGACAGCTGTCGCGCTGGCTACCACGGGTGAGATCGTATGGGCGAATGACGCATTTGCGGAAATCAGCGGTCGAGGGACTGCGGTAAGCGGCGTTCGCATGGGCGAGATCGCACCGACGTTTGAGACCGGCTGGCTCATCAAGGGACAGACCGCGTTCCCGGGCGAGCTTGGCATCGGCAAGCGGCAGTACCATGTATTCGGCAGTCTGGTGCAGAGCGGCGCGGGGCAGCTGATGATGCTGCATTTTATCGACTGCACCGAGTTTGTCCGTCTGCGCGACGCAGCGGAGACTACCCGTCCGGCTATCGCGGTTATCGCGATCGACAACTACGAGGATCTGGTCAAGAATACCACTGACTCGGAAAAATCCAACATTCTGGCGGGCATTGACAAACGTCTGTTTGCCTGGATGAAGGACTCAAGCGCCGTACTGCGCAAGTACGACCGCGACAAGTATATCTTCGTGATCGAAAGCGCCGAGCTGGACAAGCTGGTCGCGCGCAAGTTCTCCGTTCTGCAGGAGGTGCGCGAGATTGAGAACCACGAGGGCGTTGTAGCTACCCTGTCCATCGGTATCGGCCGCGACGGCGAAACGCTTGCGGAAAGCTATCAGTTTGCCGGACTCGCTATCGACATGGCGCTGTCCCGCGGCGGCGACCAGGCGGTTATCAAGAATAAATTTAACTTTGCCTTCTTCGGCGGACTGAGCGAAGAAGTCGAGAAGCGTACCAAGGTCAAGAGCCGCGTGGTTGCCAACGCACTCAGCCAGCTGATCCGCGACTCGTCTCAGGTGCTGGTCATGGGCCATAAGAACAGCGATATGGACGCCATCGGCGCTGCTGCCGGTATGGTCTGTGCCGCGCGCGTCAAGGGCAGACCGGTGCACATTGTTGTGGACCGTCAGCACACCATGGCAAGTGACCTGATCGAGCGGCTGGAAACCCAGTCTGAGTACAAGGGTGTGTTCATCAGTGCCGAGGATGCGATGATCGCGTGCGATTTCAACACGCTGCTTATCGTGGTGGACGTAAACCGTCCCGGCTATGTGGAGAGCGCGGCGTTGCTCGAATCTATCAACAAGATCGCAGTCATTGACCATCACCGCCGTGCGGCGGATTATATCGAGAACGCAGTTGTATCCCTGCACGAGCCGTATGCGTCGTCCGCATCCGAGCTGGTCAGCGAGCTGCTGCAGTATCTTGTGCCGACCAGCGGCATTCTCACCTGCGAGGCGGAAGCCATGCTGGCAGGTATTTATCTGGATACCAAGGGCTTTTCAACGCGCACCGGCGTCCGCACGTTTGAGGCGGCAGCGTATCTGCGCCGCGCAGGTGCGGAGTCGAGCGATGTCAAGCGCCTGTTCCAGTCCAGCTTTGACCAGTATATGGAACGTCAGAAGCTGATTTCTTCCGCGCGCGACTGCGGTCAGGGTGTTATCTTTGCTATCACCGGCGAGGAGGTGGACCGCATTGCGGCTGCACAGGCAGCGGACGAGCTGCTGTCCATCATCGGCACACATGCAAGCGTTGTTGCGTTCCGCAGCGGCAATGATATGGCGGTTTCCGCCCGTGCGGCAGGCCACGTCAATGTGCAGCTGCTGATGGAGAGACTCGGCGGCGGCGGCAACCATTCGGCGGCCGGTGCACAGCTGAAGAATACCACGCCGGAGGAGGCCGACAAGCTGATCACGGATGCCATTCGCGGCTACTTCGACGATCAGCGGACCGAGAAGCAGGACGACAACAAATAACAGTCTGTCGGAAAAGGCGTTTCACGACAGCCGTAATTAGACCGAAAAGCAGGCGAAGCTGTTCGCTGCATTCGATATATAGGCAATACTGCATAATTGAACAAGAGCGGTTTTGCCCTCAGTACACACAAAAGGAGTAATCATCATGAAAGTAATTCTCAAGGCCGACGTTAAGGGCAAGGGCAAAAAGGGCGAGCTGATCGAGGTCAGCGAGGGCTACGGCCGCAACTTCCTGATGCCGCGCGGTCTGGCAGAGCCGGCAACCGCGGATAACCTGAACGTCAAGAAGGCGCAGGATGAGGCACACGCACGCAAGATCGCACTCGAGCAGCAGGCAGCCCGCGAGGCAGCCGAGAAACTCAAGGAGAGCCCGGTAAAGGTTCCGGCCAAGGGCGGCACGGGCGGCCGTCTGTTCGGCGCTGTTACCTCCAAGGAAATCGCTGAGGAGCTGAACAAGCAGTACGGTCTGAACGTACCGAAGCAGAAGATCGTGCTCGAGGAGCCGATCAAGACCTTCGGTGTACACCGCGTAAAGGCAAAGCTGTATCAGGATATCGCAGGCGAGATTCTGGTGCAGGTAGTCGAGGCGTAACCTGCACCTATAGGGGGTATCCAATACCCCCTATATACGCCGGTCGGT
>OLRQ01002329.1_pt1 | contig 11914 bp, 9 predicted proteins | sample 1671971 | NCBI WGS metagenome assembly OLRQ01 (sample SAMEA3136631, study PRJEB25190) | human gut metagenome | biome: human gut; feature: human-associated habitat; material: faeces | place: Austria | collected 2013 | reverse complement strand
AAAGACTGCGGTAATTCAAAATGATTTTGGTGCACAGGCAGTTGACCGGGAAAATGCAGAAGGCAGCTTGATATATGAAGAAATCGGTGAGGGCTGTATTTGCTGTGGGATGGCACTTGAGTTTGAAGAAAAGATGCGCCGGATTGCCATGGAAGATTGCCCGGACAGAATTTTTATAGAAGCATCTGGATTTGGAAAACTGTCCGATGTCGTGAAAGTATGTACGCAACTAAAAGAGAAGGAACATCTTGAGATGATGATCGGACCGAATGTTACAGTTGTAGACATTGGCATGGTGGAGGCATATGCCTCCGGACTGGGAGAATTTTATGTAGACCAGATTGAACATGCAGATGTGATTCTGGTCAATAATATTGATTCAGACGATGTAGAATCGGAGGAAATAGAAGAAGGCTGGAAAGCGCTGGAACGACTGAATACGAAAGCGTTGAAAAGTGAAGATGCACGGGAAGTATTAAAAAGTGTAATGGAATCCGGAAACGTAGATCAAAATCTTCAGATAGAAGGAGATACGCTTATAAAATATCTTGGAGCTGACGCAGTTGTAGAAGTGCCGGATGGTATCCGGATCATCGCAGACAGTGCTTTTGAGTATTGCATGGAAGTGCAGGAAGTGCATTTGCCAGATTCAGTGGAACGAATTGGAAAGCATGCCTTTCAGGGGAGTGGAATCAAAAAGATACATTTACCGGAAAGCATAAAAACAATCGACATCTATGCTTTCAGCGGAACACCTCTGGAATATATAGAATTACCGGAGAATTTGCAGAAACTTGGGCACAGTGCATTCCGTTATTGCAGGATGTTAAAAAAAGTGAAGTTCCCAGAACATCTGGTGGAGATTCCGCATGATACATTTAATGATTGTGGAAAACTGCGGGAAGTAATACTGCCGCATGATACAGAAGTGATTGGGGCTCATGCATTTTCCGGGTGCGCGGCACTGGAACAGGTGGATTTACCGGAGAGTGTGAAGCGAATTGAAGAAGGTGCTTTTGTGACTTGCGTCAGTCTGGAGAAAGTACATTTGCCAAAAGGACTGGAGGTGGTAGAACGCAAGGTGTTTTACCGGTGTACGAATTTAAAAGAACTTCATTTTCCAAAACGGGTGACAGAGTTTGGCAAAGGCATCTTTTCACAATGTTCTGCATTAAAACGAGTGTATATAGAAGGAAACCCGGTGGATGAAGAAGTGTTTCAGGACTGGGATATGTGGACAACTTGCTATGATATGGAAGAAATCATTGCACCGAATATGAGGATTACGAGATTTGCAAAAGAATGGAGAATGTGGGCGGCAGCAGGACTTGCAGATTACCTGGTAGAACAGGGAGATGTAAGAAGTGAAATCCTTGATTCTTATGTGAAGGATCTGAAAGAAAACCGGAGTTCCTATGAAGTCCTTTTATTAGAAAATAAAAAGTTATTACAGTTTTTCATTCATTACAATTTATTGGCGGAACAGGCAGTGAACAGACTTCTGGATCAGTCACTGCAAAAATCCGATATGGAGATCCGCAGCATGCTGTTGAATTATCAGGATGAAATCCAAAATGAGAATAAGAAGGAGGAGACGGGCAGCCAGCTTGATCAGCTTCTGGCAGCGTTGTCATAATATTTATGAATATTAGGGAAGCAAAAGAGCAGATTGAACATGCGGTAAAATTGTACCTGGAAAAGGATGAAAAAGGCAGATATATAATTCCGATAGAAAAGCAGCGTCCGGTATTTTTGATGGGAGCGCCGGGAATCGGTAAAACTGCAATTATGGAGCAGGTTGCGCAGGAACTTGGAGTAGCACTTGTGTCTTACACGATGACACATCACACAAGGCAGAGTGCACTGGGACTTCCATACATTGTAGAAAAGGAGTATGGCGGAGAAAAATTTCAGGTATCTGAGTATACGATGAGTGAGATTATTGCAGCGGTTTATGAAGTGATGGAGGACACGGGAATATGTGAAGGAATTCTTTTTCTAGATGAGATCAATTGTGTATCTGAGACTTTGGCGCCGGCGATGCTTCAGTTCTTACAGTACAAGACATTTGGACAGCACAAAGTGCCTGAGGGCTGGATTATCGTAACAGCAGGGAATCCGCCAGAATACAATCATTCTGTGAGGGAATTCGATATTGCGGCCTGGGACCGCGTAAAGAGAATGGATGTAGAGCCTGATTATAGTGTCTGGAAAACATATGCTTATGAGCAGGGGATGCACCCGGCAATCCTGACTTATCTGGATCTGAAGAAAGATGCATTTTATTCCGTGGAAAATACAGTGGATGGAAAGCATTTTGTGACAGCAAGAGGTTGGGAAGATTTAAGTCAGATCATGTGTCTGAGTGAAAAGAAGAATCTGCCTGTGGATCTGAATCTGATCAGCCAGTACGTGCAGGACGAGCAGATTGCCCGTGACTTTGCAATTTATTATGATTTGTTCAAAAAATATAAAAATGATTATCAGGTGGACCGTATCTTATTTGGCATTCCATCAGAGCAAGTAAGACAGAGGGCGATGAAAGCATCTTTTGATGAGAGGATTTCTTTCCTTGGTCTTTTGATGGATGGAATTACGGATACTGTTAAAGAGACAATGGAGATGCAAAATGCATTGTTTGTATTTGGGGATTGCCTGAAAAAGATAAAAGCAGATGTGGAAAAAGGCCGAGACCTTGTTTCTTGTATCGAACAACAAAAAGAATGTTTAATGGAACAAGAAAAACAGAAAAAACGTGCCGGTAATTTATCCCGTGCCCAGGTGTGGGAAGATGACCGTGTGCTTGTTTATCTGGAAGAATGCCGGAAAAAAGCAGGCATACGGACTCCGGATGAAAGAGATTTTGTAATTCTCAGAGATTATTTTGCACAGTTGACAGAAAGCTTTCAAGAGCAGACAAGAAAAGCATCGGGCTGTCTGTCCAACTCATTTTACTTTTGTGAAGATGTGTTTGAAGAAGGACAGGAGATTCTTGTACTTGTGACAGAACTTACGGAAAATGAATATACGGCCAGATTTATCAGTCAGTATGGATGTCGGGAGTATTTTAAACATAATAAGAATTTGATGTTCTACGAGAGACAGAAAAATCTTATGGATCAGATTCAAAATCTGGAGCTTGATCAGGTGTAATATTTATGTGTGTGGAAATAATAAAAGTGGCTTCAGAAGTTCTGAACTTTAGCAGACAGAGAACGTTGGTCAATATGAGGTTTCTGGAACCGGCAATTCGGATGCTGACGGAGAGTCCCTCTAAATGTATGCGTAATCGTTCATATGGTATGGGAACAGATGGAAAAAATCTTTACTATAATCCAGAATATGTACTGAGAGCATATCAAAAAGAGAAAGGTTTCGTCAGCAGAATGTATTTGCATTTAGTTGTGCATGGAATATTCAGACATTTCTTTGTAAATCCACAGATCGAGCAAAGAAAATGGGATCTTGCATGCGATATGGCAACAGAATATATCATCGAAAGCTGGAAACTGGACTTTGCAGACATTAGTGCCGGGGCAGATGAAAAGCGGGAACTTGACCGCATCCGGAAAAATGTGGGACTTATGAATGCGGAAAAGATTTATGGATATCTGAAAAAGACAAAAGAGTCAGAAATAGACTGGCTGGAGAAAATTTTCCGTCGGGATGACCATAGCTTCTGGTATCCCGAAACAAAAAACAGGAATGATGTAATCCAGGTGAAATCAGGGCAGGTGAATCAGAACCGGGAGGTCATGTTCTCAAATCAAAAATTGGAAGAGCTGTGGAAGCAGGCTGCGAAAAAGATTCAGGTGGATCTTGAGACATTTATGAAAAGCCGGAGTGGTGAAACCGGTGATTTTTTGGTGAATTTAAAGCTTGCGAACAGAAAGAAGCAGGACTATAGTGCATTCTTAAGAAAGTTCACCAGGCTTGGGGAACGTATGAAGATCAATGATGAGGAATTTGATTATAATTTCTATACTTATGGAATGCAACTGTATGGAAATATGCCGCTGATTGAGCCGTTGGAGTACAAGGATGTCCGGGTAGTGAAAACATTTGTGACTGTGATTGATACTTCAGGGTCAGTGGAGGAAGAAAAACTTCGGAGATTTCTGGAAAAAACGTACCAGATATTAAAAAGTGGGCAGAAAAGCGAAGACAGAGTGAATTTCCATCTGATCCAGTGTGATGCGTTGGTTCAGAAGGATGTGAAGATTACATCAGAGAAAGAACTGGAGCAGGTGATGGAAGACTTGACACTTTATGGCCGGGGAGGAACTGATTTCAGACCGGCATTTGAGTATATAGAAGAACTTCGAAAAAACGGAGAACTTACGAACTTGAATGGAATGCTGTATTTTACAGATGGAATGGGCGTTTATCCGAGAAAAAAACCGGAGTATCCAGTGGCATTTATATATGATAGTGAAGTTTTGGATGAGATTCCGGAAGTGCCGGCTTGGGCAATTCGTTATCTGATGGATGACATATAGAATGGATAAATGTCTGTACGAATATATGGAAGTGCTCAATTTGAAGATATGTGTAATTAATGTTAAAATGTATCAAGATAAAACACGTCAAGAGAGAGAATGTCAGGAAAAAACAGCTTGCGGGCTATGAGGTATTTTCTAACAAAATAAAAATTTAGATTATGGAGGATTTATAGTATGGCATCTAAAGAAGAATTATTAGCAAAATTATCAGAGTGTGTAGTAGAGATGGAAGATGAGGAAGTCGTAGAAGTTGCGAAAGAATATATTGAGGCCGGATATCCGGCGTTTGACGGAATTATGGAAGGTCTTGTAGATGGTATGAACAAGGCCAGTGAGCTTTACGATGCAGAAGAGTATTTTGTAACAGATGTACTCCTTTGCTCTGATGCAATGTATGCGGGACTGGATGTACTTCGTCCGCATCTGGAAAATACAGATGATCAGACGAAGAAAAAAGCAGTTATTGGTGTTGTGGAAGGAGATACTCATGACATCGGTAAAAACCTGGTAAAGATTATGATGGAGACAGCAGGATTCGAGATGTATGATCTTGGACGAGATGTTCCGCTTGACCAGTTTATTGAGAAGGCAAAAGAGGTAGATGCAGATCTGATCTGTATGTCCACACTGATGACGACAACTATGGGTGGAATGCAGACAGTTATAGAGAAATTAAAAGACCAGGGAATCCGTGATAAGTTTAAAGTTATGGTCGGAGGAAGCCCGATTTCCAAAAAATTTGCGGACGATATCGGAGCAGAGGGATACTCTGTGAATGCGGTTGAAGCTGTAAAAGTTGCGAAAGAGCTGACAGGAATTGCCTAGATAGAAAAGACAAAAGCTGTATTGGAAACGGTCTGAAAAGGTATAGGCCAGGCTAAATATAAAAGAATCCGAATAAGAATTCGAAAAAGGAGCTGGGGATTTATGGATGCAAAAGAACGAATTAGGAAAGCCATGCATCAGGAGCCGACAGACAGACCGCCATGTATCTGTCCCGGTGGAATGATGAATATGATAACGACAGATCTGATGGATGAGGCAAATGTAAGTTGGCCGGAGGCACATCTGAATGCCAGAATGATGGCAGATCTGGCAGAAGCTAATTATGAAAAAGGCTGCTTTGAAAATGTAGGTGTTCCATTCTGCATGACGATTGAGGCAGAAGCTATGGGGGCTCAGGTGACTATGGGCAGTAAGATTTATGAGCCGCATGTAACGGGATATGCGATCAATTCGGTCACAGAGTGGGAGACCATTACACCGATGAGTATGGAGGAAGGAAGAGCAAAGGTTGTACTGGATGCAATCCGTATTCTGAAATCCAGAAACTTAGATGTACCGATTATCGGAAATATTACGGGACCGGTCAGCACAGCAAGTTCCGTTATGGAGCCGGTTATTTTTTATAAAGAGCTTCGTAAGAAAAAAGAAGAAGCGCACCGTTACATGCAGTTTGTGACTGATGAGATCATAAAGTTTGCAAGAGCACAGATTGATGCCGGCGCAGATATAATTGCAATTTCCGATCCAAGTGGAACAGGAGAAATTTTGGGACCGAAGCTTTTTGAGGAGTATACGGTCAAATATAATAATGATCTGGGATGCTCTTCAGAAAGAAACCATGGGAAAAATCATGCATATTTGCGGACAGATGAAAAATGTATATCCGCAGGCAGAACTGATACATTCTGACGTACTTAGTTTCGATTCCTGTGTATCTATGCGTGAGGCACGCGAACATTTAAAAAAGCACGCCCTGATGGGAAATGTCAGTACATGGACGCTGGAGTTTGGACAGCCTGAGAAGGTAGAGCAGCTTGCAGTAAAATGTTGGAGAGACGGTTCCAATATCATTTCTCCGGCATGCGGACTTGGAACGAAGTCACCACTGACCAATATCCAGGCAATCCGTCATGGAATTATGGAGGAAGCAGCTAATGTATAAATTACGTGTCGTTCAGTCTGGCAAGCAATACGATTATGAACCGGGAGCAAGCCTTCTGGAAATCTTGCTGGCGCAGAACATATTTATTGATAATCCGTGTAATGGAAAAGGAGTATGCGGAAAGTGTAAAGTACGCATCGTATCAGGAGAAGTAGGGGAAGTATCTTCTACAGAATTACGTTTCTTAAAACCAGAAGAAGTAAAAAGTGGTGTGCGTCTTTCTTGTATGGTTCATCCACAGTGTGATCTGGAAGTAGAGCTGATGCAGAAAGAGCGCAAGCATGAAGTTCTATCAAAAGGATATGTGCCAAAATTTGAAAAAGACTTGGATATTGTCAAACAGATTGTGAATATACATAAGCCGCTTTTGACAGACCAAACACCATTTGAAGATCAGATTAAAGAACAACTTTCGAATGTGGAATTTCCATTTTCTGTATTGCGTGGATTCTGTTTCAAAGAAGGAAGTTACACGGCAGTTATCCATCGTGAAAAAGATGGCAAAAAAGTGCTGATGGATCTGGAAGAGGGAGATACTACAGATTCTATGTATGGAATCGCAATAGATATCGGAACAACGACCGTTGTTACAGCACTGATTGATATGCTGACCGGAAAAGAACTGGCAGATTCCTCTATGATCAATGCACAGAAGCATTTTGGGCTGGATGTCCTGACTCGTATTACTTATGAGATGGAGCATCCCAAGGAAGGGGTACAGGCACTTAAGGAAGCAATCGTTGCTTCCATCAATGAGATGATCGCAGATGTCTGTGGACAGACCGGAGTGAAGAAAGAACAGATTTACGAGGTCTCTGTAGGAGCGAACTGTACGATGATGCATATGCTTCTTGGTGTAGATGCACTGTCCATTGGAAAATCACCGTATGCACCAATGTTTGTAAAGGCAAAGGATATTGAAGCAGAGGAGATTGGTATTCATGCATCCAGAGGGGCAAGACTTTATTGTCTGCCGTCAGTATCATCTTATATCGGAGCAGATATTGTGGCAGGAGCTTATGTCTGTGAGCTTCATAAGGCAGATGAAAATGTTCTGTTTATTGATATCGGAACGAATGGAGAGATTGTATTTTCAGATCATGGAAGATTACTTTCCTGTTCCTGTGCCGCAGGTCCGGCACTGGAAGGTATGAACATCAGCTCAGGTATGCGTGCGGCAGAGGGAGCTATTGAAGATGTTGAAATTAAGGAAGATGGCGTGAAGCTGAAAATTATCGGCAATGCCGATCCAATCGGTGTCTGTGGAAGTGGTATTCTGGCAGTGGTAAAAGAATTGGTAAGAACCGGACTTGTAAGAAAAGACGGCGCATTTATCAAGTTGAAGAATCTGGAAGAGACAGATTATCGTTACCCAATGATTGAGATGGATGGTATCAAACGTCAGTTTAAGATGACGGAAGACCTTAAGATTACTCAGGGAGATGTCCGACAGGTACAGCTTGCAAAAGGAGCCATTCTGTCTGGCTTCTATGCACTTCTTAAGAAGGCAGGAAAAGAGATGAGTGAGCTTGACAAGGTTATGATCGCAGGACAATTTGGAGCACATCTTCCGGCAGACAGCCTCATTGGAACAGGAATTCTTCCGGCAGAAGTGAAAGATAAACTTGTCTATGTCGGTAACTCATCCAAGACCGGGGCTTATATGGCGCTCTTATCCGGTCAGGTGAAGCGTGAGATGGAAGAACTGGCTCATCATATGGATTATATGGAACTTGGTGCAACAGAAGGCTATGAGAGATTATTTGCCGATTGCCTTATGTTTCCGGAAGTTCACTAAAAATTGAAGAAACGAATGAGATAGGAAATACCCGAATAAAGCGAGGAAATCCAATCTTGGTTATGCGAAGAGGTAATGTTAAAAATATGGGAGATATAAAAGATTTTAATTGTACATATGATAATTCAGCAGGAATTCGTTCAGAAGTGACAGAAGGACTGGGACTAACATTTCCAGATGCATACACACACTGTGATACAATGGTGACTCTTTCAAAAGTGTTGAAAGAGAAAGATAAAGCAGTTATATGTGAACTTCCATTTTGCCATACATTAGAGGCAGAGGCTATGGGAGGAATTATAAATCTTGGAAATGAGATTGCAGGTCCGAGAGCTGGAGGATATGTCTGTACAGATGTAGAAGAAATATTAAATCTGCCGGACATGGATTTCACGAAAGGACGAATTCAAGAGACTCTTCTTGCATGTAAAAAACTTCGTGAAGAAGGAGAACATGTTGTATTCGAAGTGGCAGGACCATTTACAATTCTCAATGTGCTGATCGATGCAAGATATGTGTTCAAGGGAATGCGAAAAAAACCGGAAGTGATGGAAAAGGTCTTCTGGAAACTGGGAGATCAGATTTTGAAATATATGGAACTGGTGAAAGAGTACGGGGGAGATTTGATCAGCTATGCAGATTCTTCTGGCGGAGTGAATATTCTGGGACCGAAGATGATGGAAGCTGTTACGGTGAATTTTACGTACCCATTCTTGAAGAAAGTAGAGCAGCTTGCCGATGATAAGACTATGATTCTGCTCTGCCCGAAAACGACGCTTGCTCTTATTGGAACAGAAAAAGCGAAGTTTGTGGACCATCAGTTAGAAGAGCCAATCGGATATGCACAGGCCTGCATTCATATGATCGGAAAAGCACATTTTGCCGGACAGATGTGTATTAAGAATGTTGGCTATCAGCTGAATCATGGGATTTTTAAAGAAGTAAAGCTATTGTAGTCACTGGCTTTTGTTTAACAGCATATTTGTGAAATGTCAAAAGGACAGCCGATGTGAAAAAACACATGGCTGTCCTTTCTTGGTAAAGCAGACGAATTTATAAAGCTACTTACGTCTGTATATCCACTTCAAACATTCGAAAAAGATCAAGTTAATTTAAGAGCAGTTCTGCTCTGATCATACGGACAGATTCGTCCGATATTCCATGTTTGAAAAAATAACTATAAATGGTATAATACAAGGAGAAAAGTGTATGGAGAGAACCGAAAACTTAATCATGCAGGAAGACAGATGGAAGCCATTAAAGGAGATGAATCTCACGGACGATTTTCTATTTGATGTGGCAACCGCGGAACTGGAAAATTGCAAGACAATTATCGAATTATCTACTGGTTTGCGATTAAAAAGCCTCAAGTGGAAAGAAGGTCAGAAGGTTATTCACAATATTCCGGGAAAACGTGGAATCCGAATGGATTTTGTCGCAGAATCTGAAGATGGTCGCGTTTTTGATGTAGAGATGCAGAATCGGAAGGAAGGAAATAGTATTGCTATACGTTTGAAAGTCGCTGCAAGGAACAGCCAGATTTATTACTTGGAGATGAGGTTACAAAATTATTTCTCAGTACAAAAGGGGAAAATGAAGATGAAGTATCGAAAGAATTAGTGGATTTTCTTCATTATATTACTGAGAGTAATGAACATGGACTTCCAGAGGAATGTGATGAAAGACTTCGCCGTCTGCATGAGAGTATACAGGAGATAAAAACAAGTACAAGTGTGGAGGTCGAGTATATGAAGATGGAAGAAAGAGAAAGACTGGTAAAAGAAGAGGCAACAGAGCGAGGTTTAAGAGAAGGGAGAATACGAGGAAGAGAGGAAGGAAGAATAGAAGGAAGAGAGGAAGGAAGAAAGGAAGGAAGAAAGGAAGGAAGAGAGGAAGGAGAACGTATAGGGGAAGAACGGCTTGCCAATTTATTAATGAAGCTTTCAAAGCAGAATCGTCAGGAAGATAGTATTAAGGCGTTGGAGGATTTGGAATATCGTAAGAAATTGTATGAGGAATTTGGCGTATAAATTGAAAAAAGAAGCTTCTATGGGAGAAATCCTGTGGAAGCTTTTTAAGCATGTCACTGAAGTATAATGAATTGTAATAAAACCCCGGTTTCATTGACTTTCTCAAGTCTAAATGTTATATTTGTTATGGAAAATTATGAAGAACGTTCGGTGCTGTTTTTAGAAGACAGGTAAAAGGGAAACAGGTGCAAGACCTGTACGAACTCGTCACTGTGAGTAAATACATAGATCATGTATTAGCACAGAATCTGAGGTTGTGTTAGACATCCACTGGGAGACCGGGAAGGAGATTCTATGTAAGATTTACAAGTCAGGAAACCTGCCGACCGTTGGTACGGGAAATAGAAATTCCAGATCACGAGTAATTGATTGTGCCGAAATATATAAGGAACAGGAAATCTTTTGCTATTGCAGGTAGAAGGTTTTCTATTTTCGTGTAAATATTTCTTAAAAAGTCCCAAACAACTAAGATGAAATAGAATAAGGAGAAGGAAGAGATGAAGAGAAATTCTAAGAGATTTTTAGCACTGTTTATGGCGGTGTCTATGTCTGTTACACCAACAACAGTTCTGCATGCGGAAGAAAGCAGCGAGACAGATCAGATTCAGAATGTTGAAATAAAACAAGATGAAAATATAGCACAGGAAGATAGTGAGACAAATGAGAAGAGTAATTCTGCGGAGAATTCGAAGGAAGAAATAGGTAAGAATGAGCAGGCAGAAGTAAAAGATACTCAGGATAATATTCCGGTTAAAGAAGAACCGGTGTCTGATAATACAAATCAGGAAAATGTACAGGAGAATGGTAATCAGAATATTACATCAAATGTAGAGAAGAACGATAAGAAAAATCAGGAAAAAGAATCACCGGAGCAGGAAGTGGCTGTTCCTGAGTTTAAGGCAGAAAAAGTGAAAGCGGTTGTTGTGAATGGAAAGATTCAGGTAACAGTATCTACAAAAGATGAGAACTATGACAAGATTTATATCGGAAAGAAAGAAGATTCAGAAAAAACACCAGAAGTAAAAGGTGAAAAAAATGACCTTGGTGGATATGATTTTGTATTTGAGACTGAGGCTGGAAATTTAGGGCAGAAGCTTCAGTATGTACCACATCTGACAGAAAAAAATGAGTGGTACTCAGAGAAGGATATGTTTCTGGATATGCCAGCAGAAGCTCAATTTTCAGAGCCTGTCGCATCAGTAAATGAAGTGGCAGGAGCCGATTTGCTTAGTGCTGGAGAAGTCCAAAGCAGAGAAGTGGCAGCGGGACATAAGACAGTTGAGCTGATTGATGGGGCAAGCTACAAGGTTGAAGCAACATCTAATTCAGGAATGTTTAATATTACCAATTGTGTATTAACTAATAACAATGGTAAGATGACTGCTGTTATTACATTGAGTGGTAAGAGCTACAGCCATTTATATATAGGAAGTGAAGAAGATGCAAAGAAAGCGTCGGCTAATAATTTTGAAGGTTGTATTCCGTTTGTGATAAATGCTGAGGGACAGTATACATATACTATACCTGTAGAACAATTAAATACCCCATTGGAAATTTGGGCTTTTTCGACAAAGAGTAAAACATGGTTTGAACGTACTATCACATTTAAATCAGAGGGAATGCAGTTCCAGGGACT
>OLRQ01002317.1_pt1 | contig 11981 bp, 11 predicted proteins | sample 1671971 | NCBI WGS metagenome assembly OLRQ01 (sample SAMEA3136631, study PRJEB25190) | human gut metagenome | biome: human gut; feature: human-associated habitat; material: faeces | place: Austria | collected 2013 | reverse complement strand
AACCCTTGCAAAACAGGGCATTCCGGGGCAAAACAAGGAGAAACAAAACTATGATAAAAGTACTCTTCATCTGCCACGGCAGGGCTTTTGCACTATAAATCGGACATTGGTAAACTGGGCAAAGTAGGGCATAATGTACCGCAAACCCGCATAAATACTATGGTTTCGACTACTAAGGTCAAATTCGGAGAGGAAATAAAGGTAAATAAACAGCCACTTTTCGTTAGTCGTAATCTACTACGAAGGGTGGCTGTTTTATGATATTATGAAAAGATTTCTTTTTCAAAGTCAGAGGCTGCTTTTAGTTTCAGTTCATGTGCCTTTTTATAAAATTTATTTGAACCGTTTTTAGTTCTGTTGAAAAATTCGATTATGGCTTGTTGCTCTGGTAGTGAAGGGACAGGGATGCGGATGGCACCTATTTCATCACTGTTTAAATTATACTGTCCGCCACCTTGTCTACGCATAACTGCAATTTGTTCTCTGACAAGAGGGGTCATAAACAAAATATTTATATAGTCAGGCAATACTAAAGTGGTATCAAAACGGTAGCGAATTAAATACGATGCATAAGTATATTTTTCGGAGTTGTGAAATACAGCGGATTTTCCAACTAAATCTTTGCTGCCATTTGTTCTCGTTACTAAAAAATCCCCCTCTTGAAGTAACCATTTTCGTGGTTCTTTTTTTGTTACGGCACATTTTTCAGGCAGATATTTTAATTCCGAAAAATCCAATTCGCCATTTACAACATTTGACATTCTTAAAACAGGAATCATATCTTTCTTTTTATCAACTGAAGCTTTGACAGATAGTCCAAATAGTGATTCTGTTTGAAGTTCATCTATGCTATGGCTGGGATATTTGAAGCTTGAGTGAATTTTGTCTAATCGCCCTTCTTTAAGAATATATCCAACTTCCCAGCGCCTAGTTTCAGTAAAAGAAACTCTTTGGATAATAGAAGTGCTTTCTGCAAGTTTTAAATCTTCTTTCCTTAAGTCAGATACCCTAGACTGAATATCGTAAAGCAGATTTGCACCAAAATCATCACTCGTCTGTTTGTTTTTTTCAGCCTCACTAAGAGTATCATTATAAGCTTTAAGTATAGTTTCTTGCTCGTGTATAGAAGGTAATGGTATTTCAAAATTTCCTATAAAATCATATCCAGATTCGTTTTTTATTCCGTTTGCTTTTAAGCCAGAAACCATTGATATAAAAGAGTCTGAACGCAAAACGCTTACTAAAAACGCTGGAATAACTTTTTTATCATCGATAATAAAGGTCTGATAATGGGTAGAACATACAAAATCTCCCATTGTATTTAAAGCAACCGCTCCTTGATGAAAGTTAATACTTGATACCAACAAATCACCTTGTTTAACATGCAACAAATCCATTCCTGTCTTATTTTCTTTTCTAAATACGATTACTCCGGTTTTGAATACAATCTTTGAAACGACTGGTAACAAACCATCATAGTCTTTTTTCTTAATGCGTCTTTTTATTGGAGTGATAAGAGTTCCAAGTTTTACCATTTCGTATTTTGAAGTTAATTCTTTTGAGTTAAGGTAATATTCAACATACCACTTATCTAATTTACAGAAGTGCATTGTTGATAAGAGAGAAGATGAGCTAGCCATTTAATCTCACCTCCTGTTTTGTATCACTTCGGTAAAAAATACCTTCTTTTGAGAAGTACTGATAATTATTGATTCTAACATCCCATAATTGCTTGCCGTTGCAATATTCCCTATATTCTTCCACAAGAGCAGGCAATTGATTGCCTTCAGATGCAGCACCTGTAGTTGTTATCCCGGCATCATCTATTTTGGCAATAGGAATTTCGTAATCAAATTTCTTTTTTATAATTGGTTTGACTTCTTCCGTGATAATCTTATGGAGGTCTTCAAGTTTTTTTTGTGCTTATTTACGATTTTCTTTGTTGTCTTTTTGTTCTTGTTGAATAGTTGCAATCTCTTTTTCTATAGTAGATATGTCGCTTTTAGCTTTTTTGGCTTGCTTTAATCTATCACGTGCATCTTTCAAATCATCTTTTAATGATTCTACAAGAGTATCGCATTTTGAAATTGTATCTGCGAGAGTATCTAGTTCAGATTGATGAAATGCTGTAACCTCAGTGATAGCTTCATTTTTACATTTTTCATACAGAATCTCTTCTTCAACAGTAAATCTTTTCATAAATACAAGGCTTGGCTTGACTGTTGCTCCTGCAGCAATAAATACATCCTGTGGAATTGAACAAATAAGAATAATTTTTGCTCTTCCTTCAAAATATTCACGGACAACTTGAAGATTTTTATTATTTAATACTCCTTCAGGCAAAACCATTCCCATACGTCCACCTTTTTTTAGAAGACGTAAGCAACGTTCCATAAATAAGACTTCTGTAAGAGTAGAGGATGAGCCCAAATCATATAGAGAAAGTAATGATTCGCCTATATTATCCTCGACCTGTTTTAGTGCTTCATCATAGGCAGTACCATATTTTTCCTTATATTTTCTCTTCATTTCTTCGTCGGTAAATTTATCGGTCTCGGAAATAAGTTGATTTCTGTCAACATTCTGACCAAATGGAGGGTTTGTTAGAATTACATCAAAACGCTCCTCGAAAATACCGTTAACATTAAGCAAACCGTCGTGATGATGCACTCCGCCATGGCCATCACCGTGCATAATCATATTCATTTTAGAAGTACGTGCCATTCGAGGATTTGCATCTGTTCCATATATACAGTTACTGGAGAGCTGGTGCATTCTACTTCCGTCAATACTAGTATCAAGCTCAGTGTTTAAAGCAGTCTGCATATCATCAATTGCCTGTCCAATTTTGGCTTGCTCTTCTTCGGAAAGATTGTCGTAGTTTTCACCTTCCATTGCTATTCTTAATGTGTCTTTGTGTGAACGAACATCTGCTTCAATTTTTTCTCTTACATATTCAAAAGCTTTTATAAGAAAACCACCAGAACCACAGGTGGGGTCGCATATAACCTCGCCTTCTTGGGGGTCAAGTATTTCTGTCATGAAATTAACGACAGTACGAGGGGTGAAGAATTGGCCTAATTCCCCCCTGAATGTTGTTCCGAGGAATTCTTCAAATGCTATACCTTTGACATCATCCTGAGTGTCAGATAAATTAAAGGTTTCCAATTTCTCAAGTATTTGAATAAAGCTATTTTCTCTAATATTAATTTCATCTTTATCGTCAAATAATCGGTCATCTTTGAAAAATTCTTTTGTTGTCCTAAATAAGAATTGCATATATGAAAGAGCATAAAGGTCTGTTCCTTTTAATCCAGGACGTACATTTTTTTCGTGATTCGCGGTCGCATCAAGGTATTCCTGTTTGGTAAACACTTTCATGCCTTTGTTATCACGTTCAAAGCGAATTTTCATAAAGAGTAATTTGCTAATTTCATCAAATGCAGCATCGGGAGATAATTTGTCGTTGTTGCGTATAATATTGTGACATGCACGCAAAGTTTTCGTGAATTCATCGCGTGTAAATAGTTTTGTCTGATTTTTAATCTGTTCAATTCTTTCTGCGTCATTTACTTCTTTAGCGGTTGGGATTGCTACAACTTCATCTAAATCTCTAGGAATATATCCTCTTTTAACAGCAAAGAATTTTGTTTCTTTTTCATTAGATGCAACAAAGAATTCAGCACCACCGTATTTGGCATAGTTACTGCCTTGATAATAGTCCTCTACATGTAATCTAACATTCTCAGCTTTTGTTTCGATTACAATGAAAGCATCTTTCATTACATCCTTATCAGCTTTACTTTTCCAGATAACGATGTCTGCTCTGGCATGGCCTTTACCTCGTTTAGAACCAGTTAATTCGACTTCTTGGTCCATCTGATCAAGATTATATCCATATTCATTTACTAGGGTTACGATATATTTTTGTCTTACTTTTTCTTCTGGTTTTGCTACAAGCCATTTGTTTTTAAGTGGACAGAATATCATTCCGTCTTTTTCTTGTACTTCCAACTTTGCCATAATAGTTCTCCTTTGCTGTTTGTATCTCCGTGGGGGATTAATAATCTCTACCTTTTTTTTATCTAAAGACCGGCGCCCCCTCACACACGTTTTTTCGCAAAATTGCATAGGGGGATTCCGGTGTCTTTTAACATATTTTATATAATATCATAGCACATAATTGCATGTATCTGGCTGACATTAGATACAATAATCTATTTGCCTTTCCGCCAAATCATATAAATTAATGTGCTTTTTTCTTGCTTTTTTGAGCCTTTTCAATGGCTTTTCGCTCACGATAGGCTTTTTGCTTTCGGGCATTTCGAACCTTTTGGCATTCTTCGGCATCACAAAATTCCTGTCGGTTATTTTTTCGGATTATGAATTTGCCACAGTTTCGACAACGAATCATAATGCCTTCTGGACGATTATCCGATTTGCCTTTATCTTCTGGCGCAGGGTCTTCGGAAAGCATTCTTGTAAGTGTCAGCCATGCAATATCAAATACAGAATCAATATCGGTAGAAAATTCTAATCGGTTAGTGCGGGGATCTACCTTTAATTTCATGGTAAATTCCGGAATGATGTCAATAAGAGCATTCCGCAATTCATCGTAATCGTCATATGGTGTAGTAGCAAATTCTTCGGTTGGAGGTTTTTCTGCCGGATGATTTTTAATGTACTCATTATCAATTCGCATTTCTTCTATGAGATTTCCTTTTGCATCCCCATAATCTAAATCATCCGGTATTGCAACGATAGGATGCTTATATTTATCAAAGAAAGAGTAGCCCTCAAAGTATTTTCCTTCTTTGGATAAATCATATGCAGCTTCGTCATTGGCAATACAGACACCTTCGAGAGCAACATAAAACATGACTGCATTATATAATTTCCCGAGATCATCTAGGAAGGTGTTAATCTCAAATGTTCCGTCTTTTTCTACCATTTCTGCATCGAAGCTATTTATATCAAAAGATTCATTCAATTCAGAATAGATGAAATCAATATTATATGGATGCATATTATTTGTACACCATTCCATGATGAGCTGTGTATATGGAATTTTATTATCAAAGCTGTTTATCTGCATTGCCAGATTGCAAAGGCTGGTAAGCAGTCCCTGTCCAGAAAGAAAATCTTCTTTAGGAAAGATGGGTTCATATCCGGGGCGGCAAAATGGTGTTGCACAATAATCATCGCTTTTATCAATATCAAGTTCATATTTCTTGAATCGGAAAGGGTGGTAAATCAGTTGCCCGATACCACCGATTTCTTTAAATCCTAATATATCTGTTGTTTTATCTGCTTCTGATGGAATCGTTTCATCATTCCAGTTTAATGGCATATCATACCTCATTCCAATTGTTAATTCGTAACCGTTAGCGTTACCATCAGTTTTTGGACTTCGGTTACATTATAGCTTAAAATATTCATGAAAACAATAAAAAGTTACACAAAATGCTGTAACGGATTTGTACCTTGACAATTTCATCCCGTTCTCAATGAACAAGCCTTTGTTACTGCGGGGACTGGTAGCCGCCATGAGCGGTAGCAGAGAAACAATTATTGAAGAGACGGACATAACCAACTCTACGGAAGGAGCAACATCTTATGGAGAAAACAACTATGAGTGTGCAGGAATTATCTGCACAGATGGGAATCAGCCTGCCAAAGGCATATGAACTGGTAAAGACACCGGGATTTCCGACAATACGAATCGGAGCAAGAATTCTGATTCCGATTGAAGCCTATAAAGAATGGCTTGTAAGAACATCTATTAATCATTAAACAGGATTGCAGAAAAGGAGGAGGTGAGCAGGATGGGAGATATGATAGTGGATGAATTAAAGGATAAAAATCTGTGGTTTTTATGGTCAGCAAAACCCGGCAGGAATGGGAAAGTTACCAAAGTTCCATTCGCAGCAAATGGAGGAGCTACAGGAACAGATGATGCACATAAGGGTACATGGGTATCTTTTGATGATGCAGAATCAGCCAGAAATCAGTTTCGGGCATCGGGGCTTGGCTTGAAGATTCCGAAAGGCTTCTTCTTATTAGATATGACCATAAGGATATTTCAGATCCATTTGCACAGCTTATGTTATCTCGGTTTTCTTCCTATGCAGAAGTATCTCCAAGTGGCAAAGGGATTCATATTATTGGTCAGTGTGATATTACAAAACTTCCGGTACATTTTGATGACAGAAGGAAGAGACTTGTGCTGGACAGTGAATATTATCAGAAATGCTCTGATATTGGATTGGAACTTTATATCGGTGATATTACAAACCGATATGGCACTTTTACAGGAAACACAATTAACAGCCTGCCAATAGCTGACTGTACACAGGCGGTTCTTACCACATTGGATAAGGAAATGAGGAAAAAGCCGAAAGCGAAGTACAATGCAAAGCGTGATGGAGATAGGGCAGTATTTGATATTGTCTGTGATCTTCGTAAGCAGAAGAACGGAGACAAGTTTATCCGGCTTTATGATAAAGGTGATTTCAGTGAATATGGTTCCCAGTCTGAGGCGGATGCTGCTCTTTGTGCTTTGATAGCATTTAGGACAGGAGCAGACCCGGATGCGATTGATGAAGTGTTTCGCAGTTCTGCTTTATACCGAAGCAAATGGGAAAGGGACGATTACAGGGAAAATACAATCAATGCAGGAATTTCAGCCTGTAATGGTGTGTTTCACAGATCAAAAATGGAACATCCTGATTTCATAAAGTTTAATGAACAGACAGGAGAACCATATGTGAGTGTACCGCTTCTTGCAAAATATGTAAGAGAACATCTGCAATATATTTTAGTCCGGGACAATGGTAAACAGGGACTTTTGAAATATGTATATGAAGGTGGATGTTACAGACTTTATGCAGATAATATGCTACTTGGAATCATAAAAAAGTATATTGCTGATTATGACGAGGAACTTGTAAAGATGAGTAAGGTCCATGAGGTGCTTTTGCATATTACCACAGACCTTACATATGTAAGTCAGGATGCATTGAATGCAGATGAGGATATCATCAATTTCCAGAATGGAATTTTGAAGATTACTGCAACTGATACAGAACTGATACCACATTCAGCAGATATACTTTCCACCATACAACTTCCTTGTGAATGGTCGGATGAGTATATTGATACACCTGTATTTGATTCTTATATGGACACGCTTACTAACGGAGATGAGATGGTAAAGCAGCTGTTGATGGAATTTATTGGTGTCTGTATTTCCAATGTGAAAGGCTGGCGGATGAAAAAAGCATTATTTCTTGTAGGGCGGGGAGATACAGGAAAGTCACAGCTTAAAAGTCTTGTGGAGCGTCTGCTTGGCAGGGGCAACTTTATAGGCATTGATCTGAAAGAAATTGAATCCCGGTTTGGAACAGGGGCAGTGTATGGAACAAGGCTTGCAGGAAGTTCGGATATGAGTTTTTTGTCTGTGGATGAACTGAAAACATTCAAGAAAATGACAGGCGGAGGCAGCCTTTTTGCAGAATTTAAAGGACAGCAGGCATTTGAATTTACATTTAATGGATTGCTGTGGTTTTGTATGAACCGACTGCCGAAGTTCGGAGGAGATGACGGCAAATGGGTATATGACCGCATTATGGTGGTGGATTGTCCAAATGTGATACCGAAAGAACAACAGGACAAGCAGCTTTTAGAAAAAATGTATGCAGAGCGCAGAGGCATTGTGAAAAAAGCTGTGAAAGCATTGCAGACTGTTATAGCAAATGGATATCGATTTACAGAGCCGGACAGCATTGCAGAGGCAAGAAGAGATTACCAGAGTGCAAACAGTACAGTGATTTCTTTTTATGAAGAATGCATGTGTCCTTGGGAGAATGGAAAGATTGTCAGACATTGTACCACAGGAAGAATATACAAGGTATATCAGGCTTGGTGCAGGGAGAACAATCATGGTTATGCCAGAACTGCAAAAGAGTTCAGAGAACAGCTTGCAGGATATCTTGGTGGTACGTTTGCTGATGTGACAACAAGGCAGAAGGGTAATACCTATTACAAAGATTTCACGATAACAGAGGAAACCAAGGAACTTTATGCCAAGGAATATGGATATGAGGAAACAGAGTTCCTTGCCGGGTAGCAGAGGTAGCAGTACGGGTAGCAGTGATTTTAAAGACTGCTACCTATGAAAAGTCAGTAAACACAAGGCTTTGAGTATATTGGTAGCAATGGGTAGCAGAGTTTTTAACTTCTTAGCTGAAAAATAAAAAGTTTAATGCAGAAATAAAACGGCATATAAAAAGAGTAATTGTGATTATAAAACCGTGAGAAATGCTACCTTCTGCTACCGAATAGCCGGAAACCCTTGGTAAACAAGGGATAAGCTGGGTAGCAGTTACAAAAATTGCTGCTACCCGTACTGCTACCTCGGAAGATAGAACTGCTACCCACAGATAAAAGGAAGGAGTGAAGAACATGACACACAGAATATTTTATGGAACTGATTTCAAGTTGACAGATTCTGATAAGAAGATGTTTTCAAGAGAGGGCTATGAATGCAAGGATTTATTGCAGGGTAGGGCAGGATTGCCTGTGGTGGTATCTCAGAAGTAGGATAAGAATTTTCCAATATGGAAAGTGCAGTATGGATTTTCGTGTCTGGTGTTCCCTACTTATGAAGATGCAATGGATTTCTGCAGAGACAGATTTACAAGATTAGATGGAAAGGCGGTGTAGTGGATGCAGATGATAAGATACCATCCTCTGATTGATGGAGATACAGATGGACTGGAAAAGGTACCGATGTTTTTATCAACAGACAAGGAAACAGTACGGCAGAACAGTAGAATGTACCTGTCGGAGATTATTTCCAATTATTACAGGCTTTATTCAAAAGAGCCGATGAGCCAGAATGCTACTGACAGCATAGAAATTCACTGTCCTTTGTGCGGTGCGGTATTAAGGCAGATGGCTCAAAACCATGATGCAAATAAACTTGGTCTGTACACCTGTGACAGGTGCAGACAATAGAAAGAAGGAGGATTTTACTATGGTATTTCCATTAACAAAACTGAATAAAGAAGGAACATTGTTGAATGCGCCCCATTCCTATTATTCTGAAGAATATGCACAGAAAATGTGTAGCTTGTATTTGAAGGATGAACTGAGCCGGGATGAGACCGGAAAGATAAAGAGAACGTACAGACTTCATGCGAGCAATGATCATACAGAGGAAATGGCATTTGCGTATGAAATTCATTGCCCTAAGTGTGGCAATCATCTGAAACAGATTGGAAGGCAGCTGACATTAAATACACTTGGACTTTATAAATGTCTTGTGTGTGACAGAAATTAAGGAGGAGAAGATTATGATTAGCAATACACAGATTACGGCACAGCCAGAATATGATATTCAGTTCTGGAATGCGATGAGAAACAAAGAGGCGAGAGAGGATATTCTTGCAAAGGGTAGGGATATTAGTACAGGAACTTACAGTATGCCGACTGTTGCAGCCGGAAAGGTTATGAATGAAATTGAAAAGGAATCTGATTTCAGAAAGATAGCGACAGTTATTCGTGCATATAAAAATGGTTATAGAATCTTTGCGAAGGATTGTAAGGATAAAGCGGAATTTGTAGCGGAGGGAGCTGCAATTCCAGTATATGAAAGTGTAGGAGATTTCAATGAAAAAACGATTGAAAGCTATAAGCTGGCATCTATCGTTACATTGGATGAGGATTTTGTAAATGATGCAGGATTTGATATTGAAAAGTATCTGACACAAAAGCTTGGAAAGTCATTTGGAAAAGCTGAGGATAACGCATTTATTAATGGAACCGGAGTAGATGAACCTACTGGTATTCTTCATAATACAGATGGAGCTAAAACAGCACTGACAGCAGAAACGCTGACTTATGATGATGTGATTTCTTTATATTTTAGTGTTGATAAGGAATATAGAAGAAATGGTATCTGGCTTATGAATGATAAGACAGCACTTGTACTCAGAAAACTGAAGGATAATGATGGCAATTATTTGTGGAATCAGGCAAATGATACAATTTTTGGCAAACAGGTTATTATTTCGGAATATATGCCGGATATCGAAACAGGTACTAAGCCGATTGCATTTGGTGACTTTTCTTATTACTGGATTGTGGGAAGAAAGCCTGTGACGGTAAGAACATTGTTGGAAAAATTTGTACTGTATGATCAGATTGGATATCTTGCATTTGAGTTCCTTGACGGAAAACTTGTAAGAAATGAAGCAATCAAGGTTATCCAGATGGCAGATGCAGGGAAATAATCATAGAATTGTTTGATTTTATTTCTATCATCTTGAATGGGATATATGCCCCTTGTATGGTATTTAGCTGTATTGGGGGTTAATACCCCGTTTAAATTCGCAGTTTTTGTGCGTGAAGGGGCGGCACCGTTGCCCGGCATAAAAGGTGACAGAGATTAAGACCGCCCCTGGGGCAAGTATCACAGAATCAGAGTAAAAATGACAAAAAAGGAAAAATAGTACAAAGGAGTCAGCTGTGTGACCACCTTGTCGGAAGGAGAGATACTATGAATGCAGAAAGCAACGAAACGCTTCCTGTTAGTGAGAAGTATATGCTCACCATCAAGGAGGCAGCAGCTTATTTTAATATTGGTATAAAGAAACTGAGAAGAATTGCAGAGGATAACCTTGGAATGGTGGCGGTGTACTGTGGAAACAGATTCCTCATTATCCGCCCGAAGTTCGAAGAATTTATTCTTAATTCTTCAGAAATATAGTTCCTTTTATCTGCCGAAAGTAGTTGCTATTACAGGGCATAAGAGCGAACATAGGATGACCCCGAAAACCCTTGAAAACAGCCACTTTTGCCAGAAAGGAAGTACTTTTATGGCAAGACCAAGTTTAGCAGAAAAGGATATTTTGAATCCTTCTGAGGCAATTGAATATTTTGTTCTGAGCCGGAGAAAATTTTATGATTTATTGAATAATACGGATGGAGAAGATTTTCTGGCATATTACGGAGAACGCAAGCTGATTCTTCGTGTAGCCTTTGAAAGGTATCTGCATAACCATCCAGAACTAAGGAGGCGGGTATAATGGCAAAGGCAGGAAGAGGACAGACAAGGTGAGATTCCAAGCGTAGAGTATTAAGACCGGGAGAGAGTGTAAGCGCAGACGGAAAATATCAATATAAATATCATATTGATGGAAAACCACATTTTGTATACAGTTGGAAACTGGAGCCTACGGACAAACTTCCAAAGGGCAAGAAACCATGCCTCTCCCTTCGTGAATTGGAAAAACAGGTAAATACAGACTTGGATTTGCTTGTAAATATCGTAGACGGACAGATGACAGTATGTGAACTGGTAGACCGATATTTGAAAACAAAGACCGGAGTAAGGCAGAGCACCAAGCAGGGATATGTTACAGTGCAGAGATTACTTGCAAAGGAATCTTTCGGGAAAAAGACAATCCGAAGTGTGAAAACATCGGATGCCAAGTTATTTCTCATCAAGCTGCAACAGGAAGATGGAAAAAGCTACAGTTCCATTCATACCATCCGGGGAGTGCTGCGACCAGCCTTTCAGATGGCAGTGGATGATGACATTCTGGTAAAGAATCCATTCGGATTTCAGCTTGCCGGAGTGTTGGTAAATGATGCAGTTACAAGAGAGGCAATTTCCAAAGACCAGATGAGAAAGTTCCTAAAGTTTGTGCATGACGATGTGGTGTATTGCAAATATTATGAAGTGGTGTACATACTCTTTCATACGGGAATGCGAATATCGGAATTTTGTGGCTTGACGCTGAAGGACATTGATCTTGAGAACAGAACTGTAAATATTGACCACCAGTTGCAGAGAACATCGGATATGCGGTACATCATAGAAACCACAAAAACGGATGCTGGAACAAGAGTATTGCCGATTACAGAGGATGTGGCACAGATGTTTCAGGCAATCATCGAGGACAGAAATGCACCGA